>Ga0209712_10000496_pt1 | contig 34824 bp, 19 predicted proteins | sample ArcOceMetagenome_FD_187443 | JGI IMG/M metagenome (GOLD analysis project Ga0209712, IMG submission 187443) | Marine eukaryotic phytoplankton communities from Arctic Ocean - Arctic Ocean - Greenland ARC118M Metagenome (SPAdes) (version 2) | ecosystem: Environmental > Aquatic > Marine > Oceanic...
AAGATTAGGCCGTTTGTCTTCTTCTTTCTAATTCTTCGCGAATTTCATGGGCCTTTTGTTCGGTAATCGGATAGGTATACACCATCCATATTGCGATAGCAGAAGCCACCATAGGGATAACCACATCAAACAATCTCATCATATGTATAGTCTCAGCAGTTTGAGCGCCACCTAAGGCAACATCAAAACCTGTAACGTTAAGCAAAAACCCGCCTGCAGCTAACGCCACAGCCATACCCAGCTTTACTACCCACCAATAAATTGAGCCAAACATACCTTCACGTCGCTCCCCTGTTTCTAACTCATCCATGTCACATACATCAGCAATCATGGAGCCCATCAGGGTAAAGAGTGCGCCTAACCCAAAGGCCATAAAAGGGGCTGGGACTAGGGTCAGCAATGGATAATCTGGGTGGTAACACACCCACTTCAGCCCATAACCCACAATAGATACAACAGTTGCCACATAAAATGCTTTTTTCTTGCCTATTTTGGTAGATAGCCAAGAAACGAAGAAAATCACAAGAAATGTTGAGGCGGCGGATAATGTCCCTGCCCAACCCGAATACTCTGCACCTAAGGATTGATTGCCTTCAAACACATAATAAATGATCACGTATATCTGAAAAGATGAAACCAGCATAAAGCCATTAAATACTAGAAAGGTCGCACCGCACAGACTCAAGAAAGGTTTGAACTTTAGGGTGATGACGAAACCACGCAGAAAGCCTTTTATACCAGTGGGAAACTCTTCAACTTTGTTTATTTGCGCAAGGCTTTCTGTAGACACAGCATCGGCACGTTCTTTAGTATTAGCCTTATTAAAACGTTCTTTCAAAAAGATAGCTGGGATAACGCCGATCACAATAACCGCCGCACCAATAATAATCGCCAACCAACTGGCTCCATCAACCATGTCATCAAACAACACATCGCTTTGCATAAACCACAAAAACCAAGGTGAAATCAGATAAGCGACATACCCCATAGAATTTTGTACCGCCATCAAACGAGTACGTTCATGATAATCAGGCGTTAATTCATAACCCAAGGCTACCCATGGAGTGGCAAAAATAGTGTAGGCAAGATAAAAAACAAACGAACCTGCTAGAAAAAACCAGAAATAGAAATTTTCACTTTGACCTAAAGGTAATTGCCACATTAAGGCATAAATAATACCAACAGCTATGGCTCCACAAAAAATATAGGGTCTACGCCTACCCCATTTCGACTTGGTTTGATCGGAAATATATCCCATCAGAGGATCGGTAATCGCATCGGTTAAGCGGGGTAATGCGCTGAGTAAGCCCACTAACGCAGGATTCATACCCAAACCTAAATTAAGTACTATCACCATGCCGCCTATTGCAGCTGCTAGGATATTATTTACAAATGCACCTAGGCCATAAATTAGTTTCTTGGAAAGTGATATTTTGTCTTCAGGTGCTGTTTCGAAGTGTTGTTGGTCGCTCATATACGTTTTTCCATCACTGGGTTAGGTCGGATGAAAGAGACTCTCACAGGGTAAATAACCCTAATGGCACTCGACACGCGACATTATTGAACGCGACAGTACACAGAATACAATAATCGACAATGTTAAAACGACAAGAGGGTTAATTTAACAAGTCGAAGCGGTTTTTTTTACATAATATCAACACATGAAACAGCATTCTTTTTTACGACTAAATACCCTATCCAACCTATCTCACATCAAGTCCATCCTAGCTTGTTTAGATTGTGTAAATCCCTCAGTGAAATATTGTTAGCTCGATAAGTAAATAATTTGTTAACAATATCTACAGTTCAGTCATGACTTTGCCAGAACTGATAGTCACAGGTTTTTAATGTCATTAAATTTCCCCAACGAAGCATTAAGTAATATGAATTCTCACCCATCAACGCCTGATATGTTGGTCCGCATGTTGGACAGTATGACTGTCGAGGAAAAAATTGGGCAAATGAGTCAGTTTTTTGGTTATGATGAACAGATATCCGAACACCTAGCTCACTCAATTCGCCAAGGCCGAGTGGGCTCTGTTCTAAATGAAGTCAGACTGGATACTGTGAATGAATTACAACGTCTGGCGGTAGAAGAAAGTAGGCTCGGTATCCCTCTGTTAATCGGCCGAGATGTAATACATGGTTTTAACACCATATTTCCTATTCCATTGGGACAAGCCGCAAGTTGGTGCCCTGAAACGGTAAAAAAATGCGCGCATATCAGTGCATTAGAGGCAGCGACTACGGGTATCAATTGGACCTTTGCACCGATGATCGACATTAGCCGAGATCCACGTTGGGGGAGAATTGCGGAAAGTTTGGGTGAAGACCCTCATTTATGCTCAGTTTTAGGTGTTGCCATGTTGGAAGGTTTCCAAGGTGAGCAGTTAGATAAAACTGGCAGCATTGCGGCTTGCGCTAAGCATTTCGCAGGATACGGTGCGGGTGAAAGTGGGCGTGATTACAGCACCACTAATATTCCAGAAAATGAACTACGCAATGTCTACCTTCCCCCTTTCAAAGCAGCAGCCGATGCGGGAGTCGCCACTTTCATGTCAGCCTTTAGTGATCTGAATGGTGTACCCGCGTCTGGTAATAAATGGCTGATGACTGATATATTGCGAAAAGAGTGGAATTACAAAGGTTTTGTGGTCAGTGATTGGGAGTCAATTCAGCAGCTAACCACTCACGGCTTCAGTAAAGATAACAAAGATGCGGCTTACGAAGCTACTGATGCCGGTATTGACATGGAAATGGTCAGCAGTACATACCTTGATCACTTACCCGCTCTGTTAGCAGAAGGCCGCATAGACATTCAACAAATTAACACCGCAGTCAAAAAAATATTACAGCTAAAATGGCAATTAGGCTTATTTGACAATCCTTATACCGATGCAAGCTTGTTACCCATACCTATGAACTCGCAGCATTTGCAGATCGCCAAAGACGCCGCTATCCAAAGCTGTGTATTACTTAAAAATGATAACGATATACTCCCGTTGTCAGCAGACTCATTAAACTCAGTCGCCATTATTGGACCTTTAGCTGATGATCCTTATGAGCAACTGGGTACCTGGATATTTGATGGTGACTCACAGCACAGTCAAACTTGTTTAACCGCTATTGAGCAAGAATTGTCAGGTAAGGCTAGTACTCACTATGTTAAAGCTATAGAGACATCTCGTAGTTACGACCAAACCGATTTTAAGCAGGCAATTGAGTCGGCAGCAGCGGCTGATGTAGCTTTGTTGATTTTAGGTGAGGAGTCTATTTTATCAGGTGAGGCCCATTGCCGAGCTGAAATTGGTTTACCAGGTTGCCAAGAGCAATTAATCGATGCGATTGCAAAAACAGGTACGCCTATTGTGTTGGTGATCATGGCCGGTAGACCCTTAACAATAGAAACAGTCTTACCCAAAGTGGCAGCAGTTTTGTTTGCCTGGCATCCAGGAACAATGGGCGGACCAGCCATCTCAGACTTATTGTTTGGCAAAGCCTCCCCTTCTGGTAAGTTGCCCGTTACTTTCCCCAGAAAAGTAGGACAAGTACCTATTTACTACGCACAGAAGCATTCTGGTAAACCAGCCACAGAAGCCGCTTTTGTCCATATGAATGATATACCTGTGCATTCACCACAAACGTCGCTCGGTATGGCTGCCACTCATTTAGACACACACTTTAGCCCCTTATTTCCATTTGGATTTGGCCTTTCATACACGCAATTTAGATATCAAAATCTTCAGCTTAGTCACAAAGTATTACATCTAGGTGAAACATTGACTGTTCGCGTGTTGTTGACTAACACTGGCGATACATACGGCGAAGAAATAGCACAATTGTATATTCGCGACCTAGTGGGTAGTGTGACTCGTCCAGTCAAAGAGTTAAAAGATTTTAAACGTGTAAAGTTGGCAGCGGGTGCCAGTGAATGGGTCACATTTGAACTGAGTACGGACAAACTTGCGTTTTATGATAGAAATATGCAGCTAGTAACAGAAGCAGGTCAATTCCAACTTTGGCTAGGGGGATGTTCACAAACAGGGCCGCAGGATGAGTTTGAGATTGTAGATGCTTAAAAATCGAAAAAATAAAGCACTACAAAGCAAAGTTAATGCTTTATTAAGCTCAATGACACTTGAACAAAAAGTGGGTCAAATGACCCAAGCTGAACGTACAACCTGTTCACCAGAGCAAGCTAGACAATTTCATATCGGTTCAATATTAAGCAGTGCAGGCTCCTGCCCTGGCGACAATCAATTGCAAGACTGGGTAGAAATGAATGACGCTTATTGGAAGTCATCAACCGAAAAAGACGATGACCATTTAGGAATTCCCATACTCTACGGACTCGATGCGGTACATGGTAATAGCAATGTCAAAGGCGCAACCGTATTCCCACACAATATCGGGTTAGGCGCAGCTAATGACCCCCAGCTGATTAAAAAAATTGCCCAAGTCACCGCAAAAGAAGTGCTTGCCACTGGCGTAGACTGGACATTTGCCCCCAACCTAGCAGTGGCTCGTGACTACCACTGGGGTAGAAATCACGAAAGTTTTTCTGAAGACCCAACAATAGTAAATAGCTACGCCACCAAAATAGTGCAAGGGCTGCAAGGCGTCTTGTCCGAGGCGAATGTTATTGCTTGCGCAAAACATTTTGTAGGCGACGGGGGTACTCACCATGGTGTTGACCATGGTGATACACAACTAAGCTTTGAGGCACTACAAGCTTTACATATCCGACCTTTCGAGTGTGCTATCAAAGCGGGTGTATTGAGTGTCATGGTATCTTTTAGCAGTTTCAATGGTGAGAAGTGCCACGGTAATAAGTTTTTATTGGTAGACACATTAAAAGAAAAAATGGGATTTGAAGGGATCTTGATCTCAGATATGCAGGGTATTGACTACCTAGAAGACGATTTTTATCTAGCGGTAGCAAAAGGTGTTAATGCCGGTATTGATATGTTTATGGTGCCAAGAAACTGGCCACTTTTTATTGAATATTTACTCAGCCATATTGAATTAGGCACCGTGCCGATAAGTAGAATAGATGACGCGGTGAGTCGTATTTTATCAGTAAAATGTGCATTTAGTTTATTTGAAAAGCCCCGTCCCTCCCTAAGACAGTGGTCTAATCATGCCTCATTTGGTAGCGATAAACATCGCGAGGTAGCGCGAAAAGCAGTCAGAAAATCTTTGGTCTTATTAAAAAATAGTAATAAAACTTTACCTCTCAAGAAACATGCTCGTATTTTAGTTGCAGGAAAAAATGCGGATAATATTGGCCATCAATGTGGCGGTTTTACGGTCACTTGGCAAGGCGTGTCTGGTAATGAAGAAATAGTGGGTGGCACCTCAATTTGGAAAGGCATTAAGCAATTTTCCAATCATGCACAACTCAGTGTTAGTGGTGATGGTTTAGAAGCAACACCTGATATGCATGATGTTGCGATAGTGGTAATTGGTGAAAAACCTTATGCTGAGGGTATAGGTGATATTAGAGTCAACGATAAAATCATTACCGAAGCAGGTTCAAAAATTAATGGTCAAGTCAAAATATTGCCCGCTAGCGGCCACTCTCTTGAACTCAACAAACTATACCCGGAAGATCTACAAACTATTAAAAATATCACTGACAAAGGTGTGCCTGTGATAGCTATTTTAATTTCCGGTAGACCGCTTATGATTGAACCTGAACTAGCCGCATCGAGTGCATTTATAGCAGCATGGTTACCCGGCTCCGAGGGCAAAGGCATCAGTGATGTGTTATTTGGCGATTATGATTTTTCTGGTAAGTTATCCTTTAGCTGGCCTCATTTATCACAAGCCAAGGTCAATAAAGGTGATAAGCATTACAACCCATTGTTTCCTTATGGATTTGGTCTAAAACACTCTTAAAACAATCTAAAATTTATATACTGAGATCCGCTTAGTGTTTAAAGTCAGATAAATGCAGAACATTCAATTTTGATGAAACCACGTGCTAAAATTAATACTGACTCAAACCGACCCTCAGTAACGTTGGGCGAGATGAAATTCATTGGCATATTTTGCAGCTCCCTGATACGGCGTTTAAATAATAAAATTAATTAATTTAATTATTTGATATGTAACGTACTTGTATTCACATCAGTGTATTCAAAAAACTGTGCATACCAAAGTCATACAGCGTGTCTGCTTCAGGCGCATGAGATTAACGCTTGTTGCACGCTTAAACTTACCATTGAAGCTAATTGAAGCTAATCGATGCTAATTTGTTAAATCAGCACCTGTTAACTCACATTTGAACATCCAAAAGTCATTATCACGTTGACCAAGTAATAGATTGACGAGTGTATTGTGTACTTTGTATGTCTTCAGAGTGCCAATAGCGATTGTGATCGCAAGTGTTATGGCTAAGGAGCGCAAGCAATGTTGCCTAGCAGTACTTCTAGTTCAGCATATATACTATCTTGGCTACAAGTTGTGGTTTAGAGCGATGGGTATTGAAGGAGTTGTCAAACTTGGGTTTAAAAAAAAGTGGGAGCAATAAACGCAGGCAAACAAATGTCTATCCTGATCCAATAAGTGATTGGCTCAGCAATACCATAATGGAAGGGCTTTAGAAGTAGCTAGTGTGCATGAAATTGATACTGTAATAGTGCTAAGTGTCATTAGAAAAGTGCTTATTACTACCTTGGCTTAATACCTAAAATAGTGTAATTCAAGCGTGAACCTTGCTTCTAAATGAGCCCCTTTTGTAAAGTACGAAAAAATATCATATCGAGTATTAGACATTATTCATTGAGAAACGCCAACATCGGTAAGCTATCAATTTTAATTTTCCAGCGGCGCGATTTAAATTAAAGTATTGGGTCGTAACTCCCCAAGAACGTTTACACTGGAGGCCCAGATAATTGGGTAATTATGGAAATACTAATTGATACCACGCTTTTAGCAGTCTGTTTGATCCCCCTATCGATAAATTGCGTAATTTCCTTTTAATAATCTTAATGAGAATTGACATATGAAAGCAATTATTTTTGGTGGAATAGGAACCATAGCAAATACGTCTTACCTGCAGCGTAAAGCATTTAATGCCGCTTTTGAACAGCTATCTGTCAAGTGGTACTGGAGTGAGGAGGAATATCGTAGCTTACTCGTTCAAGCTGGCGGCGAGGCACGTATCTCTCAGTACAATAAACAATATCCTGGTTTACCTGAAGGTATAACGGCATCTCAAGTTCATAAGTTGAAAACGACCCTGTTTCATGATTTTATGACAGAGACGGATCTTCCATTGCGCTCTGGTGTGCATTGGGTGATACAGCAAGCAAAAGCCAATAATATAAAGTTGGCTTTTGCTACAACAACGAGTCGAAAAAACATAGAGATCTTGTTAAAAGCAGCAAAACTGCAACAAATTACATTCGATATTATTAGTGACAGATCTCTCGTAAGCGTTTCTAAACCTGATCCTGAGGTTTACCAATATTGTTTAAAGAAACTAAATGTCACCTCAAATAACTGTATATCAATAGAGGATGCTGATTCTGGCTTAAAAGCATCAGTCAATGCGGGAATAAGGTGTATTGCGTTCCCAAATGAGTTTACGTCTAAACATAACTACGACAATGCAATAGAGCGAGTCGATGATTTAAGAAAAGCGGAATGTCTGAGCGCTTTCGTCGCTTAAACGCAATAATGTCGCACTTTTCCTGTTGGTCTGTCTAAGTTGCCAATGTAATGGTAGTCAATCAAAAAGCTCTTATTTATAATAATCTAAGTCCACCCATTGTTTACATGCCACCAACATATACTGTTCGTACACTGTGACGTGTTATCAGCTGTACTGAGCGCGTTACTTTCATTTGTCCTTCCCCCTCTAGCTAGGGAAACATATGTGTCTGTGAAATGGGACTTTTCAGATTTTAATGAAAAGGTACATTGCTATTTAAATCATGATAATTAACATCGCCAGATGACAAAAAATGCTTTTCACATTTACAATGGTTATATTGCCAAAGAAGGTTTTATTACGTAATTTGACGATTCGATGGTGATAGCTAAATAGATATCCTGTGAATACCCTGCACAGTTAACTCAACTGACCTTGTAACCACTTAACTCCTAGCAGTAGACTAACAATAGACGACAATCAACCTATCTAATTGTGCTACGCACGTCAGTAAGTAAGTAGCCATTGCAAATAGTTTAGTCACTATTTTTTGGGAGCCACCACGGACAAATTAATATGACAGCTATGCACAGGAGTACCCCCAATTTATTACTCATACCGGTGCTGAGAACGAAGGGTGAAGCAGTATTTGACAAATTTGTGACTTTTTAAAGCGTTGTTCGACATCCTTGTATATTTAATTGATTTATATGATTGCTTAGTTCAATTACTCTTTTTACTTCGTTGAAGGCTACACCATCTGTTGTTATTTTGAAATCGAGTGAATTAAATAGCACAGCTTCGTTAGTTTCATCACTGTTTTGGTCAGCTACAACATAATTGCGCTGCGAACGCTGATGATAAAGCTAGGTTCTGTCGATTTCACCTTCTTAGAGCATGGATCCCCAAATAGATATTAATTCCCAGCTTTTGCCGTCAAGGGCATCTAATACAGTATCACCGGAATAAAGTCGTTTAACAAAGTCTCGTTCATCGACCGCGTCATCTATCAACACAAAATCCTTTAATTAAATATTTAACTCTTTTTACATTTTTGGAAAAGCATCAACTTTGGGTCACCAGTTTTGAATATTGCTTTTGTTGATGATGTTAACCAGCTTTTATTTAAACAGCCTTATCTGATCTGATGCTCTACTTTGTTATGGCATTAATTCGAAGACTTCGTCATTTTTTGTATTCAGGTGGTTGAGTATCTTTTGGATCACCAATGGGTGCTCATTAAGCACATCCCTGTGTTTACCCCCTGCGGTCCAGAAAATATTGTGCAAATCGGCTTTCCTGCCAGCTTGTCAATGCTTGCTATAACGTTAACCGCACCACCGCTCTGCTCCATCTGCAGTAGTTCTAAGGAGGCTCACCCTGATGCAGCATCAAAAACAGTTATCATCCATATCAGTTATTTACATGAGAATAAATCACCCTCAACGTGTTATTAAGTGAACGTTTAACTGTAGGCCATGAGATTGAAATGTTATCAACAAAACCTTGTCGACAGTCTGCTTCTAATCTTGTCACCACATCAGTCAATGCCTCAGAATTCACTTTATTAGCCACAAGCACCAACTTACGGGCAGCGCATAAAATAGCTGTGACATCATCTTCGTCTACAGCACTTTCAGTTTGTTTAATTCCATTTTCCAACTCATCCATCAGTTCATTTAAGGCAATAGGTAAAGGCTTAGTCACATTTTGATGTTGTAAATAGGGCAATAAATCAAACCAAACTTTAGGGTTATCTGGTACCACAATTTTCATGATTTTAGAGGGGGCTTTATTTTTTTGTAGCGGTTGCTGCTCTATGGCTTGTTGCAGCTCTTCTTTATGTGCAGACAGCAAGGCGCTCTCTTGTTTAACTAATTTCGCCTGATTCGACTCCAACTCTTGTTTTGCATCCTGAAGGGCACTTTCTTTATCACTTAATTGTGATTGACTATTATGTAAATCCTGTTCTAGTTTTTGTAACTCCCTAGCTAACTCAGCGTGGTTAGTACGTTGATCACTTAAACTTTCTTTACTGTTTGAGTATTCTTGTTGTACAACCTGTAATTGTTCAGTCAACTGAGACTGTTTTTCTTCTAAACAATGAATATTCTGCTCACTACCCTGTAAATTTTGCTGTTGCTGTTCGAGCTGATCTTGTAGTTTATGCTCATGCGCTTCTTGTTGTTGTATACGTTGTTGTAATTGTTCTGCTTGGTCACGCGCTTGATTGAGTTCAATTTGCAGCTTTTGTTCGCCCGATTGGGTTTCTGATACTTGTGACTCTGCTTCTTGCAGTTGTTCTAAGTTACCTTCAAGCTTGTGTTGCATTTGAATATTTTGCTTCTCAGCTTCAATCAAGGACTGTTGTAATTGTATTTTTTGATGTTCAATTTCTGCATGATGTTTGCGCCATTGTTCATCACTGCCTTCAATCATTTCTTTTTGTTTGACCGCTCGGCTTTCTACATCGTTGAGCTCAACAGTTAATTGTTCAAGTTTCTGTTGTTGTTTTAAGCGAGCAAGTTTTTCAGCATCGGCTTGGCGCTTAATGTCATCTAAATTACTTTGGGTATTTTGTAACTGCTGACGTTTAGCTTCAACTTCGTTTTTCAACGCTTGCTGCTGTTTTTGCCAATCTAGATCACTTTGAGTGATTTTCTGCTGCTGCTGTGTGCTTTGTTGCTCCATTTCCACAAGCTCATTTTGTAGCTTTTCGAACAATGATTGTTGTTGTTCTTTTTCAATTCTTTGTGTTGCTTTTTCTGCTTCTGTTTGTTGTTTGGTTTGTGACAACAGTTGTTCTGTTTGTTGTAACTGTTGTTGTTTAGCCACTAACTCTTGTTGCACTTTTTGCTGCTGTAACTGCCATTCCTCATCACTTTTTGCCATTTTCTGCTGCTGCTGAGCGTTGCGAAATTCCATTTCACCTAGCTCATTTTGTAATTTTTCGAACAAGGATTGTTGTTGTTTTTTCTCTGCAGCGGTTTGCTGTTTGGCTTGGCTCAAGTTTTGCTCTGTTTCCTGAAGCTGCTGCTGCTTAACTTTAAGCGCTTGTTGCATATTTTCTTGTTGTTGTTGATATTCACTGTCTCTTAAAGTGATTTTTTGTTGCTGTTGTGCGTTGCGCTGCTCTACTTCTGCGAGTTCTAATTGTAATTTTTCGAACAGGGCCAACTGTTGCTCCTTATCGGCTTTTTGTGTTTTGCTTTGTCTTTTAGCTTGCTCTAAGGTATGTTCGGTGTCTTGCAATTGCTGCTGTTTCGCTGCTAACTCTTGTTGAACTTGTTGCTGCTTTGCTTGCCATTGATGTTCAGCTTCTGTCATTTTCTGCTGCTGTTGCTGGCTATGATGTTCCATCTCAGACAGTTCTTGTTGCAATATTTCTAATTGGCTTTGGTGTTGCCCTTTAGCCACCTTTTCTTGTTCTGCCAGTTGTTTGGTTTCATCTAAAGCTTGTTGAGTGTCTTGCAACCGTTGTTGTTTAACCTCTAACTCTTGTACTAACTGACTTTGTTGTTGCTGCATGTCACCTTTTTGTTGATTCGACATTTCTTCGAATTTTTGCATTTCATTTTGTAAATGTTCAACATGACGTACTTTATTTGACAATTCTGACTCGGCTATCTTATAGGTCTGCTCAAGGGCTCTGCGTTGTTCCTCAGCTTGTTGACTAGCCTTACGCTGATTAACCAACAACTCACGAAGTTTTTCACTGCTACTGCCAGCACTCATCAACTCAGACTGAAGTACATTGATCTGCCCGCCAACTTCATTAATCTGGTGATCTTTTTGTTCAATAGACTGTTTAAGCCCATTAATTTCTACCGCGAAATTATCCATTTTTATTTGTTGGTTGTGTTGTTCCTGTTTTAAATTCTCAGCATTACATTCACTTTCAATCAGCGATTTTTGTGCCGATTTATATTTTTTATCGCTGTGCTGTAGAGCATCTGAAATTTGATTACGCTGAGCTTGTAACCTTCCTACTGTTCTAGTGGACTCTTCTAATTGAGTCATTAATTCACTGTTAACATGTTGCGCTTCACTAAGCTGAACACGACTCTTATTATAATCCTTTTGAAGCGCTTGTAGATTATCAGTAATATTTTGATGGGCCTGTTGTAGATCGCTGAATTCACTTTTTTTTTCAGATAAATCATCTTCAGCAGTTTGTAATCTTGTTTCTGTATCTGCTAAATTTTTCATTTTGTTCGTCAGCTGATCTTGACTAGTTTGTAATAGTTGTTGTTTCTGTGCGACTTCTTTCTCAGCAGCTTGATGTAAATTCATCGCCTCAATACGCGCTTCATCAGCTGATTGTAAATCTCTAAAGTCTGTCCAAATACATAGAATTGAATCGAATTTTTGACCTTTATACATAGGTACATAAGTTGCCTGGCAAGGCAATAAGACCTGCCCCACTTTATGCTCCCATTGTAATGATTTAGCCTGTCCGTCCAATTTAACTTTGGTTAGATGTCTTTCTAGTTCCCCAGATGCTTGTTGGTCTGGGTTTAACTCGGCGGCATAGGGGGTGCTACCCAATAACTCATGTTCATTTTTTATGTCAAAAAATGCGCAAGCGGCGGGGTTCAATTTGCTAAAGCCTGTTTCATCCAAAACAGCCATTGGCATACTGCTATGTTGCAATAAGCCATCAAACTTATCTTGATGGAACTGCTCTTTAGTACTGTCTGTGATCCAGCACAGGTATTCTTGTTGTTCTTTATTTAATACGTCGACATGTAATTCACTGGGGTGTAATTCGTCATTTTTACCTTTTAAGTGTGCAGAAAACCCGCGTAACCTTCCAGTCTGATGAACCTGTTTAGCGGCCTTATCTGCATTGCTGGAGTTGTTAAATAGCTGATAAAACGTGTCTTTTTTCAGCTCTCTTTCACTTAGACCTAGCCTGTCAGTCATCGCTATATTGGCTTTGATAATCCGATCTTCGGCATCAATAGTCACTACAGCAAGAGGGGCTAGGTCCAATATCGTAATAAAATGTTTTCGTTCTTGTTCCAGCTTATCTTTGGTATGTTTAAGTTCAGTCACATCTTGAATAACACCTACCATACCCGCGCGTGTTGTATTTTCACCTGAAAAGAACTTTAACTTTAATTTAAGTGAATGGACCACCTCATCAGCAAGCTGCAGCTCGAACTCTTTATTGTGGCCTGTTTTCACAGAACTATAATTTGCACTTTTCTCTATATGAAGTCGACCAATTTCAGCTGGCAATAGGTTTAATTCTTGTATACTTTTGTGCTCTATTTTTGACAGTTTCTGTTTAAACATCAACTCAAAAGCTGAGTTGCAATCAACAAATTCACCGCGTTCATCAAGCAAATAAACCGGATTAGGATTAGTTGCGAGTAATGTTTTAACTGTTTGTTGACTGATCAGTCGAAGATTTTTTTGTTGCTCCAGTGCTGACAAGTTTTGAACAATAAAATCTAAACACGTGGTTTCGCCTTTATTATTTTTATTCCTACTGAGTCCAATAAATCTCAATGGAATAGTGTTTCGGTCTTGCGTTTCTTTTGGCTCACTGCTTTGACTCTCTATATGATTTTTATCTAACTGTAAAAACTCACAACATATATCTATTTTATGCTGTTTTTTACTGGCTTCTAAAGCCTGCTCCCACTTATACACCGCTTGACTGTTAAGCATTTTTTTGAGTTGATTGAGCTCCCCACTCAAAGGTACAGTTGATAACAAAAAGTCGGCAAATAACTGATCTGAAGTAAAAGTATTGTCTTCAAAGTTGATAGTGAGCTTGGCTAAGCCACTTTGTTTTAATCCTTGATTTAGGCTACTTAAGTCAGAAGACTGTAAATTAATTTGATGCTGATAATTACTCACATCAGCAAGAGCAATCACACTGGCTATACCATCATTAATTTTGGACTGCTTGGTGAATCCTAATTGTAAATAACGCTTACTCACTGCCACATAAGTTTGCATGGTCACATACTGATTAGAAATTAAAGCGGCACTTATTGCTCCATGTAGCGCATTATCAAACACCTCAATCAGAGGTCTATTCATTAACTTCTCTTCTTTACTGCCGAGAAAAAATGCGGCGACACGATTGGCAAAAATAATCTCTCCAGCTTGATTGATGTGCAACATGCCGACTTTAAAATCATTAAGTAAGGATTGTTTATCGGCTAAGGTATTATTGGTCTTTTTTTGATTTTTTCGGGCGCTACCCAGTTGAATTTTTATAAAAATGACAAGCAATAATAAAAAAACTAACACGGTAGCTAACGCCATTAGTCCAATTTTCATGCTGTCAGGACTTTGTTCAAGTATTTGATCGAGTACTGTTTGCCTAAATGCAAAACACACAGGACTGACTAATACTGAAATAAAACAAAAAACACTTAAAAATAGACTATTCCAAACGCGGGGAGTCATTGCACACTTTCCTTATAAACGAACAACACCTATCAAAATATAGCAGTGAAATAGATTTAAATAGTATTGATAGCGCAACAAAGTATGAAGATTAATAACTAGAAATGTTTAAATGTAATCTCGACCCCTATCTTCGAACCAATCACTCGTGTCAATTAGGTTAGCTGGTGTTAAAAGAGGAAGAGTCGTCGCTCAAATGTAACAGGATGACTTGAAATAGCCATTACTGTGACAACCATTAGTAATAGAGCCTAACCAAATCTGACAGAGAGCTATGTGCCATAAGGAAACATAGTGGTGGCTCGAAAAACCGGTTTTGACGATTTCGTTTGATACCATTGCGACCGAAGCAAGTTTTCGTTTTAATATATTGAGATATTTAAAAGCGGACGATCATTAACGCCCGGTTTACAGCTGTTGTAATGCTGGCAATGGGAACGTGCACAGCAAATAATTGTATTTAGGTACAGGATACGCCCACGCCTGATACCCGCCACAACGGATAAAAAACGGGGGCGTATCCATGGACAAGTTATCAGGGTAATACGGGTGATAGAAATATCACACTGCTCACACCGCATGCTGTGTATGTAGGGTTAGGAAAGACTAAGCAGAAGTAAAATTTGCTTATCAGCAGTCTTTTCGCTCACGTCTACCCGAGAATACAATTCAAACCATTCGCGACACCACAAATGAGATATGGACACTAGGTAATGCGTCGTTTATTAAACAGGTCTTCAATACTTTATCCAAAACAGCCAAGCCATCACAACAAGGCGGTGATAAAAGATGCGTGATAGAAGATGCAAGGCGTTTAATGCATCAAAAATCAAATGACTTCTATTTTTCAACAAACCTGACTCCGCAGATTTTAAGACAAATAAAACTGACATTGTACGTGTTGTGTCTCTGCTTCCATTTTTATAGAGATGCTGCCAAGTTATAAAAACAAACTCAGCAGCAACTGGATTATTTATTGTCAATTTTGTAGGATAACTTCAAAGACATATGGATGGGTTGAAGTCTCAGGGAACTGCAGTAAATTCAAGCCAGTTGAGGTTCCATTCGCCGCCTATAGCATCCAATCTAAGTGTGTGTTGCCCCACAGGCAAAACAACCGTGTTGCTTTGAGTAGACCAAGTTTGCCAACCTCCTGTAGCTGCTACAGCGACAGTATCAATGATGTTTTCATTTAACGTCAGTGTAAAACCGTCACTGCCATTTTGACTCGCCAATCGATATTTAATTTGATAATTACCAGTTTGAGTGACATTAACAGTGTACTCAAGCCAATCACCTAAGTCAGCAAAGCCAATATTTAGACCCGCACCCATGTCAACGGTTGTTTCTATCTGGAAACCAAACATGTCGACCCAATTTTCTGCTTGAAGCAAACCAGGAATAGTCTGCAATGAGTTACCCATTGATACTGCTTGACTAAGATAACTGATATCTTCTGCATCAACTGCGGCCACTTTATAATAATAAAGCCTGTTATCAGAAACGGATGCGTCTAAGTACTGGTTTGTTTCAATTTTATGTGCAAGTAATTGGTAATCAAAATTATTATCGGCACTTCTGTATACGTTATAGCCAATCACATCAGTTTCATCATTAGCTAGCCAACTGAGGTTGCCCCCATTTTCATCAACAAATATTGTTAACCCTTCAGGTGGTTTGGGTAACGTATAAAGTGTTGAATTATTGTCTGCCGTCATGGCACTTAATAGTGGTTGATGAATGTCATATTCAACAGAGCCATACAGCTGGAAAATGTCCTTAATCACACTGATAGGAGCATTTGCAAAGTCAACACTGGGCAAGTTTTCGCTATCCGAAATATCAATACCGTCAACGGGTTTGTCTGTAAGCAGATAAAATTCGGCCCAAGACTTGCTGCTACCATTATCCTTAAATACGCCAGAAAATGTATATTGCTTATCACCATCTAGGGTAACAGCCTGATAAACCCCCCCATTAATATCTGAAATATCTCCAGTGGCAGAGCCTGTCATTCGTAAAACTGGTCCTTCAGAGCCAACAGGTAATATATTCTGAGCGCTAGAATTGAAGTCTAGAATTGGGGCACCACTAGCATTCCAATTCGTCCAGTTATTGGCAGAGCCAAAGTTACCATTAACCACATATTCTGCGCCTGTATTGTCAAGTAAACTGATGTTATCCACACTGATATCAAGCATTCCATCACAACAAGCACCAAATTTGATCACTAAATAATAAGTTTGAGAACCTTCAATTGTTGGTATAAAAGATTTAGCGGGTACTTCACATGCCTGAGCAAAACTGCCATTCCAACCCGGGCAAGCCCAAGTTGATGATTTAGTTATCATACCAAGCTCACTTTCTTTATTGGTTACCATGCCCCAAGTACCTTGTCCCTGACCGCCATTTCCAGTTAATACTTTATAAGACCAACTAGTGGTCGCCCAATTAAAGGACGCATATTTGTCAAAGCTGGCGCGAGCATTCTTTGCACCAAACTCAATACCTAGATTGGCCCAGGGCTGAAACTCACCAATTAAAAGTGGGGCATTTATATTTTGCATACGTGCGTTCCATTCACACACACCACTGTTGCCATTCTCCCCACATGTCAGCCAGTCACGATGTGTTTGATAATCAGGCTCACCCCAGCCAAAAACACCTGGGTAAAAATGCATGTCAAAGGCCACATTACTACCATTAAAAGAGCTTGGCTGACCGTAGGCATCGATACCTGTGTTGTGCCCAGGCAAAATAATTATCTTATCGGCATCTATTTTGCGCACTGATGTGTAAAGGGTAATCATCACGTCGGCAAGGTTATCGGCATCTGTACCCCAAGGTTCATTTAACAATCCATAAGCCGCTACAGTGCCGTTATCACTGTAACGTTCAGCAATTTGTTGCCACAGCCAAATAGTTCGTTCTTGGTATTCGGCATTATCCCAATATTGGTTTTGCCCCGCACATCCAGAGTGATCTTGTAAACCTTGAGCACCCACTGCGCCGTGTAAATCCAAGATCACATACATACCATGTTCTTGTGCTTTATCGATGGCATAATCAAGGTATTGCCAAGCGTCTGTGCGTAATGTTTTGGGATTATTTTCATCCTCAATCAAATTCCAGATAAAAGGTAACCTAATAACATTTAAGCCAAAACGTGCCATAACATCCCAATCACGCTCTGTAATCCAATTATCACGAAATAGGTCCATAAGCTGTTCTCTTTCGACAAAACCAAAACGTTCATCCAATGTAGCTTCAAGTGAACATTGATCGGTCGCCTGGGTATTAGCTGATTGATTCATCATCCAGAATTCCATCAGTAACCAGTTTCCCAAATTAGTCCCCTTCAAGGTAACCGCTTCACCTTGGGAGTCGGTCCATAAGGTACCTTGAGTTTTTAGTTTAGTTAACCCTATTTCAGGTGAGGCGATGGGCGCTGGCGCTGGTGTGATGCTTATTGCTGGAGTCTGGATGTCAGAACTACCACCGCCACAGGCAACTAAAATACAAACAGTGACTGAAAGTAGTAAAAGTGTAGTGGGTGTAGGTGTTTTCATTGTTTTCATTGTTTTCATTGTTTTCATTGTTTTTTTATCTATATTTTCTGTTGAAAGACATGCGCCGAGTAATATATTCAAATGACTCTACTCTGCTTTACAATAACGCTGAATGTACTGGTGCTGAAAAGGAATGGCATCAAGAGCCTGCTTGATAGGTGTTCGAATATTATCTAAAACACCTTAAATTTATCAGCACACATTTAGTCAGCTACAAGGTGGAAACCTTCAGGCATGAGCCCTTAGCCAAACATCACTTGATGTCCAATAGTACTCTCCAAACAATTCATCACCTTTATGAAAAGAGCGGTCGCTTTGTTTGTATAATTCTTTTCTGTTAGCCAACGTTTCTAGTATCGACATATCGCGACAAGGTTGCCAGAAACGACTGCATTGCCTCGCGTTAACATGATAATGCAAAATTATAAAATCTCGAATTGTCTGCATTTCAAGCTCACTTTGATGATTAACTTCTTGGAGTGTAGGAAAATAAAGCGTTATTTTTGATAAAACCAAAATTTATGATGCCTCATATTTTCTGTATTTACCTCTCATTTATATCCTTAAGAGAGTAAAAGTCGGTTATTTTTCGATTATTAATCATTTGTTTCATATAATTCAAAACAAGCACCATCTACTATCATGCAAACCAGTTTGGAATTTTTTTGTGTATGATAATGAACTGTTTTATTCAATTAGACTGATCTGAAGCGGCGCTCAACTTTATTGGGGCAGTAATTCGACGACTTCGTCATTTTTTGTATTCAGATGACTGAGTGTTTTTTGGAACAATAATGGGTATTTATTAGACACATCCGTATACCTAACAGTACATGCTATAACCTTAACTGCACCACGGCATTGCTCACAGGCTTCAATGTCGATGTTAAAACCCGTTTAAGTTTTTGCGCTCAGGTCATCGATTGGTGTTTTTGAACCCTTGATTTTTCCTGACCTGTCGGTAATGCTTGTTTAGCCTTATTTTGTAAGGACGGCGTTATTGTCACGCGGTGCCGACTGTTAGGTGGAGGGTCACCCCGTGGAGGGCCGCCCCGTACAAATACGCAATGAAACCTAGTGAGGTTTGCGCGGGTTTGGGTACCAAGGCTGCTAGACGGGCAATAAAATCCAAGACATCCAAGTAAATTATAGAGACATCCAAAATAAGGTTTAGGATAACCCAGTCTGTTTAACAGTGCTTAGCTGGGCCACGATTATGACTGATAGGTTATTTTTTGAATGTGGTGTTATTGAGACACTTTTGCGAGATTTTACTGAGTATTAGTGATTGTTTATTAATGGGTGCGCATATTTAATAAACCTTGATAAGGTACTTTTGGATATTCAGTTTTCTAGGGCTTATGCCCGTTTGAGTAAGGCTCTGGTTTTACTCATTCCTCTGACTCGTTGGTGACCAGTATGGGCTTTGAATATATTCATCATTAGCTCTGCACCAGCTGCATAGCAAAAATGCTTTTCAAACTCAGTGGTGAGTGTAAGCCATTGCTCTGAGGACAGTCCTAGTTGTTCAAGTATAGGGCTTTCACTATGCTCAATATGCCCAGCTTTGTCTTCTCGAATACATCTGCCAGTGATATCCACTAATTCACAATAATCTTTGAGGTGGTTGGCGGTGCTTATTTTTTATCGCGCCGGTGCGCTTTTTAATGCTGGTATGAGCGAAAGTTTCTGGTGTTTTTTCCATCTTCGCTCGAATGGGGTTTAAATCCTCATAGATCATACACGCTAAGAGTGCGCTTTCATCTAAAAGTGCTTGTGATTTGAATCTGCCCGCCCAGTACAGTGGTCTTCTTTATTCGCTTTTTGGGTAATGTATTCATTCAAATCACGCATCAACCAACTCATGTTAAACAGCCTGCGCCGATCCTCTTTAACTGTTTCATTCAAGGTTATACGCTCTTCAGGGCTTAACGCTTCCTCACGAACATGTTTTTGCGTAAGTAAGGTACCTTTATGTAGTTTGTGGTAACGGCTTAATACCTCATCTGTACTCCAAGAGTTAGCTTCATCTTTGTCTACATAAAGCACCACGTGCACATGATTACTCATCACCGCATAGGCGCAGATATCAATGGAAAATAGGGTAGACAAAAACAATAAACGCTCTTTCACCCAGCCACATCAATGTTCATAACTTTGGCCTGAATAGTCATCAATGCTACACAAAAATGAGCGGCGAACACAACGGGAAACACAATGGTGTAGAGTATGAGGCAGATCGTAGTCGAACTATTTCTCTGCTTCTCCTCTCCGAACCGTACGTGCACCTTTCAGCGCATACGGCTCTCCATTTAATTGTGGCTAACAGCCATTACAGCATCGCTATATCGAGATATAACCATCTTGCTAATTTGCGTTGCATTTCGCTGATTATCAAAGGTCTTCACCTTATCAAGGTCAGGTAATTTGCTTACGAAAATCAATTAAACTGCGTCCCTTAGCCATGTGATGGGCTTTCCCCACCTCAGACTACTATGGACGCTCCGCCAGTTTGCTTGTCATTGGGGTCATGCTCCCTTAACATCCAAGCAAGCCTTCCCCAGTTCATCTATTTGAACTCGAGCATATTGGGGTGGATGCCGATCGCAGTCTTTAACCTTATCGTTTTGTAAGGTGATAATGTTTAAACGCAGAATTGTGATTTAACGTTTATCCATTTATAAGAGCCTATTATTTACTTATAAAATCGACAATGTGGCTGATTATCAATAGCCATATTGAGACACAATACTGCCTGTTAATTAGTGTAGGCAGTGGCGACACTTCAGCCCATAGATGCGGGTTAATCGGTTCATGTTATTCATCCGTCCAATACTTAGTCTAGAAAAGCCTGTTGGCGTAGCGAATTCGCCTCACTTCCCGTTATCCGCGGGTTACATCACCTTATCAACATACGATAAGTCACTGCCGCTTAAACTCAACTATCAGCACAACCAGATAGTGTCACAAAGGGATTTGCTTCCGCTAATTCTGTTGTAGATTTCAAATAGACTCGTGGTTCATTTAGGCATTCCATGCCAATGCTGAACTCCGGGCACACAATGGGAGTATCAATTAAACTGACTTGAGCTTTACGTGACTGGGGCATAGCAGACCATCCTTGGTTGTTTGAGTACCTTAAAGATTAGGACATAACGGCTGTTTTGCTACTTTTTAAAAATGGGGGTCTTCTTTACTTCTGTATAGGAACATTCGTATCAGCGCAGAATAGCGCTCTTAATTGGGGTAATCATTTCAACTGCAACTGAAGAAGATCTTACCTGTGCGAATAAAGTTTTAAGTTCATTCACGTACTCTAATTGTGGTGATCATGAAATAAAATATTTTATAGTATTAAATACAGGTCACGTTTTTACTGACGAGCAGATAAAAAATGTTGGATATAATCAAGCATCGGATTTTTTTAAAAAGCTTAATTAGTTCTTTAGAGTTAAGTAAGCGTATAGCTAACGGCTGATGCCGTTAGCTATACGCTTACAAATCACATCAAAAAATAATCTGTTATTTATTGTTATTGACTTTTTTTATAATTCCATTTATAAATTTGAACTTACCTATAATTAGTATCCCAAATTAGCTAAGCCACTACACACGGGAATTTAAATGTCAATACAGATGTTAAGCACAATAGATTTAGTTTTTCCTATTATTGCTTAATTTTGTTTGAATAGTAGTGTTTTATATAATTCATAAATTATAGGAGGAGTTCTTCTGGATTTAAATATACAAATTGAACCGGTTATTTATGCCAGACTTTTTTTAGATGCATTACTAAAAGAAGATATTGCTATCAGTGATATACTAGAAAGTACTGGCTTATCACCTATTATACTAGCAGATCCTAAAAACCTTATAACATTATCACAGCAAATTAAGCTCTACGATAACATTGGACGATTGTCAAAAAATACAACTATTGGTTTACTACAAGGCCAACAAATTATGCCTCATCATCACGGAGTCTGGGGTTATGCTATGCAGACATCTGCAAACTTGGGTCAAGCATTGTGTATATTTAATCAATACTTTGATGTTGTGGGGCCAATAGCTAAGCAAATGATTCAAGTTGAAGGTAAATTAGCACGTTGGATTTCAAAAGATATTTTACCTTTAGGAATAGGGAGAAGAGTCGCTGTTGAAGAAATGCTTAGTGGTAATTTTACGCTTTTTAGACAGCTAACAGAACAAAAATTTGAACTTCAAGCATTGTATGTAGACTACGAAGCACCAACAGGGTTCGAGGCTTATGAAGAGTTGTTTCAATGTCCTGTATATTTTGAACAAAATAGAGTAGAGATGCGCTTCGATGCATCATTACTTAACTTAAGAATGAGGTATTCAGATCCAGAGACAGTTCGAGTTTGTGAAGAATCATGCATTAAGTTGCTTGAAAAAATAAGTAGTCGTAAAAGTATTGTAGAGCGGGTTCGTCAAGTTATTTATGAAAGCTCATGTGATGAACGCGATATTAATACCGTTTCCGGTAAACTATGCGTAAGTTCTCGAACTTTACGTAGACAGTTGTCAAAAGAAAAGTCAACGTTTCGTACCGTGCTAAATGAAGTGTTAAAATCTGTGGCTATCGATTATTTGAGCAGTACTGATTTGTCGGTAGATGAAATATCTTACCTCTTGGGGTATTCTGAAACGTCTAACTTCCGTCATGCTTTTAAAGTATGGACAGGGCAAAACCCAAGTTATTATCATACCAAAGGTGAATAATATTCATTTATAGATGATATAAAAATGTTGCTTTAAATTTTAATTATGGTCAAATTTAACATAAATAAGGTCTATTCCCATATCTAATTAATGCACATCAAGTGATAATCTTAAGTCAAATGTAATGAGTAAAAATTTACTTTATGAAGTAATAAAAATCTAACTAAAGGTAAATTATGTCTCAAGAAAACCTTGAATCAAAATTGTTTAACGTAAATAATAATTATACTGTTGCAAGTGTTGTTATCTGCTCCGCAGTTGCAATTTTAGGCTTATTGATAGGACCATTATTGATAGGTGAATATGTAAGCGTTCTAGATATTTCTTCAGCTGAAGCCGGTTTTATTCTATCAGCTGAGATGTTTGGCCTTACTTTAGGTTCACTTATTATAATTACTATTTTAAACAAAAATTGGCAAAGCATTGTCAAAATATCACTGAGCTTAATGATTCTGGGTAATTTTTTATCCTTGCATATATACGAACCTTATATCTTTATATTGTGTCGTTTTGTCACTGGTTTTGGAGCTGGGATGCTCATGACAATGACAATACAAGTCATTGGATTAATGCGTTTCCCAGATAAAATTTATGCTTTGTGGACTGCAGTACAACTTTTTCTTGGTGCCTTAGCAATGTTGTTTTTTTCAACAGTTGTTCAATACGGTGGGCTTGATGCGATTTTCGTTATATGGAGTGTTTTAACCGCTTCTTTATATGTCTCCATTAAGTTTTATCCATCAAGCCGTGAAGTTTGCCTGTTAATCGATTCTCATGATAGGGCTTATGAGAAATCTAAAAAACAGTGGAGTAAAAAAAGCTATCAGCTGGGAATCCTATCCTTAATAGGGTTGTTTATCTATTACAGTGGTCAAACAGGAGTATGGGTTTACCTAGAGAGAATCGGTACTTCTTGGGGTATTAGTCCAGAACAAGTTACGAGTATTTTATTTTTTAGTTTAATTATAGGAATTTTAGCGTCTGTAATTGTAATGTTATTTGGAGATAAGTTTGGCCGTACCTTACCTATAACTTTTAGTATGATTATTGCTGCTCTTTCTATTATTATTCTCATGCAAGAAAGTAATATTTATTTATTTACTTTGGCTACTTGCCTATTTAATTTTGCTTGGTATTTCTTTTTACCATATATATGTTCAGTAATTTCTACATTGGATAATGATGGGCGGTTGTTGACGGGATTATCTGTTACCTTTCCCGCTGCATTGGCTGCTGGCCCAGCACTTGTTGCCATACTTATTGGTCATGGTGGCGTTTTACTTCCTTGTATGATTTTTGGCTTATTTGCTACTATTTTAGGGTATTTTTTAATGTTACCTAGTTCACGAATCAAGTGAGGTTTATATAAGGTTACGAGTTTTTATTTTATCTTTGGCAGATTCAAGTTTGAAGTGCATAACCTCTAAGCAGATATAGCTACCATGTGTTCAGCCATTAATTTGGCTGGCGTTTTATAATTTAGTTTCTTTCTTGGTCTGTCATTGAGATTAACTATTACATCTTGAACGGCTGATTGCGATACTTTTTCAAGTCTGTTGATTTTGACCAATATTGTTGTAATAGGCCATTGGTGTTTTCATTCAGTCCTCGTTGTCACGAACAATAAGGGTCTGCAAAATACACATCACATTTCAAACTTTCAGTCATTTTTTCAATGGTACGCAAATTCTTTACCATTATCCGCTGTAATCGTGAATGCAGTGCTTTTAAACGGCGTTAACAAAGCGATGGTGGCTGCTGTCACTGTTTTTGCTGACTTGTCATCTACACGTGTCGAAACGGTAAAACTCGTTTTGCACTCTACAATCGTGTCCAGTGCGCCACTATGACCTTTGCCAATAACGAGGTCAATTTCCCAATCACCCATTCTACTTTTATCATCAACAACGTGTGGACGCTCATCAATACTAATACGGCTCTTAATAAACCCTCTGCCTGCTTCTTTATGCTTACTGCGTGATTGATAAGCTTTACCTTTTATACGTAAATGTTGAAATAAATGGCCACCACTTTTTTTATCAGACCCAATGTGCTGATAAATAGTTTCATAACTAATATCGATGCTCTGGTCCTCCCTAAGCCACCCAGACACCTGCTCTGGACTCCATTTCGCAGTAAGTTTTGACTCAATTAATACAATGAGTGCTGTTGTCATTTTAATGGCTTTACAAGCGACTAATCCGCGTGTGTCTGTCGCTGTTTGAGCTTGCTTAAAACGATAGCCTCGTTTGCCTGTATTACGGGAAAACTCCCTGCTAATAGTTGATTGACTAACCTTTAGTTGTTTGGCTATTTTATTTTGGCTCATTCCTGTTTTACTTAAAGCATAAATCTGGCACCGTTGTTCATAGGTCAGTTGTTTATATGTTTTCATTGTTGCATCTCTTGCCGGAGAAAAAGCGATTAGCATATATTCAGCTGACCGTCTTTTCTAACCGTTCAAGTTATGCACTTATTATTTGAATCCAAGTTTTAATAAAACGACACTTCCTAAGGTTATGTCGACTTTTAATTTTAAGGTAAACATTTTTCATACTCATCAAGTGACACGTGGCCTAGGTAGTTTATGTAGTCGTTTCAGGTTACAGAGCATCTAAATATAATCAAATAAGTCAGTTCTTACTCAACCTTGGTTGTCGTTCACTCTTCACATAACACGTTCTGTTTTAGGTGAATGGAAAAGCCTTCAGTACTTAGCGACTCATGCTAAGTATTAAATTTTAGCCATTAAAACTCTCGATAGACACAACTTGCATATTGACTACCTTGATCACTATGAAAAACCATTACAGATTGGACAGTCGTTGATTATCAAGTTCACGATTGAAACTGCCTACTTTAACTACCCATAAAAACCACTACGATAAACGTTAATTTTCTGAGACATGACTAAAACGTGATAAATAGCGAGCCGAAAAAAAGACTCTTAGCAGCCTAGATGTTCTTATAACTCAATATAAATAAAGGGTATGGTCAAAAATCACATTAATTAGTCCTTAATTCATTATCTGCAAAAAGTATATTCGCTTTAAAATATTAAATTGAGTCGAATAAAACTTACAAATAATTTTATTAGCAGTTAAGGGCAAGAAAACATGGCAAAGATTAGTGAAGATCGCCTGAAAAGGTATCGCGAACTAGCAAACATACCATCAATGGAAATTATTGATAGTGAAATACGTGCTATATACCAACGGATGGAAGCGGAGGGTGCCCCAGTAAAAAATATGAGAGATTCTAAAACAGGTATGTTTTTAGCTCCTTTCAAACAAAAGCTAGATGAATTAGACATAGCGTGTGTTGGCATACCTATGGAAAACTCAATTCCATTACGAACTAGTACTAAAAGGGGACCAGAAGCAATTCGTCAATGGTCTCAATGGTTTGGACCTGTACATGAAATATGGAAAACAATTCCTTTTGATACATTTAGTGTTGGGGATTTTGGGGACATCAAATTTAATGACAAAGACATTTTGTCACGCATTCAACAGATTTTTACCCTTTATAATCAATTTTATAAAAATGATATTACTCCCCTTTCCGTAGGGGGGGAACATACGATGACATATCCAATAATGAAAGCGTTAGGACAAGATGAACCATTAGGAATGATTCATATTGATGGCCATGCGGATACTGGTGGAGGCATTATTCCAGGAGATGATAATGTTTTAAGTATTAATGATGCCAGTCCATTTCGTCATGCGGTTATGGAAGGTGTACTAGATCCTGAGCGTTGTATTCAAATAGGAATTCGAGGGAGATCTGCACATTTTTGGGACTTTTCTCATCAAACAGGAATGCGTGTAATTACTGCAACAGAGTTCCATGAAATGGGCGTTGAAGCAGTTATAAAAGAAGCGCGTAAAATTATTGGAGATGGTCCGTGCTATTTAAGTATTGATAATGATGGAATTGATCCTGTTGATATGCCAGGAACTGGATTGCCAGAGCCATTTGGTATAAGCGCCTTGGATGTCAGAAGAATAATACGAGGAGCTAAAGGCTTAGACATAGTTGGTGCTGATTATGCAGAACTCAGTCCCAAGAATGATCCCACAGAGCAGTCTGCAAATATCTCGGCAGCATTATGCTTTGAAATGTTGTGTTTATTGACTGAATCAAAAGCAAATCGAAGTTCTGCTAGACGTAAAACTCACTGGAAATAAATTGAGTAAACAATAACTTAGGAATCATGTAATGAGTAGTACACAATGGAAAAAACGTGAAGGATACGGTGGTCCTGAATCATTTCCAGTAAATGATTTAGCCGCCTTTAAAATTGGTACAACAAAAGCATTAGCTGGTCAAAAATATTCTCTGTATCTTAGTGATGGTCGAGTACTTGATTATAGTTTTACAACAGAGTCAATTGCAAATGTTGAAAATCAAGATGGAGATAGAGTGAAATGTTGTCACTATTCTGCTACGGAGTCAGCTTCTGGAATCTTTTTTATTAGTCACGATTGTAATGATAACGAACGTCTAACAACGTGTGTCATTTTAGACTTAAATAGAAATCAAACTACTGTTATTACTGGAGAAATACCCGCCGAAGGAGATGATGACTTTCGTATTCGAAAAAGTCATGTGAACGGTGTTATTGGTGAGCCTAAAACTCAAAATGAAATAGTTGGACCAGGTTTTCCTTCTGAAATAGTTGGCAAGCGTTTTGCTGCTGAATACTCAGAGAGCTATGCGTGGGAACTAATTTATATGAATGAATGCTGTGTAGCATGGCAAGGACTAAAAGGAAATCCAGGAATTGGTGATACAGAAGAATATCATGCAAGTAGTTTTGCGCCTGGTGTCTATGCAGTAAGTTGGAGTGAAGGAAAAGAAACTTTAGCAGCGGTTTTTCTTTATAATTTTAATACAAAAACCATTACGGGACACATGTGGGGTTATGCTCCTGAATCACAAAAATTCTTACATGCACCGTTGGGAGGACGTATTGTTGATCCTCTAGAATTTGGGCTAAAGCATACTCTTCCTTCTGATAGCTCTACTGAAAACGATATATTACAGCGTAATAAAGATGTTGTATTGAGAGCACATCATGAGGTTTGGAACCAAGGAAACTATGCGTCAATTCCTGAAATTTACTCTGAGGATTATCAAAGCCACTTTATTTGTGGTGTGGAAGTGTCAGGGCAAGATGGTGTGCAAAATTTTATCACTAAACATCGAGAAGCATTTCCTGATTGGAAAGAAAAAGTAGTTGATATTATTGCTGAAGGAGATCGAGTAGTAACTCGTTATATATCTACTGGTGAACACCTAGGAGAGTTTCAAGGGGTTGCTGCAACAGGTCGAGAAGTATCTATCGCTGAAGTTTCAATTCATCGAGTTTGCAATGGAAAGATTGTCGAGCAATGGGGGTTCCCTGACGGTCTGAGTCACATGCAACAAATTACATAAAACAATTGATAATCGATAATCGGTCATTCTAAGCGATTTAATAAATAAAACATAGGTGGAGTATAGATATGAGCGGTTTTTATAGGAAAGCATTCCTTTCTGTCAGCATAACTTGTGCCTTGATGGGATCAGGAATAGCAGCTGAAAATGTCTTAGAAAAAATTGTTGTAACAGCGCAAAAGCGTGAACAAAGCATACAAAGTGTAGGTATATCCGTTACTGCCATTTCTGGTAATATGATGAATGATCTAGGATTAGATAATACACAAGAGATTACTCAACAGATACCCGGTTTACAAATTCAAACCTTTACTCCTGGCTTTACCGTCTTTAATTTAAGGGGGATTTCTCAAAATAATTTTCTAGATAATATGGAAGCACCTGTAGCTGCTTATTTTGATGAGTCTTATGTTGGAAGCATGAATGCTATTGCCGGACAAATGTTCGACATGGAGCGCATAGAAGTACTACGTGGACCTCAAGGAACTCTTTTTGGAAGAAATGCGACAGGAGGCTTGATACATTTTATCAGTAAAAAAGCAAATTATGATGAATTCAATGGTTATTTAAAAAGTAGTATTGCAGATTTTAATACAAAGACTTTTGAAGGTGCTTTTGGTACTGCTTTAACTGATAATGTTCGGTTTCGTCTCGCAGGTAGATTGGAAAAGTCTAATGGATATTTAGAGGGGGGAGCTAATACAGATGAAGGTATTGCATTATCAAATGAATTCTACAGTGAATTTTTTGGTTTTCCATATGAAACAGGTCGAGGAGGTGAAGGGAGTACTGTCGGTGGTTCTAATGCTTACTCATTAAGAGCCAATTTTCAAATAGATTTTAGTGATGCAACTAAGATGGATCTTACCGTATCTCATTCTAAGGATAAGGATGCCCCTGTTGGGCAATATGTGCATTATTTAGTTGGTCTTGATGATAATGGTCTAGGAACTAAAGTTGATATCGATGATCCTGTAACCGGTGACATACATAAACATTCAGGTAGTGATTTTTCTATCGATGGTATTGATACAGGTTTAGATCGTGACATAACAAATGTAACCGCAGCCATCTATACTGATTTAACCGAGGATATTGAATTAGTTTCGATTACTAATTGGATGGAAATGGATAAATCGCATAGAGAGGATGCAGGTGGAAGTGTTTTAGGCTTCCCCTTTATGACAAATGCAAATTATAACCAGTGGTCTCAAGAAATTAGATTATCAGGGGGTAATAAAGACTTACAATGGCAAGTAGGTGCATATTATCTTGACATGAAAATTGATACATTATCTTCCCTAGGAGGTCTTTTATTTTTTACAGAACCAGGAGGAAGAATAGATAGTTATACTGAACTTGATTCAATTAACTGGTCTGTTTTTAGTCAACTTGATTATCATATAAATGATAGCTTTACCATTATTGGTGGCCTTCGTTGGTCCCAAGATGATAAAGATATTAAGTTTAATATCGTATCCGCTAGCGGGGGTCTCGATCCTGTTGATTTTAGCCCAATACCTAACGGTACGACATTATTTGATCTAGAGTCAGAGTCTGTTGGAGTTTATTCGGATGTTCCTGTTATTGATTATGGTGATTATGCTGCACGTCTTCAGTTAAATTGGAAAGCTAACTCAGATACTTTAGTTTTCCTTTCATATAACAGAGGTATAAAAGGGGGGAATTGGTCAACAGGGGCAGGAGTTGAAATTGAGAATATTAGACATGATGAAGAAGTTTTACATGCATATGAATTAGGTATAAAAACATCTTTTTCTGATGACACTATTAGAGTAAATGCCACTACATTTTATTACGACTACGAGGATTATCAGGCATTTTCTTTAATTAATTTTCTTCCTCAGATCTCTAATACCGATGCCACTAATCAAGGTGGAGAAATTGAATTATTTCTTACGCCAACTAATAATTTAGATATTATTCTTGGTGCCTCATTTATCAATTCTAATATTGATGAAGTAGACGGACCATTTAGAATAGTTAAAGATGCAGAACTACCACAAGCTCCCAGTTATAGTCTAAATTATCTGCTACGTTACAATTGGGATGTATCAGATGGATCTTTTGCAACGCAGTTAGACGGGACCTACAATGATGTCCAGTATATGGAAAGTCATAATGGTGGTTCATCAATTCAGGATGCATATGGAATAATTAATGCGAGTGTGACTTATTACGATAATGATGAGTGGAATCTTTCAGCCTGGGTTAAAAATCTAAATGATGCAGAATATGCTATTTATAGTTTGGATACTCTAGGGTTAATTCTTCGACAATATGGTGCACCTACCCAGTTTGGAGTAACCGCCACGTATAATTGGTAAAGTAAGCTCTTATAAGCGTTGATTTTTCTGTCGTTCAAATGATGGAATGTTATCAACGCTTTATAGTTATAAGAATTGATAATTAACTTCTTTCTAAAAAAGATAATTTTTGATTAGTTGTGATATTCACCCTATCAATAACCTCAGGGTACTTAAATATCTCAACAATGAACTTGGCATATCAGAAGAACAAAAAGCACAATGGTATTAACACTGGACTGAGTTTGGCTTCGAAGCACTCGAAGCACTCGAAGCTCAGATTAACGCTACGGCATACACGGGTGGCGGTAGTGTGAGTATGCAGGATATTTATTTGGTGCCTCAGGTCTATAACGCATTAAGATTTAAGCAGGATATGAACAGGTTCCCTAAAATATTGCCGGTATACAGCGCTTGTAATGAACTCTAAGTTTTTAAAAGAGCAGCACCAGAAATGCAACCTGATGGCAATTAAGAATCTGCCGGGAGTGCTTTTTTAGCAAGCCAACCCGGTGACAACCTATAATGACAACAGTGGTGAAATTTATGCAACAATATAAAACATTAATAAATGGGCAGGCATGCGAATCAAGTCAATTCATGGATGTGGTAAACCCAGCAACGGGACAGCCGTTTGCCCAGATGGCTTTGTAGTCAAGTGAACAGGTTGATGATGCCATCAAAGCTGCGCAAAAAGTATTTGTGACTTGGAGTCGAACCACTGACGAGGAACGTAAAAACCTGTTGCATCAGGTCGCCAACCTAGTAGAAGAAAACATGGTAGAATTAACGTAACTTATCACCCTAGAAACTGGTAAACCGTTACAGGGATTAGCCGGGATGGAAGTTGGCGGCGCTGTCGCTTGGATTCACGTAAATACAAATATGACATTCCTGTTGAAGTCATTCAGGACGACGAACAAGCGCGGGTTGAAGTTCATCGCAAACCGTTAGGGTTGTAGCATCAATTACTCCGTGGAATTGGCCATTGCAAATAGCTACTTGGCATATTACGCCGGCATTACGTGTGGGAAATGCTGTTGTTATTAAGCCTTCGCCACTTACTCCAGTGGCGACAGCCAGATTTGTTGAGCTAGCCAATACTATTTTACCACCCGGAGTGCTGAATTTGGTTTCTGGTGGTCCTGAAGTTGGTCGTATTCTGACAACACATCTAGGGGTCGCCAAAATTACTTTTACTGGTTCGACACCAACCGATAAGAGCATTATGCCATCTGCGGCTGACAATATGCAACGCTTGACGCTGGAGTTAGGTGGTAATGACGCAGGTATTGTACTGAGCGATGAAAACGTGAAAGAGATTGCGCCTAAACTCGTGCCGCAACGCTCAATAACAACGGACAGACCTGTGCCGCACTGAAGCGCTTGTATGTGCATGAAAGCATTTATGAAGAGCTAGGTCAGGAAATGGCTGACATTGTAAGTCAATTAAAAGTGGGTAACGGACTTGAAGACGGTGTAGATCTTGGACCCTTACAGAATCCTAATCAACTGGATATTGTCAACAGATTGGTAGAACAAGTAAAGGAAACCGGCGCGAGGATCCTCTGTGGCGGTGTGCCGTTAGATGGTGAGGTTTTTTTACAAGCCTACGGTGATTCTTGATGTTGATGACAGTGATTCTGTTGTTAAACAAGAGCAATTTGGGCCGCTAATTCCGTTGATTAAGTACAGCAATATTGATGAGGTTATAGCTAAAGCTAATCACCTCGATTTTGGTCTTGCCAGCTCAGTGTCGTCGAATAACATAGATTGACGACCATGGGTCAATTCAACCTAATGCTCCTTTTGGTGGTGTTAAGCATAGTGGAATGGGCGTTGAATTTGGGCTGCATGGTTTACTTGAATTAACCCGAATTCACACGGTTAAACTGATTAAATAAGGTCGGCTATAAAGTATACCCTTCAGCCTTGAAACTTTAGTGTTGTTGGCTGCTCTCACTCACCCCAAACATTTAGTACAGCTGAGCTCATCGGGTTGAGTTCCTTTGCTGCCTAACTGCAATTTCAATGATTTTGGGTATAAAGCTCTGCGCCCGGAGTTATTCAGGATGCTCAAAAAAGGTGGTAATACTTGAGGAAGAACACCTCGTAAATCCCTTCGAGATTTATTCCCTGTCGGTTGCAATATTCTAACGTCTGGTTTATCAGTAAACCAGTAACAGCTGTGAACGTCGTCGACTGTCTCCTTCAAGCTCACTGAGTCATTCAACAAGTTTTTTATGTAGCTAAAAGAGATGATTTTCTCTCTTTTAGCTACATAAATATGTCAATTCATCATAAGGTGTTCTGGTTTTCCAACACCTATAAACGATCATTAGCTATTTGTAAGCTAGCGTCCTTACAGCTGATTGGTGAGACTTTCCTTTCGCTCGTTGTTGCTCATAATACAAGTCAGCCCAATAAGATTGATTCACACTTTTTGCAAACCACTGGATGAAACTTTGCCTAACAAATTTAGAACACTGACATCGCCAGTGCACCCAACTCTTTTGTTCACCACGCTCTGTCACGGGCGATAGTCCAGCATAAATTTGTATCTCATGTGCACTGTTGAACCTTGACCTGTTTTCTCCCAGAGCGGCTAGTAGGCGCAGCGCTAAATACAACCCAGTGCTAGGCAATGAGTTAAATAGCTGACTAACCTGCTTATCGTATATTCTGATGTTGTCTATTAGCGTCAGTATCTGTTTGCAAAGCCCCACTACTAATAGCTTATGTGGCAATATGACGCTGTGGTCTTGGATTAAAGGAACAGCTTTATTTATCGCTTTTATACGCTTTTTTGTGTTCGAAACCGTATTGTCACTTCTGGCTTGGAAGAACTTTATGATGGAGGTAGTTTTTGCGCGTTTCAACGTATGTAAGGCCGGCCATTTAATTAAAAAGTCACAGAGGAGCTGAGTATCTCTATGGCAGAACCATTCCAAGGGTTGCGGGTAATACTGCTTAAGAGCATTGATAAGTCTATTTGTGTTGCGACGCCTATCTTCCACCAACAAACGGCGCTGCTCGACTAACAGCGCCAATATGGACACACGCATCATGTTTTTATTAGCCCAATCTAAACTAACAAAAATTGAGAATTTACTTTTTAAATCATTCATAACAAATCTCCAGGAGTGGAACTTTGTTATGAATACTTTACTCTTCGAAAGAAATATAGACAGCGTTTAATGGCAAGCCATGAGTATTTATTGTGAGTAAAGTAAGCTGTTGCATCGAAAGAAAAGTGGAAATCATCATATGAATATCGCTCAATATTCGTATGCAACGAGTACATAACCTAAACAATCTAAGTGTAGATAATTAAGGTTGAAAGACTATATTCCGCTCATTGGCGACTGTCAGATTAGGTCTAAGCTTATCCCAAAAACTGTAAGAACGAATGACACTACTACAGATAACATCACCTCAGTCACTTTTTTAAACTACTGAGTGTAAGCGCTGATATATATTTATACCCCGATTTAATCATCATCCATCAACAAAACTTGTTTATCTAACTTATCCAAAACCTTCATTAAATTTCTGTGTTCACTGGATTCCAATACACTCATAAATTGCTTATCCCATTGTAGCGCTTTAGGGGCAATTTTTTGATACAGGCTGTGGCCTTTAATGCTTAAAGATAGGTAAGCTGCGCGGTTATCTTGTTTGTCTTATCAAATAGTCTTTAGTTTCTAAGGCCTTCACAGCGCGCGATACTTTAGACTTATCCATAGAGGTGATTTCACCAATGTCTTTGGAATACAATTTTTGTTGTTCGGCTAATTGTGCCAATACTCGCCACTCTGGGATGGTGATATCAAATTTTTGTTTATATATTTTTGATAATGCCAAACTTATATTTGATGCCAGATGCACCATTCTGTGAGGCACAAATTGATTTAGTTGCACTGAATCAATTTGTGCCTTTTCTATGCAATCATTATCTATGTCATCATTTTCCATATTTTCTTAGCCACCTGTTCTACGTAAAGAATAAAATACAACACAGCCAAATTGAATAAAGGTTGATAATAACAGCCGTATAGTTTCATATGAGAGTATATATGCAGCACATTCAACGGACTAAACCCATGCCAAAACCTATGACTAAGCCAAATGATATTTATTATTCCCATGGGTTTAATAATGAACATCAATCTGAAGCATTGAAAGGGGCATTGCCTATTGGTCAGTTTAATCCTCAAAAGTGTGCATACGGCTTGTATGCAGAACAATTTAGTAGCACCGCCTTTACTGCCCCTAGACATGAAAATCGCCGCACATGGATGTATCGTATTCGGCCATCAATCAGTATGGGCGACTATTTACCTATTAATAAAGGTTTGCTACGCACCGCCCCTTTTTCTGGCCCACCATGTCCACCCAATGTGATGCGCTGGGACGCACAACCTATTTGCAAAACACCCACTGACTTTATTGATGGGCTCACTACTATCGCCGCCAATGGCGATGTAAAAACCCATATAGGCATTGGCATACATCTTTATTCGGCGAATAAAGGTATGGAAAATCGTTATTTTTGCAATGCAGATGGCGAGTTAATGATGGTGCCACAGCAAGGTGAATTAATAGCTCGCACAGAGTTAGGATTGCTCAAAGTAAAACCTGGCGAGATAAT
>Ga0209712_10000498_pt1 | contig 34713 bp, 32 predicted proteins | sample ArcOceMetagenome_FD_187443 | JGI IMG/M metagenome (GOLD analysis project Ga0209712, IMG submission 187443) | Marine eukaryotic phytoplankton communities from Arctic Ocean - Arctic Ocean - Greenland ARC118M Metagenome (SPAdes) (version 2) | ecosystem: Environmental > Aquatic > Marine > Oceanic...
TACCCAGTGTCGGTTGTCTGGCTGAACGACTGGCCCCTAGAGTGGCGATAAATGGCGGTAAGGCTCCGCCAATATTAGCTCCTAAAATGAAGGCAAAAGCCACTGAAACGTCCAGTGCACTTGTACTTGCTAGGGTAATGATCAGTAACACTGTGGCGAGACTAGAATGAGCCGCCCAGGCTAAAATGGCAGCAAATATAACGGCTAATATTAAGTCTTGGCCCAGTGCTACAAATATTTGCTGAACAATGACAGATTCACGCATGGGCATTGAGGCTGCAAGGATAAGCTGCAGGGCTAGAAGCATCATGCCTAGACCCAGTATTAAACGCCCTCCTTCTTTGCCTCGGCCACCTTTAGAGTAACTAAACAATGCCACCCCTAATGCCAGCAAAGTAGGTGATAAAAATGTTAAATCAAAAGTCAGTAACTGTGCCACTAAAGTGGTGCCTACATCGGCCCCTAAAATCACCGCCAAGGCACTGGCTGTGGTTAATATTCCCTGCCCACTAAAAGAAGATGTGAGTAAGGCCGTGGCACTGCTGCTTTGTAGCAGTATAGTGACGCCGAGGCCAGCAAAAAACGCGTGGTAATGATTTGACAGACTTTTTCCCAACACTCGACGCACGTCATTGCCCCAGCCTTCCGTGACGGCAATACGCACCATACGTAAGCCCCATAACAGCAATGCTACGCCACCAATCAAATTTATAAGAATTGTCGTGCCACTAATTTTCTATTACTCCTTGTTGTAGCATGTTTGGGTTTTTATAAGATGTAATCTATTGCCACATTATTGATATGAAAAAACTTTCGCTAGACCCACACGGTGACCCAGTAAATGGCTGGATTAGTTAGTTTTTTTAAATCTTGTCTACTACACTAAGCCTTTACTTTTATTGGTCTTGAGAGACTAAATACTTTATTTCGGCAGTTTCGTGGTGAGTTAAAGAACGGTGTTTATGGGGCGATATACCCGTCACCAAGGTCCTCAAAATTTGTAACATGTCGCCATGAGAAATGAGTAGAATCACTTGATCGCAGTATTGTGTTTCTAATTTACTAATGACATCAACACCACGTTGCAGCACTGCTTGAGGCTGCTCAACTCCGTCATTAATCTCTTGAACCATTTCATCTCTTTGCCAAATTTTTTCATAATGATCGGCTAACATGCCTTCCCAGTTGCCAAAAAAGCGTTCTCGTAAACCTATCTCTTGTTGAGGTTGTGGCAGATGCAAAATTTCAGCAACTAATTGGGCGGTTTGCTTAGTTCTCAAAAAGTCAGAACATACTATTTGAGTGATCGGCTTGCCTGTGAATCCATTTACGGAGGCTCTAATCTGCTGTAAGCCATGCTCTGTTAGGCCAAAGCGTTCACACCCTATGGCAGGGTCGCTTACAATCACACCACTTACATTGGCCTCACTTTCGCCATGGCGCATTAATAAGTAACTATTATTAAAACTTGCTTCATTCATTATGTTTGGAATCTTCTATTAAGGCTTTAAACAAGAGCATAACTCTGTTATTCGATCAAGAGACCATCGTTATCAAAGAAAGGATATGGCCCCTCATAGCCACCGATGAAACTTAGGTGGCCAATCAAGTCAGTGCCATTCCAGTAAAGGAGTTTAATAGCTCTTGGCTCTAGCCTGAAGGCTGAGTCACCTTTTGGACTAAGGTCCAAGGCAACTGCGTGCGCTGGACTGGGACCTATCGCACAAAGAGTTCCATGCCACGCGATTTCGATTTGCCGGTGAACATGGCCGCACAGAACATATTTTATTTGTGGATGATGCTCCACCAGACGACCAAGCGCATCTGCATTACGGCAGTTTTGCACATCCATATGCTCAATCCCTGTTTTGAACGGCGGATGATGCATAAATAGCAATGTTGGTTTATTTGGCTGAGACATTAGCTGTTTTTCTAACCAGTTAAGCCTTTCCTTACACATCAGCCCATATGGTTGCCCCGACACCGTTGTATCCAAGCCAATCATTCGAATTGGAAAATCTTCAATGACGTACTGAATAAAACCATGGGATGGCATATAACTGTGGTCGTTAAATTCCACTCGCATTTCGTCAGACAGGTCATGATTACCTGGTATTAAAAAATAAGGCATCGCCAGTTGCTCGAATAGTAAACCTGCCTGAACATATTCCTCTTGGCGACCAAAATCTGTGATGTCCCCAGTTACCAGCACCACGTCGGGCCTTGGCAATAAAGCATTAATATGATTAACACACTGCCAAAGGTAGAGGCATGTATCAACTTTTCCATAGGAGAGTCTGCCAGGCGATTTGATGTGTGTATCGGTAATTTGTGCTATCAGCATAGGTATCAATTATCACCTTGAGAATGGGCAAGAATTAGATTTTCAGACTGTACAAAAATACCAATACTCTCCCCTTTTTCATATTGTTCACGACCGGATGTTTCTATTATGATCAAGTCATCTGAGATATTCTTGATCAAAATTTTTGTGCGGTCACCTAAAAAATAAGAGGTCTCGACGTTACCAACTAAATTGGCTTCGGAAATGGGGCAGACCCTTGCTTCTTCTGGTCGGAATAGCACCTCTGCTTTGCCATTTTTTCCAGCAAAAGACAGCGTTCCACCAGTAACAGTCAACCAACCATCAGCCACTAGGCCACTCAAACGGTTTACTGTGCCAATAAAATCAGCAACAAAGGCATTACATGGTTTAAAGTAAATATCTCGTGGGGTGCCTACTTGGGCAACATCACCATGATCCATAACCACAATACGGTCACCTAAAGCCATCGCTTCACCCTGATCGTGGGTGACATAAACAGCCGTGATACCGAGCTGGCGTAACAATTGATCAATCTCAACACGCAGGTTTTCACGCAGAAAAGCGTCCAATGCGGTCAGTGGTTCGTCAAGTAATAACACGCGCGGACGGGTTGCGATCGCCCTAGCAAGGGCAACCCGTTGACGCTGCCCACCAGATAACTGATCAATCATTCGATGCTGCAGCTCATCGATTCTCATCATATTCAGCATTTCGTCAACTCGATGATCAAGTTTATTTTTTGGTGTTTTTCTGATTTTCATGCCATAAGCGATATTTTGTCGCACGGACATATTTGGAAATAACGCGTAGGACTGGAAAACCATGCCTACATTGCGCTGTTCAATCGGTTTTTGTGTTACATCTTCGTCACCGAAGAAAATCTGCCCCCCCGCATCAGGACTTTCAAGCCCAGCAATCATTCTCAAAGTTGTGGTTTTACCACAGCCAGACGGACCTAGCAAAACAACAGTTTCACCTCCTTTAATTTCCAAGTTAATTGGATTAAGCGCATGAGTTCCATCTTCAAAGGTTTTAGAGCAATTTACCAGTCGTATTTTTGTCGCATTAGTTTCTTGAATCATGTTTTTCTCGCAATAACACTTCTTTAGATTTTAGGTACAGAAAGAGTTGGCTTATCTTCTATAATATTTGCTTTTTTTCTAGGCTTAGGATTTCCGTAAGCTTGTATTGCAATTAGTAATGGCAATATCATCACAAAGAAAATAAGTGTGTAGGCACTTCCAACTTCAAGTCGCATTGATGCATAGGCATCAGCCAACCCGACTGGTAATGTTTTAGTTATTGGCGTGTGCAGCATCCAGGTTAAATTAAACTCACCAATAGATAAGGTAATTACCATGAGTGATCCGGCAAGAATTCCTGAGCGGATATTAGGCAAAATAACTGTGAAAAAACGTTGCCAAAACCCTGCACCAAGACTTGCAGCACCTTCTTCGAGAGTGCGAAAGTCGATGCTTGATAGTATCGCTAAAACCGAGCGGACCATAAATGGGAAGGTATATAAAACGTGCCCTACGAGAATGAAAACCCAACTAGTTCGAAAATCTCGGAAGCCACCGTACGTAATAATTAGTGCTAACGCTATCGCTAAACCTGGTATTGCAATAGGTAACACGAGAAACTCTTCAATAATTCTGGCTACGCGCCCCGGCTTTTTTGCCAACACATAAGCAGTTGGAATGCCAAGAATTAAGGTGACTACAAGGCACGCAATTGAAAGCCCCAGCGACAGAAAAATAGTCTCCGAATAAAGCTCCCAAACTTCCATAATCCATCTAATTGTTAAGCCGCTTTTAATTCCGACAAAATAGTTCACTGTAATTCCCGCCGTCATTGACATAACGACAGGAATAACTAAAAAAGCACACACCAACAGGGTGAAAATAAGTGACGAATAAAATGCACTGGTTCGTTTCATTAGATTCACCTTAACCTGCTGCTGCAACGCCAGAACCGGCGAAAGATCGTGATATGTAGAGTGCTATCCAGGTAACCAGACCCAGTACTAGACTCAATGATGCGGCCGTTACAAGATTGGCATTGAGGGTGAATTCTGTATAGATAACCATCGGTAGAACATCAATATTTGTAGCTAACGTAAATGCAGTTCCAAAAGCCCCCATCGCTGTTGCAAAACAAATCGCACCTGATGCAATTAATGATGGATAGAGTTGTGGAATAATGACATCTTTAATCACTTGCCAACGCCCAGCTCCAAGAGAACGAGCCGCCTCCTCAAGTGAGACGTCGAACTTTTCTGTTGCTGCCATAATAGTAAGAATGACGCGTGGGATTGAAAAGTATAAATAGCCGATAAATAATCCTAGCATTGAGTAGGCAAACACCCAGCGATCACCAGTCAATGCTCGGCTAACAACTCCCACAAGGCCTTGGCGGCCGCCAATCATAATAACTAAAAAACCTATTACGACGCCAGGAAAAGCCAATGGAAATGTTAATATTGAAATCAGTAGACCTCTACCTGAAAAGCGATTTCGTTCTAAGAAAATCCCACTGATTGAAGAAACTAGTAAAGCAACCAAGGTCACCCCAGCGGATAATAATACAGTTGAAATCAAACTCGCTAGGTAACGTGGTGTGGTCAGAAAAATTAAATATTCCGCTGCACCATTAGGCCCACTGCTGCCAATTGCAACTAATTTGGCGAGGGGTAAGATAAAAAATGCGGTAAAAACTATAAAAGCAGGAAGACCTAATATAAGTAAATACGGTGTTTCGCGATGTGCCATGTTTGTATCACTTTTCAGATGCGACTAACTCTTGTTAGGAAGAGTCAGGCAGTAATGAGTTTTATTTAATTAAAGAGAGACAGGGGCATCTATTTGCCTCTGTCTCAAAGCTGATTAACGAACTTCATCAAGATATCTATTCTTGAATCCATCCTGTACGTCAGCCATTTTTTGATAATCAACTGGTGTGGAACGAGCATAGTCTGACGCAGGTAAAAACTTAGTTTCAGCTTCTTTTGACAGTGCACTTGCGCGTACTGGTCGTAAAAAAGCATTAGCCCATACAGCCTGGCCTTTGTCTGACATGATGTGGTCAAGAATTGCCTTTCCCTTGTCCATATGGGGTGCACCCTTAACCAGACTCATTACATAAGGCACAATTACTGTACCTTCGCTAGGAATTACAAATTCAACGTTAGCCTGATCTTTGTATTTAGCGCGGTACGCATTGAAATCATAATCGAACAAAATTGGAATTTCACCTGATAAAACTCGAGCATAAGCAGTTTGCTTTGGCACAATCGGCTGATTCTTAGCAAGCTTCTTAAAATACTCAATGCCTGGGTTAAAGTCGTCAAGACTGCCACCCATAGCCCGATTCACTGCAACCGCTCCGGCATAACCTACAAATGCGCTCGAAGGATCCAAATACCCCATCATACCTTTATATTGAGGCTTCAATAAATCACTCCAGGATTGAGGAACTGGTAGTCCTTCCAATGCATCCTTGTTCACGAAAAAGCCAATCGTACCTGAGTGAATCGTAAACCAGTGACCATTTGGATCCTTAAGTCCTTCAGGTATTTCATCCCAATGTTTAGGCTTGTAGGCCTCTGTGACACCTTTTTTTGCTGCAGTAATACCAAAAGAAACGCCGTAATATGCAACATCAGCTACTGGGTTATCTTTCTCAGTCAACAATTGAGACAGGGTCTGACCCGAATTCTTATTATCGTGAGGAAGTTTATAGCCTAAGGTTTCCTCAATAGATTTTAGCTGTGAAGCCCAGTCTGCCCATTGCGGTGGGCAGTTATAGCAAATTGGCTCCTCTGCAAATGCAGCATTTACTTGACTCATGGATGCAACCAACACCGCAGCTATGGCTGCAGATCTGGTTAACGTATTTAAACTTTTTTTGAACATAGTTCAGTATCCTTTTATTGTTATTACTTAATAAACACTTATTTCTAAGCTAAAATTTCAACTTCTATTTGTTTTACACGCGTTACAGACTCTCCTGCACAGAATCTAAATGGCATCAAACGTAATGTTTCCTCCCCTCCTTCTATTCGGTCCATCAATAGCTGCACAGCCACTCTGCCCATTCGTCTTGAAGGTTGAGAAATGGTTGTAAGAGATGGCTGTATTAATTGCCCGAAGTCAATGCCGTCAAATCCAATTACAGAGATATCTCCAGGAACAGACAGCCCAAGGCTAGTAATAATTCCAATGACGGAAATGGCTATGATATCTGTTGAGCAAAATATTGCTGTCGGTGGGTTGGGGTGAGACAAAAGCTCAGCAATCGCTACCTTTACATTCGCTTTACTAAAGTCGACTTCAGCTAATAAAGGAGGTGGCAAACCCTCAGACTTGAAATAGTTTGAAAATCCTTCATATCGGGCTTGTGATCGGTCAGAATCGCTGAAGCGACCAGCTATTACGGCACTTCTTGTATGACCAAACTTTACAAACTCTTCTGCTGCACGGGCGCCACCAGCTACATTGTCTACAGCGACTGCGCATCGTTTAGATGTTTCAGGTTTGTTATACAGCAGCACATAAGGAATATCCTCATCGTCAAGTCGGTCACACAACAAGCTGTTATCAGCATCTGCCACGGTCAAAATAAGACCTTCAACCCGATTATTTAACATCGTTTCAACAGCCATCTCCTCCTCACCTTCCTGGTATTCGTTCATAGTAACTAAAGTGGAATATCCCGCTAGGCGGGCCTCTTCTTGTATTCCGCCGACCATTTCTGCAAAAACTGGGTTGCTCAGTGTTGGAACAACGATGCCGAACACATGCGTCCTTGATGTCTTTAAATTTCGACCAATAACATTGGGGCGAAACTTTAGTACTTTTATAGACTTGGTGACGTGTTCTCGTACCTTTTCACCTACCGTAGAGTGACCATTGACGATTCGGGATACGGTCGCAATCGAGACGCCTGCGTGATCAGCGACGTTTTTAATAGTTGCTCGTTTTATCAATGCTTCATCCGCTTTTAATAATCTATATTAGTTAATAAAAAGCATAGTAAACGTTTACTTAAATAAAGTAAACGTTTACTTACGGTTTTTTAATTCTTTTAGTTGGATTGGCTAGGCAAGCTTGGTGGTATGTATCTTATTGAAAGTCCAGAAGGACATGTAATAACAGCAGCCCACATACAACATTAATTGGAGATGCTAATAATTCAAAAAAACCAAGTTATCATAGCAAATGTTACTGAATACCATTCTTACAGGGAACGTCCAGAATACCGGATAATTCATAATGGCACTGGTTACGGTGGCCCTGTTAGAACACTATAGTGAGTGCTGGAAGCGCTAAAGTCATAGCGCTGTTCAAGCTTACGTTTATTGGATATGAGATGGGATTAGTCAAAAGGAGGAACGCCGCTCCCGCTCCCCCTCCCCCTTATCAGGCTTAATTAAGCTTTAATGCCCACATTGGCCAAGGCAAGACTTAACCTAGGATTCAATACTTGGTTTGTTAAAGTCGCTGGCGTCATGGCGCTCTTTGAGTTGATCTTGCTCGGGGCCCCAGGCGAGGTTGACCCGCTTACCCCTTATGACTGCTGGCCGTTGCTGAATTTGCTCGGCCCAGCGCACAACATGGGTATAGCTGGTGACATCTAGAAACTCTGCCGCTTTGTAAAGCTCGCCTAAAACTAAGGCACCATACCAAGCGAAATTAGCCATATCAGCAATGGTGTATTGGTCGCCACAGAGGTATTGATGCTGGGCCAGTTGTCGGTCTAGCACATCAAGTTGGCGTTTGGCTTCCATAGCATAGCGGTTAATGGGGTATTCAAATTTTTCGGGTGCATAGGCATAAAAGTGCCCAAAGCCACCTCCCAAAAACGGCGCGCTACCAATATTCCAAAACAACCAAGACAAGCATTCTGCCCGTTTAGGTGAGCCAACAGCAGGTAGGAAGAAATTAAACTTTTCAGCCAAGTAAAGCATGATTGCGCCCGACTCAAACACACGTGCGGGTGCTGCACCACTGTAATCCATTAAAGCTGGGATTTTTGAGTTAGGGTTAATGTCTACAAACCCACTACTGAATTGGTTGCCTTCACTAATATCGATTAGCCAAGCATCATACTCGGCGCCGTTTAGGCCCATCTCTAATAATTCTTCAAGCAAAACGGTGATCTTTCGCCCATTGGGTGTGCCCAACGAATAAAGCTGCAATGGATGTTTACCTTGAGGCAACTTTTTAACATGCGTGGCACCAGCCACTGGTCGATTGATGCTAGCAAAATGGCCACCACTTTTAGCATTCCATTGCCATACTTTGGGTGGGGTATAAACGTCATTCATACTTAATATCTCTTAGATTGGGTCCTATTATGGAGTGGGCTGCTATAAACTTTCAAAAGATTTCCTAAAATTTAAAAATAGCAACCTCAGATACTTTTTAAAATTTACTACGCTTAAATCATAGCATTGTTTAATCTAACTAAGCCTTTAATTTGAACTTGTGGGCTTGTAGTGAAAAGAGGGAAATGAAAGCATGCATTAAATATTCATACATTGTGATGCTGTATTTGCTGCAGTAGTTTGTGCCTAAGACTATGATTTAAGGCTATGATCTGGGACTATTATATTTAACTATGATCTGTCACTATTATTTGTACAGCGTCTCTATCTATAGGGCGGTTATAAACGTAGTATTTAAGGCAAACCTGTAGCAGAAATTAATTACAAGGGTGTCAATATGTTAAATATTCATTGTCGGATGGCCTGTTTACTTAGTGTTACTTTAATGGCACAACCTGTCTTATCTCAAGATATATCCGGCTGGTCTGATAAAACGATTTGCCGGCTTGCCGCTAATCAACCTGATGAAGCCCTTTACCAGCAAGAAGTCATCACACGAGTGTTGGATTGTGCTGATTATAAAGTGGTCAAACCAAGTATTGTGATACCTAAAAATAAAAATAAGTCAGCTGGGTCAAGCTATTAATAAAACCCAATAAAGACACAACCTCGGGATGTTGATCATGCGCGCATTTAGATATAGCTGGAGTGTTAAAAAAACCCTAATGCTCTTTTTAGTGGTGCTAAACACATTAACTTTAACTAATGGCACATGGGCCAAAGAAAAGGCTCTTAGCTATCCATTTACGTCCAATAGTGGGCAATATTGGCAATATTCAAGTGATCGGGTGATGGGGGGTATCTCCAATGGCCAAGTCAAACTTGAACAAGATGGCGACCTGATTTTTGCTAGACTTGCTGGTGATGTAAGTACCCAAAATAATGGGGGCTTTATTCAATTGCGTACGGGTATGTCATTGGCTGACACCGAAAAAAACGGCAACCCATTGCAGGGAGTGCGGTTGAATGTGCGTGGTAACGGTGAGACCTACCATGTTTTTATTCGGACTAATGAAACGCGGTCTTATTCTGATTATTTCTCAGCCACCTTTACCACCAATGATAACTGGCAAATGATTGATTTGCCGTTTAGCATCTTCGAACGCAAGCGATCGAAAAATTCAATCCTAAAAGCTAATGCAATCAATAGCTTGGGTATTGTGGCTTATGGTCGTGACTTTACGGCTGATGTTTCTGTCTCTACCATAGAGTTTTACTATTAGCACATGCACATGTGTTTTGAAATGCTTGTAAAGGACTTGTTTTACAGGACTTGCTTCAAAGAACTGATTGATAGAATTATTTTTGGCGGAGCAAGACTCACTGATGCAGTTTAGGTACAGGTTTAGAGCGTGATCTTTCTCGCCAAACAATCATCAACCCACCACATGCGATTAGCAATGCTCCCGGAAATAAAGTGCTCCACGGTGCTTCGTCAAAGAAAAACCATCCTAAAACGAATGCGAGGGGGATACCAAAATAACTAAAGGGAGCTAAGTTACTTTGTTCAGTCATGCGGTAACTCACCACTAAAAATAAAACCGCTGTCCCCCCCAACATCCCCATCAACATGATCCAGCCCATGTCGTTAGCCGAAGCTACGGGCGTAAAACCACCCCAAAAGTAGGCAATCGAAGTGGCGCCAATGACTGACGTAATAGACGCATACAGGTTAACTAATGGGCTTGATACATCGTCATCAAATAAGCGTGCTGTAACCCCCACTAAAGCATAGAATGCTGCCGCAGCCAAAGGCAAAAGCGCATACAGATTGAAAGCTTCTCCCGTGGGTTTAATTACCATCACTACACCCACAAAACCCACTAAAACAGCACACCATCGCACCCAGCCAACCCGCTCACCTAAAATAGGAATCGCCAATGCCGTAGTAAATAATGCGCTTGCATAGGTGATGGTCGATGCCGTAGCAAACGCCATTAACCCTAGGGCCATATAAAAGGAAAGCTGCGCCATGGTCACCACAGCACCCCTTAAAAGGGCTAGCTTCCATTGACGTATTTTCAGACGTCTGCCCTTCTTGTGCCACACACTTGATGTCCAAAGCGCAATAATAGATGGAATCAGCCCAAATAAATTGCGCCAAGCCGATAGCTCAGCGGCTGAATAGCTGACTGAGAGGTGTTTAATGATTAATCCCATGGCGTCAAACAACATCAAAGCGACAAGGCTAAGGATAATGGCAAGGCCAGTGCGGTCAGTGGGGCGCATAAAGATCCAAAGGTATTGAGTTACGCCAATTTGAGTATTAAAAATGGCTTAAATTAAGCCCATGTGTGGCTCATTGAATGGCGTTCATTATGCGCAGTGCTGAATCGAATGCAAGCCCTGTATTGCCTAGGCCTATAAATGGTTCAGGCGTTAAATTTGAGTGTTACACTGCCTATTTTTTAGCCGTTTGAGGAAAATTTGATTCATACGAGTGAATTACTTTGGGGTAACCCAAGTAATCACCATACTAAGGCCACACTAAGTGCCTTGCACGGCAACGACTTTAAACCCCTTAGGCAACTTAAACACCTTAAAAACACCTTGGGCAACTACATCGCTTGATTTAACACAGCCTGAAATAATACATTACACCCCGCTGTGAGGTGCTCTTGCTTAGCGTCTTCTAGCTCGTTATGGCTAATACCATCCTTACACGGCACAAACACCATGGCCGTTGGCGCAACACGAGAGATATAACAGGCATCATGGCCGGCACCACTGACGATATCACAATGACTATAACCTAAATTTACTGCAGCTTGGCGCACTGATTCCACACATGAAAGGTTAAATGGAACGGGAGGTGAATACCAAATTTGTTCAAATTCCATGGTTAAACCTTGGCTGGCAATAATGGCAGCACAGCCTTCTCTCAACTCTTTATCCATGGCCGATAAAGTCGCATCATCTGGATGACGAATATCTATGGTAAAAAATACTTGCCCTGGTATAACGTTGCGCGAGTTGGGAAAAGATTGGATCAAACCCACTGTAGAACAGGCCAAAGGTGCATATTTAAGGCCTATGTCATTCACTAGGGTAATCATTTTTGCAGCACCCACCAATGCATCTTTGCGGGTTTTCATGGGCGTTGGCCCAGCATGAGACTCTTGGCCCGTTAGGGTCACTTCATACCACCGTTGGCCTTGGGCGTCAGTGACCACACCAATGGTGAGGTCTTCATGCTCAAGTATCGGGCCTTGCTCTATGTGCGCTTCAAAAAAGGCTTTTATAGGGCGCTCACCCATAGGCTCTTTGCCATCATAACCAATGCGCTTGAGTTCCTCACCCATGGTTAAGCCATCTAGGTCTGCACGACTTAATCCATACTCCAGATCAAAGACCCCAGCAAACACGCCAGAGGCCACCATAGCAGGTGCAAAACGCGAGCCTTCTTCGTTGGTCCACACACTCGCTTCAATGGGGGCTTGAGTGGTGATGTTTTGATCATTGAGACTGCGGATCACTTCTAGTCCTGCCAAAACACCATAGACACCATCAAATTTTCCACCCGTGGGCTGTGTGTCTAAGTGACTACCCATAACTACTGCACCCATGTTGGGGTCACTACCCTCACGACGAGCAAATATATTGCCCATCTGATCAACTTTTATACTGCAGCCTTCCGTTTCACACCAACTCACAAAAAGATCTCGAGACTGTTTGTCTAAATCGGTTAAGGCAAGGCGGCAACAACCACCTTTTTCAGTTGCACCAATTTTGGCCATTTCCATGAGGCTGTCCCATAGTCTTTGCCCGTTTATGCTCATATTAGACATTGCATTGTTCCTTTTATTATTGATTGCTGCATCCACTATTAGTGCCAACTAAGCCAACTAAGCCAACTATGACAACTAGGCCACTGTGTTATTGGGATGATGAGACCAGTTTTGGTAATCCCCACTCACTCTTTCACCTGTCCGAGCATCCATCTCATGGGTATCAAGTTCACGCAAAGTGATGCAGTTTTCAACAGGGCAGACCACTACGCATAGGTTACAGCCTACACAATCTTCATCCCTCACCTCAAAACCACGCACACCATCAATTTCGGTGCTGATTGCCTGATGTGAAGTGTCCTCACAAACAATATGGCAACGACCGCATTTAATACACGAATCCTGATCTATTTGAGCTTTTGCAACATAGTTTAAATCCAGCTGATTCCAAGAGGTTACACTGGGCACTGCGGCACCAATTAGTTCATCTACTGAATTAATTTTTTGCTCAGCTAAGTAACGGCTTAAACCATCAATCATATCTTCAACAATACGAAAACCGTAAGTCATTACGGCTGTACAAACCTGCACATTAGACGCACCCAAAGCCATAAATTCAGCGGCATCACGCCAATTACTAATGCCACCAATGCCAGAAATAGGGATGTTTTTACAATCAGCATCACGCGCTATTTCACTTAACATATGCAAAGCAATGGGTTTAACTGCTGGCCCACAATAGCCGCCATGAGACCCTTGCGAGCCTACTGACGGTGACATCTTCATCTGCTCAAGATCAACACCCATGACAGAGTTAATGGTATTAATCAATGACACTGCATCAGCACCACCACGCACAGCGCCTCTGGCTGCAGTTCGAATGTCAGTAATATTAGGTGTGAGTTTCACTATGGTCGGCAAATCGGAGTATTGTTTGCACCAAGCCGCCACCATTTCCACATATTCAGGCACTTGGCCAACCGCTGCACCCATACCTCGTTCTGACATGCCGTGTGGACAGCCAAAATTCAATTCAATACCATCTGCGCCTGTGTCTTCCACCCGCATCAAAATATCTTTCCAAGCTTGCTCCTCACATGGCACCATAAGTGACACCACCACCCCACGATCAGGCCAATCTTTTTTAACTTGGATAATTTCTGCCAAGTTAACTTCCAAATCTCGATCGGTAATCAACTCAATATTGTTAAAGCCCATTAAGGAACGATCTTTACCATGCCATGCGCCATAACGAGGGCCACTTACATTAACTAAAGGCAGACCTGCTTCGCCTAAAGTTTTCCACATGACTCCACCCCAGCCAGCTTCAAACGCGCGGTTTATGTTGTAGGCTTTGTCTGTAGGTGGGGCCGATGCTAGCCAAAAAGGATTAGGGGTTTGAATGCCAATGAAATTAGATTTTAGGTCAATCATAATCGACTCCTTTATATTCAGCTTTGGGTTAATGTGTGATGAATGGACAAGGCAGCAAGTTTGCCATCTTGCACCGCACTGACAGCTAAGCCGTCATTACCAGCCACACAGTCACCACCCGCCCAAATGCCAGGTTGAGATGTGCGTAAATCTTGATCTACTTCATATTTACCATGACTTTTGACAAATTCGATGGTGCCCATATTAATGGCAGCTAAATTTTGTCCAATAGCCTTAAAAAGCATATCAGCGGGCGTGATGTAAGTTTGCCCACTCTCATTATTGGCCATCTTAAACTCAACCCCGGTAATGGCCCCCTGTTCAACAATCAAACTGATTGGTTGGGCCCAGTGGGCGATGTGCACCCCTTCGCTGAGCGCAAATTCTTGCTCCTCAAGGCTGGCATTCATGTGTTGTTTACCGCGCCTATATGCCATGGTGACATTGGGTGCGCCAAGGCGTTTAGTTTGGATAGCAATATCAATAGCGGTCATACCACCACCAATCACCACTACATTTTGGCCGACAGGCAATTGCCCCACGTCGTTAGACTGGCGTAATTGGTGAATATAATCCACCGCATTGATCACTCCTGGCGCCTCTTCTCCATCTAAGTTTATGTCTTTATTAGCCCCTAAACCCACACCCATAAACACGGCGTCGTAATTAGTTTGTAGTTCTGCAAAACTGACGTCTTGACCCACCCTGATGCCATGTTTGACCTTAATGCCACCAATGGACAGAATATCTTTAACTTCTTGCTGGGCATAATCTTCAGTCATTTTATAGGCAGCAAGACCATATTCGTTGAGGCCTCCAGACTTTTCTAAAGCCTCATAAATAACCACCTCATGACCCAAAGTTGCTAACCGGTGAGCGCAGGATAATCCTGCGGGCCCAGCACCAACAACAGCCACAGTGCATCCCGTTGCAGCTTCACGGGTAAAGAACTGAGCACCTAATTCGCTCGCTCGATCAGTCGCAAACCTTTGTAACAAACCAATCTTTATTGGTTGGTCACCTTCCGCGTGTCTAACACAAGCATCTTCACATAAAGTTTCCACTGGACAAGCCCTAGCGCAGGTGCCTCCCATAATATTTTCAGACAGAATTTTTCCTGCTGCCCCAACTGCATTATTTTGGCTGATCATGCGGATAAAACTGGCCACATCGATGCCCGTGGGGCATGCCGTCTGACAGGGTGCCCCATAACAGTTATAGCACCGGTCTGCCTCTACAATAGCGCTACGGGCATCCAATGGGGTATGAATATCAGCAAAGTTGGTCTGATAGTCTGCTTCACTTAAGCGTTGCCCTGTCAGCACAGATAGCTCAGAGCTGTTGGAACTCAAAGTAGTCACAATAATGATCCTCAGTTTTATTTTTCTAATACTTGGACAAAATTCAGCCAAAACGCCCCTATTAGGCAGCGCAGTGGAGGCCTTATCATTAACTTATACTCATCTTTTTATCTAGTTTTCACGGTCAATAGAAAATGGCGGATCTAGATCACGCATCTTGCCTATAGCGTCAAAGTAAGGCGCAAATGGCGGCCGTTTGATGTAATTGCCTGCCCCACGTTCAACAGTGAGTTTGCCGTTGCAATACACCAACTTGCCCTGACTGATGGTATGAGAGGGAATGCCTGTCACTTCCATACCTTCAAAAATGTTGTAATCTATATTTTGATGATGGGTTTTGGCAGAAATTGTTTTTTTGCCTTTGGGATCCCAAACCACAATGTCTGCATCTGAGCCGGCAGCGATCGCACCCTTGCGTGGGTACATATTGAAAATTTGCGCTGCATTGGTAGAGGTCACTTTAACAAACTCATTCATGGTTAAACGCCCCGTATTAACGCCAGCGTTCCATAACACCTCCATGCGATTTTCTATGCCCGCTGTGCCGTTTGGAATTTTAGTAAAGTCATCTTTACCCGCTGCTTTTTGATCTGCACAGAAGCAACAATGATCTGTGGCCGTGGTTTGCAAGTTACCTGACTGCAACCCTTTCCATAGAGCGTCTTGGGCTTTTTTAGGCCTAAAAGGAGGGCTCATAACATGCGCAGCTGCCACATCAAAATCTTTATTTCTGTACACCGACTCGTCAATTAAAAGATGGCCTGCCAAGACTTCACCAAACACTCGCTGACCTTCACTGCGTGCCCGCGTGACTGCTTCTAAAGACTCTTCAGCAGATACATGCACCAAATAAACTGGCGTCTTTAATGCTTGAGCAATACGAATCGCACGATTAGCTGCTTCACCTTCTACTTCTGGAGGCCGCGACTGTGGATGACCTTCTGGGCCAGTTATGCCCATCGCTAACAATTTTTTCTGCAGCTGGTACACAAGCTCGCCATTTTCTGCGTGCACCGTAGGCAATGCACCTAATTCCCAAGCTTTGCTAAAGCTGTTCACTAAAATTTCGTCGTTTGCCATGATGGCGCCTTTGTAAGCCATAAAATGCTTAAAGCTATTCACACCATGTTCTTTAACTAAGGTCTCCATGTCCGCTGCTACACTGTCATCCCACCAAGTGACTGCCACATGAAAGGCATAATCAGACACTGACTTCTCAGCCCATTCACGCCATTGGTGAAATGCTGACATGAGCGAAGTTCCCGGTGCTGGAATCACAAAATCAATAATGCAAGTGGTGCCACCAGCAAGTCCAGCAGCAGTGCCTGAGTAAAAGTCTTCACTGGCTACAGTGCCCATAAACGGAAGTTGCATATGTGTGTGTGGGTCGATGCCACCAGGCATCACATATTGCTCAGAAGCATCGATGACTTCTGTATCAGCAGGCACGGTTAGCTCTAAACCCACTTGGGCTATTTTGCCATCAACACAATAAACATCAGCCAAAAAGCTTTGATCTGCAGTGACAACGGTGCCACCTTTTATTAGTAAGGACATAGTAGGTCTCCTTAATCTTTAGTACCGGCATTAGACTTACGCTTTAACCGATTAGATTCTTTTTATTGTTTAAATAATGCCCACTAAAAATAGTTTAAGCATTACTGTAGGTATATGTTTACCAATGTTTTACCAAATGGTCAACAACTTATTGACCTTTTGGTAAAACATTATTTTATTATAGGTTGTTGTGGTGGCCCTTAAAGTGATTACTTTAAGGGCCACCGCGGGTCGTTTATAAAAACAGTGAATTAAAACGCAGCATCCCAAACTTTGTGAGTCCAAGCACCTTTGGGTACAGAGGAGATCACTGGATCAGAACCACCATTCATAAGTGTTTCAACCGTGCGCTGATAGTCAGATGTAGATAACTTACCGCCATTGGTGGTGAGTTTATTAACTTCAGCCATCATGCGTCGCTGGTGCTCTTCTGTTTGCGCACCCGTCTGATCGTTTTCTAGCACGATATCAGCAGCAGCATCAGAATTAGCCCTGGCCCATTCCCAACCCTTCATGGAGGCGCGAACAAAACGAGCCATTTTATCAACGAAGGCTGCGTCTGCAAGGTTCTTTTCAAGCACATACAAACCATCTTCTAAGGTTGCTACCCCTTGTTCTTCGTACTTGAAATTGACCAGTTCATCAGCATCCAAGCCGGCATCAATAATCTGCCAGTACTCGTTATAAGTCATAGTGGAGACACATTCAGCTTGTTTTTGCAAAATGGGATCTACGTTAAAGCCTTGCCTTAAAACACTAACTCCACCAGCACTGCCGTCGGTAGCCAAACCTAGTTTGCTCATCCAGCTTAAGAATGGGTACTCGTTGCCATAAAACCAAACTCCTAAGGTTTTATCTGATAGGTCAGCTGGTGAAGTGATGCCACTATCTTTGCGACACGTGAGCATCATGCCTGAGCTTTTAAAAGGCTGGGCAATATTGACCAATGCTAAACCTTTTTCCCTAGAGGCTAGGGCTGATGGCATCCAGTCAATCACGACATCTGCACCACCACCGGCAATTACCTGAGGTGGGGACACATCTGGTCCACCTGGGTTAATCGTTACATTAAGATTTTCTGCCTCATAGAAGCCTTGGTCTTGGGCTACAAAGTAGCCAGCAAACTGGGCTTGAGTCACCCACTTCAGCTGCAGTGTTACGTCATCTGCTGCAAATGCTAAGCTGCTTGATGCAGCCATAGTAAATCCAACAATTAAGCTACTAATATTATATTTATTTTTCATTATTCGAACTCCAACAGTTTATAAATACTACTCCAAAAAAAAATTAATAGTCATCCATGTCTACACACACAAAATGCCAATTAGTGATGGACTTTCCTGAAGGACGCATGCCAAAAAGTCACGCGTCTTTCTAACAAAGCCAGCAAGCCATAAAAGCTTGAGCCAGCTAAAGCTGCAACGGCGATCGTTGCCCACACCATTTCAATATTCATACGCCCCACTTCGATAGATATACGGAACCCCATACCCACAATCGGGGTGCCAAAAAACTCAGCTACAATTGCTCCAATTAAGGCTAGAGTTGAGTTTATTTTCAATGCGTTAAAAATAAATGGCAGTGCGTTAGGTAACCTCAGCTTAAAGAAGCTTTGCCAGTAACTGGCGCCGTAGGAACGCAGTAAGTCTTTTTCCATAGCATCTGATTGGCCCAGCCCCGCAATCGTGTTAACCAGCATTGGAAAAAAGGTCATAATAACTACTACCGCCACTTTAGAATGCCAATCAAAACCAAACCACATGACCATGATGGGTGCGATACCCACTATTGGAATGGCACTAACTAAATTACCCACCGGCAGTAAACCACGCCGTAAAAAGGGAATTTTATCAGCCACAACAGCCACACTAAAACCAACAAAATTACCCAATAAAAAGCCTGGAATAACCGCTTTAATTATTGTTTGATTAAAGTCTGCAGCCAATGTGGGGATTGATGAAGTAATCGCTTCTCCGACCAGACTAGGCGCAGGTAGCAGAACATGAGGAATCGCAAAGCCTATGGTTGCAAGCTCCCATAAACTGATGAACCATGCGCCTAATAGCGCTGGAATCATCAAGTTAATCACACCTTGCACTTTGCTATCAAAGAGCCTAATCGCCGTTAAAAATTTCATACTGGTCCAAACACAAAAGCCTATTGCAATGACCAATAGCCAAAAACCCAACTGTGTTTGCCCCGCCAGTTCAGTATGCTTAACAATACTTGTGACTTGCCAAAGGGCCAGCAAAGTTAATGCTGTGACTAATAAAGCCCGGGGTAATAATTGATTCACAACGACAACCCCTGCCAAAGCGCACAGTGCTACCGTCACCAACAAGGTCAACCAGTTAGCTTGCTGCCAAGCGTTCACATTGGCCATTTCAGCAGAACTAGTTGCCCACGGTAACCATAATGCCAACAATGTGAGCACCAGTGCTAAGGCGCTGGCAGAACCAAAACGATGTAGCATTGAACTAGAGTTCATTACTAACCTCCTGCCCACCAGCGAGCCGATAGCATACTTTGCGCTCAATCAAGCCAAGGATAGAGACCAGGCTGGCCGACATGACTGCAGCAGCAATGAGTGAGGCCCATATGAGATTAGTTTGTCCATAATAAGAACCAGACAGTAAACGCGCCCCTAAGCCCGCTTGCCCACCGGTGGGTAATTCGGCCACTATAGCTCCAACTAAACTTAAGGCAATGGCTACTTTGAGGCTGGCGAACAAGAATGGCACTGCAGAAGGAAGTCGTAAGCGCCAAAATACCTGCCATTTACTGGCACTGTAGGTGTCTAACAAATCGACTAGCATGGGCTGGGGCGAGCGTAAGCCTTTAACCATTCCCACCGCAACAGGAAAGAAGCATAAGTACATAGATATCAGTGCTTTGGGTAGCAACCCACTAATACCCATAGCTCCAAACACCACAATAACCATGGGTGCAAGAGCCAATATAGGAATGGTCTGTGAGGTTATAATCCAGGGCATCAGACTTTTGTCCAAGGTTTCAACATAAACAATGCCAACAGCTAAACCAATGCCTAAACTAGCACCCAATAAAAATCCCACTAAGGTAGACGATAAGGTAATGCCAGCGTGGTAGATTAAACTTCTTTTGGAAGTGACATTTTTGTCAATGATCGTGGCTTTGAGTTCCATTAGAACTTGGTGTGGCGACGGCAAAACAGCGCGTTTCATATTCCAACTATCATTGGCTAGCTGAACTAAACTCCAGTCTATGCCCTTCTTTTCGTAACGGTCAATAATCTGATCACTATTAAGGTGCACCGCACCTGCATACCAAATCATGATGATAGCGAGTATGACCGTGAGCACAGGAATGGTAGAACTGGGCGTGCGCCCTAGTTGAATCTTCGCTGGGGCAGACACTTTAGTCGTCATAACTATGCCCTGCAGCTAGCCCAGCCCGCACACGTTGTGCAATGGCTAAAAATTCAGGGGACTCTCTTATGTCTAAGGTTCTGTCAGCAGGTAAATTACAATCAATAATATCGATGATACGACCAGGCCTTGGCGACATCACCACAATACGGCTGGATAAGAATACTGCCTCTGGAATAGAGTGGGTCACAAATACAACGGTTTTTTGGGTTTGTTGCCATAAGCGCAATAATTGGTCGTTTAAATGGTCTCTGGTGATCTCATCAAGAGCACCAAAGGGTTCATCCATAAATAACAATTGAGGCTCGATAACAAGGGCACGGGCAATAGAAACTCGCTGCTGCATACCCCCAGAGAGCTGCCAAGGGTACTTGTCTTCGAAACCAGATAAATTAACCAACTGCAAATATTCCTGCGCCAGTTGTTGACGCTGGCCACTCTCATAACCCATGATTTCTAACGGTAGCAAAACATTGTCTTGTACCGTGCGCCAAGGCAATAGCGCTGGGGCTTGAAATACATAGCCATAAGCTCTTTGTTTGCGGGCCTCAGCAGGCGACATACCATTGACTAATACAGAGCCACTGGTGGGTTGTTCCAAATCAGCCAATACCCTCATGAGGGTTGTTTTACCACACCCAGACGGACCAATAAAGGACACGAATTCGCCAGCATTGATGTTAAGGTCCACGTTTGACAGGGCTTTAACAACGCCCTCCTTCGTGGGGAAATCCAAACAAACCTCTTTAACCTCAACAACATGGTTAATGCCGGTGCTTGCGCTGGCTGAATTCAATGTAAATGCTCCTTATTATTATTAGATGTAAAATTGACTGCAAGTTAGTTCAAATCAGTCAGTGGGGTATAAGTTTCGGGGCGGCGGTCGCGAAAGAACTGCCAACCATCACGCACTTCTCTCACCATATCCATGTCGAGGTCATGAATCAACAGTTCATCTTCTGTTGCACTGGCTTGGGCTTCTATTACACCTCGGGGATTAACAAAATAGCTAGATCCATAAAATTCGCCAATATTCCATGGTGCTTCAGTGCCTATACGGTTGATCGCTGCAATATAAACTCCATTGGCCGCTGCCGATGCAGGTTGTTCAAGCTCCCATAAATACTTAGAGATTCCTGCTACTGTGGCTGAAGGGTTGTAGATAATTTCAGCACCTTTTAAGGCTAAAGCACGCCAACCCTCAGGGAAGTGCCTGTCATAGCAAATATACACACCTACTTTGCCATAGGCAGTATCAAATACTGGCCAGTTTGACGCACCCGGCTTAAAGAAGAACTTTTCCCAAAATCCACCCACATGAGGGATATGAGTCTTGCGGTATTTACCAAGGTAAGTCCCATCAGCATCAATGACCGCAGCGGTGTTGTAATAGACCCCAGGCATGGCTTCTTCATAGATGGGTACGATGATCACCATCTGATATTTTTTAGCATACTCGCACATCAAATTGGTGGTATGACCATTTGGGATAGGTTCAGCCGCAGCGTACCAACGCTTGTCTTGACTGGGGCAGAAGTAAGGTTGAGTGAATACTTCTTGAAAACAAAGTATTTGTACACCCGCCTCTCCTGCTTGGTCGATTAGAGGCCCATGGGCCTCTAGCATTAAGTCTCTAATTTGCTCAGGTGACATGCTGGTATCACCTTTGAGGCCCATTTGAATTAAACCAGATTTTATTATTGTCATCTTCTTAACCCTTTAAGATTAGGATAATTGAATATTGGTAAGCATCAACTTAGATTAATTTACACGGTAATTTTCACAAGGCAATTACCAAAAAATGTTGATGGAACTGCTATATGGTTTAACAAAAATAGACCAATTGGTCAACAGATTTTGCCCTTTGAATATATTATTTAACTGGCACTAACAAACTGTGATCTACCTCAAACAAACGCATTTGCCAAACGCAGACCGGCTTGCAATGTGACTGCAGCACTGTCAAAAACTGGTATCCCAATCTCATCACTGAGCTCTTTAGCCACCCTCGCTCCACGCATGTTGGTGCACATGATAAAAATAATATCAGGCTTTTTTTGAGCCACATTACGCACCATTTGAGCAATCACACGCTCCTCAATAGCAGCGAATTCACTACTGATGACACCACCATAGTGCTGCTCAGCCAGGCATTTAAAACCCATAGAAGTGTAATTTTTAATGATGCGTTTTTGAACATCAGACGTGTATGGAGTCACCAAACCAAAGGTTTTAGCATTGCATGCGTCCAAAAGTTGGTTCATTTCAAGCATACAACTCCCAGAGGCAATGCCAGTGGCATCTTCAAGCAAATCACACAAGCTTGCATCATGGTCACTACCCAGCCAGCTAGCAGACGTACCACCCCATACAAGACTGCTGACACCCGCATCGCAGAGTAATTTTGCTGCTTCGATTTGTTTCTCCATGGTGAACTGCGCGCACGAATTCTGACTTAATGTCACGTCAATCACTTGCAGCCTAGAAAAATGCACTGTTGCCTCTTTATTGGAGACCATGGTCGCTGCCAGTGGCTCAAGCACAGTGTTTGACGATGGAATCAAAATCCCAATGCGCTTTAAGCTGTCACCTGGGTTGTCACCTGAGCTGTCACCAGTATGATTGAATGTTAACGATTTCAAATGATAGACCGCCGTGAAGCGATGCCCCCATCAACGGTAAAGATAGACCCCGAGGTATAACCAGACCGAAAAGACGACAAGAAAACAATTAAATCTGATACTTCGTGCTTGTGAGCTGGGCGACCCAGAGGGTAGTTTGCTTCTAATTCAGTGAATCTACTGGCATCACCTAAGTCAGTTGCTGCACGTTTTTTGAGCATATTGTATATGCGGTCAGTATTTACCGGGCCAGGATTGACTCCAATAACACGTATATTATCGTCTAAGCTATGGCCACCAAGGGCCCGGGTAAAGGCCATCAGGCTCGCATTTCCCGTGGTTCCAGCAATGTATTTAGGATCAAACACTTCGCCACCATTGCCAATGTTGTTGATAATGACACCGCTGCCCGCTGCCTGCATTTTTTGGTAAAACAACCTGCACAAGTTGATGTACCCCATGACTTTAAGATCCCAGCCTTTTCGCCAGGCGGTTTCATCGACGTCCCATAAAGTCCCACTTGGAATAGCGCCTGCATTATTAATGAGAATGTCAACGTTGCCCACGCTCTGCGACAGTGCCTCACAAGCACCACTTTGGGTTAGATCAGCAAAATGACAGCTTACCTTGACGTCATGAGTAGTTTGGATACGGGCTTGGATTTCCTCAAGTTTAGTCGTGCTGCGAGCAGTCAGGTGTAAATTCACACCTTCAGATGCAAACACATCGGCTAGATGCTCACCTATACCCATTGAAGCGCCCGTTATTAACACTGTTTTTCCTGTCAGTTTCAAATCCATAAAAAGTATCTCATTAGTCTAGTTTAGTGAAAGTCTAATACTGTGCGCCCTTGCGCCTTGCCTGTTTGTAGGTCAGCAATGGCAATATTGACTTCATCTAGTGATCGAGTACTAATCACACCTTTAATTTTTCCATTGGCCGCCAACTGCAAAAGCTCATTCATTTCCTGTCGGTTAGAAGCAGAATTGCCGATCACTTGAAGACCACGTTCAATGAGTTCGTGGGCATAAAAAGCCAGCTGTTCTGATGGAACTGCTGTCAAAACAAGCTTTGCCCGCGGTTTGCAGACGGCAAGCATTAACGGCCAAGTGGCCCCAACAGGCGCAAAGTTGATGCAACCATCTGCACCGCCAAGCGCTTTGATCGATGCAATTGCATCGCTATTGGCAACCACAGTTTCATCGGCGCCTAGTGCCTTTGCAGTGGCTAATTTCTGCTGGTCTATATCAATCGCAATCACTTTAATACCTGACTGCTTAGCTATTTGAATAGCGTATTGACCCAAACCACCCAGACCAAAAATGGCTACTGTATCACCCGCTTTAAGGTCTGTTTTCTTCAGTGAGGCATAGGCTGCAGAACCGGCACACATTAAAGGGGCCGCCTCAACAGGGGATATATTGTTGGGGATGGCTGCGGCCCAGTCTTGACGAAGGCAGACGTATTCGGCAAAGCATCCACTCACAGAGTAACCCGTGGCATCAAAATCAGAGCAATAATTCTCGCCCCCCGTATGACATTCCCTACAATGACCACAAGCACTATACACATAGCCAATACCAACGCGGTCTCCAACATCAAACCGGCCATCAGGAGACCCCACCTCTACCACTCGGCCAACACCCTCATGCCCCATAATGAGAGGCAGTGGATTGGGCGAAGCGTGATCACCTCGAGCAATGTGCACGTCTGTAAAACAGACCCCACTGGCTTCAATTTTGACTAGAATTTCACCTACTTTTGGGCTTGGACGGGCAACAGTTTTTATTTCAAGTGGCGCACCATATTGAGTCAACAAGGCTGCTCTCATGGTTTTATTTGTGGCCATAAATCTTACCTCTCTTTTTATCTTGGTATACCATAACTATACACAAGGTATACAAAAATAGCATATACCCTAAAAAACTGTTTAATACTTGGAAAATTAGCCTATATAAATCAGTCACTACCCGAAATAATACACTTGGTATACAATAAAGTGATATTTGGTACTTCAGGTAAGTCTATTTCTTTAATGTAAATCATGTGGACTTTACTCTATTCACCAATAAGGAAAGGCAATGTCGAACATCGTAGAAGAATTTTTGATACCAGGAACAAACAAAGGCCTGTTCTATGGCGGCCAATTTCAGGCCTCAACTTCAGCATCAGAAATAACAGTTCTGGACCCTGCACGGGGAACCCCATTTACAACAGTTCCCAATGGCAGTGCTGAAGACATTCGAGCTGCAGTATCAGCCGCTCGTGCGGCTTTTCCAGCATGGGCAGAATTGGATGCTTTGGACCGTGGCAGGTATCTTCGAGCGTTCGCTGAAGTGATTAGAAAAAATATTCCGTTATTAGCTATACTTGAATCCACAGTGACGGGTCGTGCTGTGCGAGAAATGAAAGCGCAGATGGCACGTATCCCAGAATGGCTGGAGTATTTCGCAGGCATTGCGCCAGGATTGGAGGGGGAGGCAAACTACGTCAAGGGGGATTATGTCACCTTGACCCAATACGAACCACTGGGGCCAACAGCTCTGCTGACTCCATGGAATCACCCCGTTCTAATTCTCATAAAAAAACTCTCCGCAGCTCTAGCAGCGGGTAATACCTGCGTCATTAAACCCTCTGAACTCGCGCCCGTGTCGCCCTTGGTGATCGCGGCCCTTGCGACTGAAGCCGGCTTGCCTGATGGCGTAGTTAATGTGGTCACTGGCGACTCAGCCACGGGTGAGGCCCTTTGTTTGGCAGACGATATTCACTTTATTGACCTGACTGGAGGCACTTCAACGGGCCGCAAGGTGGCCAGTGTTGCAGGCAAAAGATTAATCAGAACCACCATGGAACTGGGAGGAAAAACCCCCGTTGTCGTGTGTGAAGATGCCAATATTGACGCGGCCGTTGCAGGCGTTTTGTTTTCGGCTTTCGTTGCATCTGGACAAACCTGTGTTGCTGGGTCACGCATTATTGTGCATGAGTCTATCTACGACACTTTTGCAAAAAAATTAGCTCAAAGAGCAGATCAAATACAGTTAGGGGATCCCATGGACGAAAGCACACAAATGGGTCCAGTCATCTGCCGCACATCGCTTGATCGATGCAAACAATTTATCGAAACTGCAATAACTGAAGGAGGCCAGCAAATTTCTGGCCTTGAGCCTCTGCAACTTGATGACGAATTTGCCAAAGGCTTTTATCTACGTCCCACAATATTTACCGATGTAAAAATAGACCACACTCTTTTTCTTGAAGAGGTCTTTGGGCCCGTAATATCCCTCACTCGCGTCAGCAACGATGCAGAAGCCATTGCCTGTGCAAATGCAGGTGATTTTGGTTTGGGTGTGTCCATTTGGTCACGCGATATTGGGCGCGCACATCGGTTGTCTAAATCCATCAGAGGTGGGGTCATTTGGCTTAATGATCATCATCGCAATGATCCAAGATCCGTTTGGGGAGGAGTCAAAGATAGTGGCTTCGGTAAAGAAAATGGTTGGGATGCTTTGCGGGCTTATTTGACAAAAAAATCTATCGTAATCCGCACTAAAGAGGGCTACGATGACTGGTTTAAGGACGGGCAGAGGTATGGGTGATACAACAGTATGAGTAGCACTGACAACCGTAAGGCAAAACTCATTGCAACGGAGATAGAAGCTCGTATCATAAAGCGTGAACTCAAACCAGGGGATCGGCTTCTTGAACGATTGTTAGCCGAAGAATTTGGTGTATCACGAACCCCAGTGCGCGAGGCCATTAGGCAACTTGTTGAAACCCGACTGGTCACTGACAATGGCAGGCGTGGGGCGCTCGTTGCGCATTTGAGTATTTCTGAATTACTTGACGCCTTTCTTGTGGTGGCAGAACTTGAAGGACTCGCCGCCAGACAGGCTGCAAAACGCATGCGCGAAGAGCAAATTGTTAAAGCATTTGATGCCAATGCCCTTTGCCAACAAGCCGCAGCAGTTAAAGATACGGAAACGTTTAATGCCATGAATATGGTTTTTCATAACTTAGTAATAGAGGGCTCACACAATACAATGTTGCAGGGCCAACTTAACACAGCTCGCACCATCACCTTTCCATACCGGCACTATGTGTCTAGCTTACCAGGTTACATGACACAATCTGTTGACGAGCATGATGCCTTACTCAAGGCCATATCAAACTCAGAAAGTGATACCGCATACCAACTCATGCGAGATCATGTACGACTGCAAGGCGAACAAATTGAAGATGTTATTCACCACCTAGAAAGGCGCAACAGCAGCACAGTCGAGCAATGAAACTAAACCCATATTGATCAGTAAAGGTCAGCTGTGACCCAACCTGGCTGCAGTCTTATGCAGTTCATAGGCTAGATTAGGATCAGTGGCCACAACGCAAAAATTAGCCTTAGTTACAGACTATGGTGTTAGTTCCAAATTGGTGCAAATAAATTTAAGTGAATGCCTAATAAAGCAAATATGGTGCGTTTAGATGAATTTTATAAACACGATTGTTATGTAGAACGCTGTTTTATATCATATTTACTTTTTTGGCACGATAATCGCACTAATCAAGTTAACGTTCACAAAAACTAACAGAGGCTGCCATCTAAAACTTATACATCTAAATTTCAGTCTAGGCCGATATTCACTTGATTCACAAAAATTACTGAGAAAACACATAATGAACAAACTTGTAAACAAACCCTTGATTGCCTCTATCTTTTACAACACTATAGTTGCTAGTGGTGTTCAGGCTAAAGGAGGTACAGGATTTTCGTGGGGGAGCACGGACACTGAAACACACATAGATGGCAATGATTTTGTTGACCACTTGGTAAATTTATGTTTTAGTAATTGTCAATAAAAATAAAATTAATTTGAGGATTGTATTATGAAGTTAATGGATATAATTTCAAAAGCACGCATGCTTGCTGCGGCGGTTGCTTTTGGTTTGATCATAGCTCCAGCAATTGCTGTTGCTGGCAGTGTTAAGGTGGCAGGTATTTTTACTCTGCCCGTTGAACAACAGTGGATTAGTCGCATCCATATTGCTCTTAGCGCAGCTGAAAAACGTGGCGAAATTGAGTACGTATATTCCGAAAACGTTTCTAATACAGATTACGAACGCGTCATGCGAGAGTATGCGGAACAGGGTGTAGACCTTATTGTTGGTGAAGTTTTTGGTCTTGAACGTGCGGCCCGCAAGGTCGCGGCAGACTACCCAGAAACTGCTTATTTAATGGGTTCATCATTTGCACCTCAAGCGCCAAACTTTTCTGTATTCGATAATTATATTCACGAACCAGCCTATTTATCAGGCATGGCTGCCGGTGCAGTAAGTGAGTCAAACGTCATTGGTATGGTGGGTGGTTACGCCATCCCGGAGGTTAACCGTTTAATGCATGCATTTATGGCTGGCGCTCGCGAAATGAATTCTGATGTCACCTTTTTGGTGAACTTTCTTGATAGCTGGTACGATCCACCAAAGGCCAAGGAAAGCGCGTTCGCAATGATCGATGCTGGAGCCGACGTAATGTATGCCGAACGCTTTGGTGTAGCTGATGCTGCCGTTGAACGTGGTAAGAAAGCCATAGGTAACGTTATTGATACAGCTAACGACTATCCAGGTACTATTTTAGCTTCCGCTTTGTGGCATATGGAAGCCACTATTGATAAAGCCATCGGTGCTGTCGCTGATGGATCCTATACAGCCGATGACTATAGCCAATATAGTTTTATGGCACATAATGGTGGTTCCCTTGCGATTGATAAAAGCTTAGTTCCCGCTAATGTGGTCGCGGCTATTGCTGCTAAAGAAGCGGCCATTCGAGATGGTAGCTTTGTCGTGACCATTAATGACGAAACTCCAGTATCAGATAACTGATCATTAGGCTTTTTGTTGCTCAAAATCCCGTCAGATGATGCCCTTCATCTGACGGGATTTTTGTATTCACCTTATTTGTTAGCGGACTCCCGATATGAACAATGACACTGTGCTATCTCTAAACCAATTGAGTAAGCAGTTTGGCACTGTGATAGCCAATGAGTCAGTCAGTATCGACTTAAAACGTGGCGAAATTTTGTCTTTACTGGGTGAAAATGGTGCCGGCAAAACGACGTTAATGAACATGCTTTTTGGTCACTACATGCCCGACTCTGGCAGTATTGACGTGGCTGATGCAAGTGGTCAGCTAACACCTTTGACTTTGGGTCATCCTCAAGCTGCGTTGAACGTAGGCATTGGCATGGTTCATCAGCACTTTACCCTCGCTGAAAATTTATCAGCGATAGATAACATACTGCTGGGCTCTGAAAGTTTATTCGCGTGGCGTCGATCCATGCACCAAGCCCGCGAAAAAATTAACACCATCATGCAGCGCACGGGGTTAAGTGCCCCCCTTGATACCATTGTAGGTCAGCTTTCAGTGGGTGAGCGCCAGCGTGTAGAAATCCTCAAAGCACTTTATCGAGATGCACGCATATTGGTGTTGGATGAGCCCACCGCTGTGCTGACGCCACAGGAAGCAGACACCTTATTTGCTAATATCGAGATTATGGCCAAAGACGGTTTGTCTGTCATTTTTATCTCTCATAAATTACGTGAAGTACTCGCTTTTTCTCATCGTATAGCCGTGTTAAGGCATGGAAAAAAGGTGGGAGAAATTGCCACTAAAGATGCCGATGAAAAAATAATATCACGCTTGATGGTTGGTGCAGATACGCCACCCACTGCCCGAGAAACCATGGATACCGGAGCCACAGTACTTCAGCTCATCGACCTTTCAGTGACAGGTCATAGTGCACGCACTAGTTTAGAGCACATTAACCTTAGCGTCTGTGCTAATGAGATTGTTGGCATTGCAGGCGTGTCTGGCAATGGGCAATCTACCCTAGCAAAAGTCTTATCAGGTTTGATCACCCCCACTGCGGGCCAAGTTAAAATTGATGGTGAAAAAGTCAGACTCTTTACGCCAGCCAATATACTTAAAGCAGGTGTAGGCAGAATTCCTGAAGACCGCCATCAAGATGGTGTCATCGGTGCTATGAGTGTGGCTGAGAACTTAGCGATTGAAAATCTGGATAGTGATGAGATTCAAACCAATGGTTTTTTACGTCATCAACAACTTAAACAGAATGCCCAACACCTCAGCCAAAAATACGATATCCGCGGCCCAGGCATTGAGGCCCCCGCGCGCCTGCTATCAGGTGGAAACATTCAAAAACTCATCCTAGCTCGAGTTTTTGAAGCCTCACCAAGACTTATTTTGGCGAATCAGCCTACCCGTGGTTTAGATATGGGCGCTGCTAGCGAAGTAGGCAAGCGGCTGATGCAAGCACGAAAACGAGGGGCTGGGGTGTTGCTTATTTCAGAGGACTTAGACGAACTACTGGCTTTAGCAGATCGTATTGTCATTATGCATGACGGAGACTTACATATGGCACCCAGCCATGACCGAGGTCAAATAGGATTAATTATGGCAGGACAAACCTCATGATTCGGATCGAACCCCGTGAATCACCATCACGACGCTTAACCATTGGCATCCCAGTGGCATCTGCCCTACTGGCATTATTGCTTGCTGCCATACCCTTGAGTTTTGCAGGCGCTAATATTGGTGAAGCCTATCAACAAATGGCGAAGGGAATCTTTGGTTCACTGTTCGCCTTTACAGAAATGTTAACCCGAGCAACTCCACTTATATTCACCGGTTTAGCTGCGACTTTAGCCTTTCGTGCCAAACTTTGGAATATTGGCGCCGAGGGCCAACTTTACTTAGGTGCTATGGCCGCCGTAGCTGTGGGTACAGGCTGGCTTGATGGCCCTCCCATATTGCTCATACCCGTGATTCTGGTCGCTGGTGCATTAGCTGGCGCTCTGGGCATGGCAGGCCCTGCCTACCTAAAAACCCGCTTTGGTGCAGATGAAGTGGTGACCACATTGTTACTTAATTTTATCATCTTAATATTTATCCAGATGATGCTGGAAGGCCCACTTAAAGATCCTATGGGTATGGGGTGGCCACAATCTAGTCCGGTCGTCGATAATGCTCTATTGCCACAAATATTACCCCGTATGCGCCTGCATTATGGCTTAGTCATTGCCCTTGTGGCGGCAGTCGTTGCGCATATTATGCTGTCCAAAAGTGTGTGGGGTTTAAAGTTAAGAGCCGTTGGCGAAAATGCCAGCGCAGCCCTGCATGCCGGCATTGGAGTAAAGCGTACATTAATGAGTGCAGCCTTAATTTCTGGTGCACTAGCAGGGTTAGCCGGAGTCAGCGAAGTCGCCGGCTTACGTGGCTATCTCACTACTGATTTATCCCCTGGTTATGGTTATACCGGCATCGTTGTGGCCATGCTTGCTGGGTTATCACCTTTAGGCGTTGTTATAGCAGCCCTGTTCATTGCATCAGTATTTGTGGGGGCTGACTCTATGAGCCGTGCTATAGGCGTTTCAAGTTACTTGGCAGACCTCGTTGTATCTATGGCGTTAATTTGTGTCTTAATTGGCGGTTTTATTGCCCGTTTCACTATTAAAATAAACCCCGTTAATAAACAGCAATCCACCCCAGACACAGGAGCAAGATAATGGAAATATTAGACATTTTGCTCAGTGAAAACTTTTGGGCTGCTGCATTACGCATTGCCACGCCCTTAATCTTTGGTGTGTTAGGGGCCCTTATTTGTGAAAAATCAGGAGTTTTAAACTTAGGCATCGAAGGCATTTTTGCTGCAGGTGCTATGGCCGGATGGATGGCCGTTTGGCTGGGTGCAGACCTTTGGAGTGGGTTATTCTTTGCCGCTTTGACAGGTGCTTTTTTTGGCCTTATCCATGCTATTTTAACGGTGCCATTGGGTCTATCACAGCACGTTTCAGGCTTGGGTATCACCATGTTTGCCACTTCTGTAAGCTATTTTACTTATCGAACCGCCCTTCCTGAGGTGAGCAGCCCACCACGCATTGAACCATTCCAACCCCTTGATATTCCTATACTGTCGGATATACCTTTTCTAGGGCCTGTGTTATTTCAGCAAACCGCAATGACTTGGTTGGCACTGTTTTTAGTGGCCCTTGTATGGTGGGTCTATAATCGCACTCCTCTAGGCCAAGCCCTACGAGCTGTAGGCGACAACCCCGATTCAGTAGATGCTCAAGGTTTATCAGTCTATGGCCTGCGTATGGGGGCTATTGTCGCAGGCTCCGCATGCATGGCACTGGGGGGAGCATTTCTCACTATGTCTGCGTTTGACGCCTTTTTCTTTGGCATGGTCAATGGCCGTGGCTGGATCTGCATAGCCTTAGTTATTTTTGCCAGCTGGCGTCCAGGCAAGGCATTATTAGGGGCTTTATTATTTGGCGCTTTTGATGCATTTCAAGTACGCTTGCAAACTGAAGTAGGGGCTTTTGTACCCTCTCAAGTGTTTTTAATGGCGCCTTATATACTTTCAATTATTGCCTTAGTCATTGTAGCTCGGCGGGCGGAATACCCAAGGGCATTGTTAACCCCATGGTTCAAAGGACAACGTTAATGAATTTTGATCTTTTAATTAAGAATGCGTGTTTACAAGATGGACGTAAAAATATTGATGTGGGCTGCTCTGACGGCACTATTATTGCAGTTCAACCCAATATCAAACAATCTGCTAGCTTGGTTATTGATGCACAAGGTCAGTTATTGAGCCCACCGTTTGTCGACCCTCACTTTCATATGGACTCCACCTTATCCCTTGGGCAGCCCCGCATGAACATTTCTGGCACCTTGCTTGAAGGTATCGCCTTATGGGGAGAATTAAAACCCAAACAAAGTGTGGATGATATTATCAAACGTGCCATGCATTATTGTGACCTTGCTGTTGCTATGGGCATTGGCGCCATTCGCAGTCATGTTGATGTGTGTGATGATGAGTTGAAAAGTGTCACTGCAATGCTTGAAGTGCGCAGGCTCGTTGCGCCTTACTTGGATTTGCAGTTAGTTGCCTTTCCACAAGATGGTTTATTACGTGATCCAAAAGCTCATGCCAATCTCGTTCGAGCCTTGGATATGGGGGTTGATGTGATTGGTGGCATCCCTCATTTTGAGCGTACCATGCAAGATGGTACATCATCTGTCAAAATCCTATGTGAGTTAGCTGCTGCAAGGGGATTACGAGTGGATATGCACTGCGACGAGTCAGATGACCCACACAGTCGCCATGTGGAAACACTGGCCAGTGAAACCCTGCGCCTAGGCCTCCAAGGTCGAGTTGCAGGCTCACATCTTACGTCCATGCACTCCATGGACAACTATTATGTTTCCAAGCTACTCCCCTTATTAGCCGAAGCAGAATTGCACGCTATTCCCAATCCACTCATTAATATCATGTTACAAGGCCGCCACGATAACTACCCTAAACGCCGTGGTCAAACTCGAGTTCCTGAACTTAAAGCAGCCGGTGTGAACGTTGGTTTTGGTTCTGACTGTATGATGGACCCTTGGTATTCAATGGGCCGTGCAGACATGCTTGATGTCGCAAGCATGGGAATGCACGTGGGGCAATTGTCGAGTCGGGCAGACATGACATGGTGTTTTGATGCCGTGACTTATAATTCTGCAGCCATTATGGGTTTGCAAGATTATGGTATTGTTGAAGGTCATCAGGCCAACATGGTGCTATTGCAGGCCACCGATCCAATTGAAGCCATTCGGTTAAAAGCCACACGCTTGATGGTCTTTCGTAAAGCTCAATTGATTGCCCAAACCCCAGCCAGTCATACGCAGCTTCAATTGCCAGGGCGCCCTAGTATGGTTGATCCTGCAAAAACCTTACTTTAGATAGACCAAAAACCATTGAAGACAATGAAGGGCTGTCAGATATGCCTACAAACGAGGTTTTAAGTCAAGACCACGCACTAGCACTTCAATGACATAGCCTGTGGCTGGCGGGTATATTTCTTTTTCATAGTTTTTGGGTTCCATCACTGCAGAGATTTGTGACTCAAAGTCGGCATAGGTCTGTGTCAAAGCCCAAATCATAAAAAATACATGGGCTGGGTCTATGGGAGCCATTAAACCCTCTTTTTGCCACACCAAAAACACTTCACCTTTTTCTTTCACCCATGAACGCAACTCGGTTTGCATGAAATTATCAATAATGGGGGCCCCTGCTATAATTTCCATTGCAATCAAGCGCGAAGCTTCTGGATACTGCCGAGACAACTGCATTTTTTTTGAGATATATTGGGTAATTACATCGATGGGTTGATCGTCTTTGTGTAATTCCCCAAGAGAGTTCAACCATTGCCGAATGACTCGAACTATAACGACCTGATAAAGCTCTTGCTTGGTTTTAAAGTAGTACAGCATATTGGTTTTTGACATGCCTGCTTGGATCGCAATTTCATCAATGCGCGCACCCGAAAACCCTTTACGTGAAAAAACTTTCACGGCTGCCTCTAACACTTTCTGTTGGTTTTTCTCACCAATAGATCCTGCTTTAAAGCGAGCAGTTCGTTCAGACGGGAGCAAATTTGAGTGAATATTCATTAAAAAACTAGGCCTGCTGTAAGCATAACTTAAAACGTCCAAATACATACTTGTTGAGGCACTAACATGCACCTACTGACTATAAAAAAATCCCAATTCAGGTGCGTCTTAGACCATATAAATTTCTAATTTTTATAAAACAAACGACTTTTAAAGACTTTTAAAATTAGCGTGGTTAAAGTGTATCATACCCACTGTGGCTGATCTAAAAATATAACCAGCCACAGTGATCGAAAGCATTGTGTAATGACACAGACTTTAGACTAGAGTCCTATTATACTGCTTTGACAAGTGATTAAAATAACGTTAAGTATCGATAGGCTGTAATCATAGGCAGTCAAAAACCTCTCACTATTTAGCTTTATTATTTAGCTTTATT
>Ga0209712_10000499_pt1 | contig 34704 bp, 65 predicted proteins | sample ArcOceMetagenome_FD_187443 | JGI IMG/M metagenome (GOLD analysis project Ga0209712, IMG submission 187443) | Marine eukaryotic phytoplankton communities from Arctic Ocean - Arctic Ocean - Greenland ARC118M Metagenome (SPAdes) (version 2) | ecosystem: Environmental > Aquatic > Marine > Oceanic...
TATGCGTAAAGGTGTTGAAATTCCTAAGGATAAGATTGGAGCATTCGTAGGTCATATGCCAACAAGTATAGCGCATCCAGATGAAGATAGATTCTTAACAGTACGAGAAGCTATGTCATTGATGAAACTACCAACTGATTATCAAATGATCAATGCCAAAAGATCACTTAATCATATGTGTCAAAACGTACCAGTAACTACAGCTGAGCATCCAGCAGCTATGGTTAAAAAATACTTAGAAGGCAAGTTAGATTTTGTTGATACTAAGTTTATGGTACAAGATAATAAGAAAAGAAATTATAAATGTGAAAAAAACAGTTTACAATTGACTGAATTTATGTTATAATAGATATACTAATTAATTAATGGACGAGGAAATATGCCAACAGTAAAACTAACAGCTGAACCACAAAAATACCATAAAGGTAAAAAGAGTCAGCGGCCACAACAAGATATGCCATTTGACGTCGCTATGCGAAAGTTTAAAAAGGCTGTCGAAGCAGCAGGTATTCTACAAGATATTCGTAAAAAGGAATACTATGAAAAACCTACGTGGAAACGTAAACGTAAAAAGGCTGAAGCAGTAGCTCGTCATAAACGAGATTCAGCAAGCGAACAAACTCAATATGGTAGGAGAAAAGTACGATGAGTGTAATGGATAAACTGAGAAAGAATTCAAAGATTAAAACTACAGATATATTATCTGAAAGTATCTTCTTTGGTGACAAGAGCATGACTAAAACTGAAGTGCCAATGATCAATGTTGCGTTATCTGGAGATCCAGATGGTGGTTTAACATCAGGTCTTACAGTACTAGCAGGTCCTTCAAAACACTTCAAAACGTCATTTGCATTACTTATGGCTGGAGCTTATCTTAAAGAAAATAAAGACGCAGTAATGTTGTTTTATGATTCAGAGTTTGGTTCACCTCAATCGTACTTCGAAGCTTTTGGTATCGATACTAGTCGAGTACTTCATACTCCAATTACCGATGTTGAACAGCTTAAGTTTGATCTTGTTGGCCAATTGGATAACATTGATCGTAAAGATAAAGTGATTATTGTTATTGATTCTATTGGTAACCTTGCTTCTAAGAAAGAATTAGAAGATGCTTTGAATGAGAAATCAGTTGCTGATATGTCTCGAGCTAAAGCTATTAAAGGTCTATTCCGTATGGTAACACCTTACTTGACTATGAAAGATGTGCCTCTATTGGCTATTAATCATACGTATCAAGAGATGGGTCTATTCCCTAAAGCTGTAGTTTCAGGTGGTACTGGTATTTATTACTCAGCCGATAATATCTGGATTCTAGGTCGTAGACAGAATAAAACCGGAATGGAAGTTACTGGTTATGATTTTATTATCAATGTTGAAAAGTCTCGAATGGTTAAAGAAAAATCTAAGATTCCAGTTTCAGTATCTTGGGATGGTGGTGTTGAACGTAATTCAGGTCTGCTTGAAATCGCGCTTGCTGGTGGTTTTGTTGTCAAGCCTAATAATGGTTGGTACTGTCGAGTAGATCAAGATACTGGTGAAATGATTGAACCTAAAGTACGTGAAAAGGTTACTAAGGAAGATGAATTCTGGGAACCTATTCTTAAGACTCAAAAGTTCAAAGACTTCTTGATTAAGCAATATCAGATTGGTCATAAATCTTTAATTGATTTTGATCCTGAAGCGCCACAATCAGTTAAAAATAACCCTTTACAATCAGACGAAAGTGTGGTATAATAGATGGATAATCATTACATAACGGTCGAACATCCGGATTCTGATTTCTATGCTTTGCATCTAACTGATAAGTCTCCATTTGAAGGTGTTAGATTTATATATGGTACTGTGTCTGTTAAGGAAGATGTACAGTTAGGAATGGCAACGTTGTCATTTACATATAATATTTCTGATCCTGGAGACTTTGACCATGATGATCTATGTAAGGATCAGAAATTCAATGACTATATTGGCGAATTATTAACTCATATTATTGAAGAAGGAACAACAGAAATTGCAGAACGAGATCCCAACACACGTACTGAGCCATCTACTAAATAATGAAGAATACTGTCGTAGGGTAATACCATACATTCAGAAAGAATACTTTGACGGTAGTTACAAGATAGTATTCGATCTGATTGTAGGTTTTGTCGCAGTTCACAATAAACTACCAACTGGTAGAGTATTAGATATTGAGTTACAAAAAGTATCTGCTCCAGACCAAATGCTAAATGAGGCTGCTAATCTCATTAAAGAAATTGGCACTAAGACTGATTTAGATACTGAATATCTTATTGTTGAAACAGAAAAGTGGTGTAAAGATCGAGCGGTTTATCTTGCGATTATGGATTCTATTCAAATCATTGATGGCAAAGATACAGAAAGAAGCGAAGGTGCTATTCCTGAAATTCTTTCAAACGCGTTAGGAGTATCATTTGATCAAGCTATTGGTCATGATTATATCGATGATGCTGATAGCCGCTTTGATTTCTATAACAGCGTTACTGAAAAGATACCATTTGATCTTGATTACTTTAATAAGATCACTAAAGGTGGTATTCCAAACAAAACGTTGAATGTTTGTCTTGCTGGTACTGGCGTTGGTAAATCATTGTTCATGTGTCATAATGCAGCTGCTGTTATGCAGCAAGGTAAAAACGTATTATACATTACAATGGAAATGGCTGAAGAAAAGATTGCTGAACGTATTGATGCTAATCTTATGGATCTACCAATACAACAGCTTGAAACATTATCTAAAGATGTGTTTTCTCAGAAGATACAAAAGATTGCTACTGCCACTCTTGGTAAATTAATCATTAAACAGTATCCTACAGGTAGCGCTCATTCAGGTCACTTTAGAGCATTGTTAAATGAAATGAAGATGAAGAAGAAGTTTATTCCTGATATGATCTATATTGATTATCTCAATATTTGTTCATCTTCTCGTATGAAAGCAATGGGTGGAAGTATCAATAGTTATACATACATTAAAGCTATTGCTGAAGAACTACGTGGTTTAGCTATTGAGTTTGATGTTCCTATTATGACAGCAACTCAAACAACACGATCTGGTTTTGGTAACACTGATGTTGGATTAGAAGATACTTCTGAATCTTTTGGTTTACCAGCCACAGCTGATTTAATGTTTGCTTTGATTGCTACCGAAGAATTAGATGAACTAAATCAAGTTATGGTTAAGCAGTTAAAAAATCGTTATAATGATGTAAGTAAATACAAAAGGTTCGTAATTGGTATTGATCGAGCTAGAATGAAGTTATATGATGTTGAAGAATCGGCTCAATCTGACATTATGTCTGATATGACCATCCCTGATAAACCAATTGCGACTTGGGGTAATAACGACAATACAAAAGACTCATTCGCAAACTTTAAAGTATAAGGAGAAACAATATGTTAAGTAAATTTATGAAAACACGTGGTGCTATCGGCACTGGTATTACAATCGGCCTTGTAGGTCTTGTTACTGGTTTTGTTCTATTTGATCCAGTACAGTTAGTAGTAAGTGCTACACTTATTGCTTGTGAAGTTCAACTTTGGCTTGAAAAAAAGGATTAATAGTAGATGTTTAATGTGAAACTTATGTCGTATAGTCAACCACCTGCACAAAGCGAATTTTCAAATGATCTTTTGCAGATGGTTGCTTATTGCGCTAGGGTATCTAATCCTAGTAATCAAAACAATGAAGCGACGTCTCAAAAGCTAGTAGAGTATTTGATTAAGCACAAACATTGGAGTCCATTAGAAATGGTATCTGTTTGTATGGAAATTGATACTACCAGGGATATTGCGCGACAGATTCTTCGTCATAGATCATTTTCATTCCAAGAGTTCTCTCAAAGATATGCAGATCCTACTAAAGATCTATCATTTGTAACCCGCGATGCTCGATTCCAAGATACAAAGAATCGACAAGCTAGTGTTGATATTGACGAAACAAATGAAGTTCATCGTAGAATCAATGAAGACTTTAGAATGAAACAAATGTCTCTTATTCGTAAAAGTCGTGAAGTTTATGACTGGGCTATTGATAAGGGCATTGCTAAAGAACAAGCTCGAGCTGTATTGCCTGAAGGATTGACTAACTCTCGCATGTATGTCAATGGGACATTACGATCATGGATTCACTATATTGATCTAAGAGCTGGTAATGGAACTCAAAAAGAACACATGGAGATAGCTAAAGCATGTGGTGAGGTTATACACAATATATTCCCTTTAGATGGTCTCTTATAACTAAATGATCTAAAAATAAGTGAAATAAACGTTTACACACTCCTTTCTTTATGATATAATATACCTATATTAAATGATAAAGAAAGGAACTACATTATGAAAGACTTAATTACTGAAACAAACAACCTTCTAGCTATCATGCAAAACGACCTTAGAAAATCCTATGTCAGAGGCGAATACGCTGGAGACAATCCAGAAGATTATGCCGATGAGAGAATGGAAGGAATTAACTACATCTTCGAAGAAGGTCGTAATTTTATCAAGCTTGTTAAGACAGAAGAAAGTCAATACGATGGAGCTCTTAGATCTTCAGTCGTTGGCTTCATTGTTAAAAAAGCGCCTAAAGCAATCGATAACAAAACAAACGAACCATTTAAAGTTGGTGATATGCTAATGGCAGCTGGATGGAGCAAGCCGGCTACTAACTTTGCTAGAGGTAACATATTTGATAGTTACCAGTCAGAGTCAATTCGTTGGACAGGAATTTAAGGAGAATATTATGGACTTAGAAGAAATCATCAAAAACCTAGTTGCTGAAACTCTAACTGAAGAACGGGTAAGAGACATAGTTGGTGCACCAACACTTGAAGAATCTATAACATGTGTATGCGGTGATCAACTTGATGAATGTAAAGATTCTTATGAACATATGACCCATGGAGTATAAAATGAATAGATCAGATAGTTATCAATTTACAGCTGATGTTAACTCAGTAAACGATATGCTTGAACTTCAAACTGTTAGAAACGCTGTAAAGACCATTAATAGAATGGCTAAACAAACCGAACTGGCTCAACAATATCGATATGATTCTGGTTGGTCTGATGTAGAACCACAGCCAATATTTAGATATAGAGTTAGTGTAATGCCACGTGGAGCTCGTACAGTACATGCAATTGCAGATGGTCGTTCACCAAGAGCTTATGATTCAACTCTTCCAATCCGTCATGCTGAAAGGCTAGATGTTTATATCCATACAGTATCTCAGGAGATTTGTTAATGTTAAGAGCCTTTAAAGAAATAACTCAATGGGATGATAACATTCCTAATCATGTCTATATCTTAAACGCTCAAAGTCAATTAGTAGGGTATCGTAAATCAGGCACAAAGGAATACATCGAATTCAATAAACCTATGAAGCAGTTTTCAAAGTCACGTAGAAAGTTTATTGAACTTAAACCAGTTGAAAAGTATATGGAGTCTTAAATGGAATATGTAATACTAATGGCAGTTGTAATAGGCGTAGGATACAGTTCATATATTATTGGCCTTAGAGATGGTGGATCCAAAATGATTGATTCGCTTGAATTTCTTAAAATCATTACTCTTGACGAAAACGATAACGTCATCCCAAATAAGCACTATAATCCCAAACAGTAAGAAATAAAATAGTATAAATAGTATTGTACATCTACTAATATGTGTGTTATAATAAATGTATATTTAATAACAAAGGTTATACTACTATGAAAAGTTTCTTATCCACTTTAGAAAAAATCCGTGAAGGCGTTAGGCTTTCTCCAGCTCAAATGAAAAAGCCTAATGGTAATACAGGTGAACAACGTATTGACATTCTTGCACGACTTATTAGAGATGGTAAGCCTCTTGAATTGTCAAGTGGCGGACTTTTTAAAGTTACTGAAATAGAAGATGCTTTAAAGCAATGTGAAATATTTAAGAAACTTGGTCAAGCTTTTAGTCTCCATGGAGATGGTAAGACCATTAGTTCATCAGATCTTGGTAAGAGTAAAGTATTCGGTGGTGGCGGTGGCGCTGGCGGCGGAACTCTTAATACCAAGATTACTGAAAGTCATCAATGTGTTATATGTCAGGCTATGCTTGATAATGGTATGCAAAGCGAAGACTTCTTTATGCAAGAAGACGTTCTTAAAGCTGCGTTTGGAAGAGTCTATGTTGATGCCTCATTTGAAGAAATACTAAGTGTAGAAGACAGTTGGTTCCATTCATCATATGAGTCTGCTAAGATCTTAGTCAAAGAGGGTTATATTAATAAGTCTCAAACATTCCACAGAAACAGTAAGTTAATGAATACTGTTTATGCTTATAAAAACGTAGCATATAAAAATTCAGATCAAAAACCAGTCAAAGATGATAAGTGGAATCCAGGTGACTTCTGGGCAGTGGAAAAATCATTTGATCTTAAATCTCTTGATACAAGTTCAATCGCTGCTTATAATAAGTCATTACTACAAGCATTCGTTGATCGTCAATTGGTTGGTATATCCCTTAAGCTAGTCAAAAAGAAAGCAAAAGCTAAAGAATATAACATTAAACTCCCACCTGATACCGATGATCATAAACTACTTAAGATACTACTTCAAGGCGAAAAGCGTGGAACCTTTTGGACAAACAAAGGTGCTTTGATTATGTTTGACGAAGGTAAGTTTGAATTAAGAGCTGGTTCTGCTGGTGGAGCGATCAAAGGCGAGATTGCTCTTAAAACTGCTAGAGGTGGTGGAGCTGGATACGGTATTATGGCAGAAGCTATAAAATTAGTATTTAAAAGAAAAATACCAGACAACAAGAAAATCACTCAAATTGCTAAAAAGATAGTTAAAGGTGATAAGACATCAATAAAAGAATTTTATAGACTATACAATCACTTCTATAAAAACGAATCATTTGAAAGCTTTGAACAAGAGTTATCTAAGAAAGACGTTTATTGGATAGGATCAAAACTAGGATGTCTATATGTAGTTTATATAGTTGATGTTAATACTGGAACAAAAGCTAATAGATGGCTAACTAAAATTATAAACTATGCTGGATCTAAGTCAGAAGATTCAAGCGCATACGTAAAGGTATATGAATAATGAAAGGCTTTAAGAACCAACTAGCTGAAGCAGCTGGAAAGAACACGCATATGACTCATATTGAAGATTTGATTCTTGATGGCGGAGTAAAAGGCGCGAGACAGGCCATACTTGCATTAAGATCATTAAGAGATATGCTTTCTGGTAATGCAAAATCTGCAGTAGATGTTACTGTTAAATGGGATGGAGCTCCTGCTGTATTTGCTGGAGAAGATCCATCTGATGGTAAGTTCTTTGTTGCTAAGAAAGGCATCTTTAATGCTAATCCAAAGATCTATAAGTCTCACGAAGATATTGATGCTGATACTAGTGGTGATCTAAATAAAAAATTGAAAATGGCCTTTGATTACATTAAGCCTCTTGGAGTAAAAGGTGTAATCCAGGGTGACTTTATGTTTGATCAATCAGATCTTAAAAAGGAGAAAATAGATGGAGTTGTTCATATTGTCTTTCATCCTAATACTATCGCTTATGCAGTACCTAATGATACACCTCTTGCTAAGGAAATTGGATCAGCTAAGATTGGAATTGTCTGGCATACAATCTATAGTGGAGCGACTTTTGAGACTATGAATGCTGAGTTTGGCAGACCAATTGTTTCAAAGTTAAAGCCATCTAAAAACGTTTGGATGGTCGATGCTACATTACCTGATTTGTCTGGTACTGCAACACTTACTAAATCAGAGACCGAAGCTCTTAATAACAAGCTTTCAGAAGCTGGTAAGTTATTTAGAAAAATATCAGGTTCTACACTAAAAGAATTAGAATCAAACAAAGAATTAAACCTTGTTATTAATGTATATAATAATAGGAAAGTTAGAGAAGGCCAAAGAATTACTAATACTAAGTCTCATGCAATGGGTCTTATTACCTTTGTCCAAGAACGTTATCAAAAAGAGATTGATAAAAGAAGTAGTCAAAAGGGTAAAGATACTCAAATTAATAAACGCGATGCATTACTTAAATTCTTTGATAAAACAAACTTAAAAAACTTACAAAATGTGTTTGATTTACAAAATTTAGTAGTAGATAGCAAATTAATTATTATAAATAAACTAAATGGTCTAAATAAAATTGGTACTTTTGTGAAGACTAAATCCGGATTTAAGGTAACCAACCCTGAGGGTTTTGTTGCTATAGATCGTATGGAAGGTGGCGCAGTTAAACTTGTTGATAGATTAGAATTCTCTACTAATAACTTCAGCAAGGATATTATTAAAGGTTGGGATAGTCCTAACTAAATGGAACCGAGGATAACCATGAAAACTTTTAAAGAACATAATGAAGAAGTCAGTGATGACTCTGTAGATACTACAGAAGCTATGACTCTTCAGCATCGTATGAAAATGAAAGCTAGTTTCAGGAAGAATAAATCTAAGATTGCATTAGGTAAAAAGAAAGCTGCACGTAAACTAGCATCTCCAGAAAAACTCAAAGGTCGCGCAACTAAGAAAGCTCGTGACATCATGATTCAAAAAATACTTAAGAATAAAAAGAAAGGTGATCTATCATTCGCTGGTCGAGCTGGTATTGAAAAGCGTTTAGCTAGTAAAAAGGGTGCAATCGCGAAGATCGCTAAAAAGTTACTACCAGGCATTAAAAAGGCTGATAGAGCTAAATTAAAGAGCAAAGGTAAAGACAAATAATATGGAAATTAAAAGCTTTAGCGACTATTTAACTGAAGCTAAAGGCGAAGTCTATTTCGTCTTTGGTAGATTTAATCCACCAACTTCAGGTCATGAGAAACTCTTTGACAAGCTAAAAGCGACTGCAGGTAGTAATCCATATCGTATATATGGCTCAAAGTCGCAAGATCCTAAAAAGAATCCTTTGTCATTTAAAGAGAAAGTAAAGTTCTTACGTAAAATGTTTCCAAAACATGCTCGTAGCATAATGGCTGATGGTGATGTTAGACATGTTATGGACATTGCTACTAAATTATATGACCAGGGTTATACCTCAGTAACTATGGTTGCTGGTTCAGATAGAGTACAAGAGTTTGATACTCTTCTTAATAAATATAACGGTGTCGATTCTAGACATGGTTTCTATAACTTCGAAAAGGGTATTAAAGTCGTTTCAGCTGGAGAAAGAGATCCAGATGCTGAAGGTGTTGAAGGTATGTCAGCATCTAAGTTAAGATCATTTGCTATAGATAACGATTTAGAAAACTTCTCAAAGGGAATGCCAAAAAGTTATAAAGATTCAAAAGCATTATTCAATGCAATTAGAAAGGGTATGGGTCTAAAAGAAACTCATATGCATCGCAAACATGTTGAATTAGAAACAGTATCAGAAAAAAGAGAACAGTTTGTAACAGGTAACCTTTATAAAGAAGGTGATGAAGTTGTTCTAAAAGAAACAAATCAAATCGGTGTTATTAATAGATGTGGTACTAACTTCTTAGTAGTCGAATTCGGCGAATGGAAGAAGAGAGTTTGGTTAGACGACGTTGAATTATTAGACGAAAAGAAATATACCGATATGGATTCAGAAGAAAAAGCTAAGCACGACAAGCCAAAACCTAATGCTCCTGAAAGTCAACACACAAAGAATTTTAAAAAGAAGTTTGGTGAAATGAAAAGCTTTTCACAATCATTAGAAGAAGCTGACGCTAAATCAGCTCTTATGAAAAAGGCTGATAAATCAGGAATGCCTTATAGTATCCTAAAGAAAGTATTTGATCGTGGCTATGCTGCTTGGAAGACAAGTCATAGACCAGGAACAAATCCAACTCAGTGGGGATTAGCTCGAGTCAACTCATTTACAACTAAATCATCTGGAACGTGGGGTAAAGCTGATAAAGATCTTGCTTCAAAGGTCAGGGGAAAATAATGAAAGAGTTTAACGAATTCTTAAATGAAGGAAAATCAGCATCTTCACGATTAACCAGTCGTCTTAAAAGCAAAGGTCTTGACTTAGATAAAAAGGCAAAGGATCGTAAAGCTGAACATGATAAGCTTAAAGCTAAATACGCTAAAGAAGATACCCTAGATGAAGCTCCTCTTGTAATGAAAGACGCTGACATCCTTGATTCAATTTGGGATAAAGTAAAACCTGAACTACAGAAGATGTTAAGAAGTGGTAACTTAGAAACTGTTAATAACTTTGCTCGTATTGGTAAGTATAGAATAAGCAAAGACAAGCAGAGTAAAGGTAAAACCTATAGGTATGATCTTAAGTAATGGATAATTTTAAAGAGCATTTTGAACTAATGGAAGGTGTCAACGATCCTTCTATTTTTAAAGCTATATTCCTAGCAGGTGGGCCAGGTTCTGGTAAATCATTTGTTGTAGGTAAAACAGCTCTTCAGGCACTTGGATTTAGATTAATTAATTCAGACGATGCTTTTGAAAAGGGATTAAAGAAAGCAGGACTTACAGCTTCTCCAGAGGATATTGCGTCAGCTCAAGGTCAATCTGCTCGTGCTAAAGCAAAAGCAATTACTGGTAAGAAAATGAACTTTGCTCTTGAAGGTAGATTGGGTATTGTTATTGATGGTACTGGTAAGGATTATGCTAAGATTAAAAAGCAAGTCGATATGTTAAGAGAGATAGGTTATGCTGTACATATGATATTTGTTAATACTGATTTAGATACAGCTTTAGAAAGAAACAAAACGAGAGATCGATCTTTAGAAGATAGCTTAGTTACTAAAATGTGGAAAGATGTTCAAAAGAATATTGGTAAATTCCAAGGGTTATTTAGAAATAGATTAATCATTGTTGATAACTCTAAAGGTTCTGATATTGAAGGTCAAACAATTGGCGCGTTTAAAAGAATAAAAACTTGGGCTGCCAAAGCTCCTGAAAACGCGATTGCTGCTAGATGGATAAAAGGACAGAAAAAATGAATAACAGAGATGAATTAAAAGCCAGAGATAAAATAGTATCAACATTCACATCAAAGTGGAAGTACAAGCTTGATAAAGATCAATTTGGTGCTGCTGATTCGTGGAAGATTATATACTCAGCTGATGCTGATGGTAAATTTGTTGGTGATTGCGAAGACTATTCTCTATCAATTCTATATAGACTATGTGGCGAAAGTCATCTTAAAATGTGGTGGATGTTACTTACCCATCAAGCAGGTATTTGTTTAGTAGGTCCAAGTAAGTGGAAAGTATCGCATGCCGTGTTAAGATACAAAGGCGAATACGTAGATAACTGGACTAGAAAGTTCGGTGCCAAAAACAATATAGAAAAGAATCATACGTTCCATGTGTTTTATGGGTATGGTTGGGCATATCAAGTTGCTATTAAAATGATTATAAGTAAGATAGTAAGAACTATTAAGGGAACATAATGCATAATTTTTTAGAACATATCGAAGAAAGGTTTGGTTTATACGAAGGCGTTCAAGTCCCTTTGGAACAACCTATGATCGAAATCGATGAAGCTGGAGATCCTGAGCTAAATAAGCCTAAAAGATCTAGTGGCAAAAAGAAATATGTAGTTTATGTTAAAAATCCTAAGACTGGTAACGTAAAGAAAATCGAATTTGGCGACGAGAAAGGTGGTCTTACATCAAAGATTGGCGATAAAGATGCAGCAAAAAGCTTTGCGGCACGTCATAAATGTGATACAAAGACTGACAAAATGAAAGCAGGCTATTGGGCGTGTCGTCTCCCGAAGTATGCTGCAGACTTGGGGCTTAAAGGTGGTGGAAATTACTTTTGGTAAACCGTATTGGGAAGATGGCGAGGTAAGAACCTTTGACCCAACGTGCGAAGATGCTGAATTCGTTTGGCATAGAGACTTTGAAGACAGAGAAATAGAAATTTTAGAAGGCGAAGGTTGGCAATTTCAAATACAGAAATGCTTGCCTTGGCTATTAAAAAAAGGAATGGTGTTCGATATCAAAAGTACCGAATATCATAGATTAATCAAAGGGGTAACACCTCTTAAATGTAGGGTTTACAAATATGCCTAATGTTACTGCTACCCAGCAGAGAGCCGAAGCTCAATTAAGACTTGATCGTATAGAAACAAAGATCGATCAAATGGCCGAGGCTATTATTGCCTTAGCTCGAGCTGAAGAAAAGATTATAACTCTTGTTGAAATTAATAAGCAACAGGGAGTACAAATATTAGGTCTTATAAATAGAGTTGATAAGTTAGATCAGGTCGTACGTGAAAATGCGGCAACGGTAAGTGTAATTAATAGATTGTTCTGGATTATCGCTGCGGCAGCCGCTACAGCTATTACGGGCATGCTTTTCATAAAATAGGAGAATACTGATGAAAAAATATGAAGACGATATCATCGCAAGCGTAGCTCAAGCTGTTAGCGATGTAGTAGAAGGTAAAGTAAAAGAAGAAGTTAAATATCCACATGATATGTTTGATCCAAAGACTGGCGAAAAAGAAGTAGCTAAAGACGAAGCTGAACATAAAGCTCTTTCTAAAAAAGGTTATACCCATGACAAGCCAGAAGTTGATGAAGCTGATGAGCCTAAAGCTAAAGGCGAAAAAGATTTTGTTGCTAAGCATAAAGTTAAGAAGTCTGGCGAAAAAGAAGATGGTTCTGTAGTTAAAGAAGCTTCTTGTGACGACGATGAAGATCTTGACGAAGCTGTTGATAAAAAACTAGTTAAGAAAGCTGTAGAAACTGCTCTTAAGATGGGTGGTAATATGACTGGTGCTGTTAAGAAAATCGAACAGATGATGAAAGGTCTATCTAAAGATAAAGAAGTAGCTGCTGCGTTACAACTAGCTAATGAAGAAGTAAGCGAAGCTGTATTAGACGATGCTCATGCTATGAATACTCTTTTAGAAGATAAAGCTAAGTACAAAGCATTCTTTAACAAAGCTCTTAAGAAGTTTGGTGTTAAATCACCTGGTGAACTAGAAGGCGATAAGAAGAAAGAATTCTTTGATTACGTCGATGCTGGTTACGAGGCGGACAACGAAGAAGATTAGTTATATATAATATATGATGAAATTATTTGACAAACTAACTAGTAGAAACTTTGAACTCTTTGCGTCACACCATTACAATAATCCTGAATGCTGTGACGTAGAGGAATTCAAAGACGACTTGACTAGATTTAAGTACCTAAAGCGATTACTTAGGCGATATGAACAATATGGCGATTTACAAGAAAGACTCATATTGAACCACATTACTGTCTTATATAATGTTTTTGGTATTGAAGCAGCTAATAGAATGATGTGGTTTAAAATAGAACCAGAACACTATTCTATGTTAAAGACTTTTTTAATCTTCTTGAATTATTTACACGAAGATGCTAAGGTAGAAATACCATTAGATCAAGTCATAATAGATAAACTGAGGAAACTTTAATGAGCGTAGTCTCAAGAACAGCTGATTTATTCTATGCCTTTAGGTTTCTAAAGTTATTAGTTTCGTCTTGGGATAAGACCGATGCTTATGAACTAGGCATTATCGACGCTGAAGGAAAAGTCCTTAAGAAAGCTAAAGATAGAAAAACACCACAAGAAAAATCAGCATATACCGTATTCCATAGACTAGTATTTAATCTAAAGCGATTACTCAATAAGTTACCTGGTGGCGGAAGCAAACTAGCATCTTATGCATCAGCTTTATATTTAATTAAAGAACATACTGGTCTTACTGATGACGAGATCAAAGAAGTCTTAGATAAAGTCTTTGAAGATCTTGAAGACTTTATAGAAAGTGATATTTCTGAAAGTTCTTCATGGTTTGAAAAGAAGAATAGATTATCACCTGGAACATACTTATTAACTCAATCAATTGCATCTCCGGACACCGGTGAAGTGATCGCTCATATAAATACTAGGGTAGAGGCTATTGATTTTACCGAAGCATATGATAACATATTCGGTTTAAATATATATCAGGTCGAACATATGTTAACTAAGCAAAAAGTACTAGTAACTAGCGTGGATTTAAAACGATGAAATCATTTAAAGAAATACGAGAAATAGACATTGATAATCTTATTGACATGTCTGAAGCTGATCAATTAGCTCATATTGACACATTAAGCGAAGAGCAAATTGATGAACTTATTGGGAAACTTGTAAAAGGAACTGCTAAGTTAGCTGGTAAAGCCGCTAAGGCTGGTGGAAAGCTAGCGTTTAAAGGCGCTAAAGCTGGTGTTAAACGTTTAACACCACAAGGCCGTGCTGATGCTGCTAATAAGAAAGCTAATAAAATCGAAAGGCAGCGCAAAGCTAAAGATAATCTTAAAAAGGCTAAAGAACGATTAGCTAAAGCAAAAGCTTCAAAGAAGGACTCATGAAATCATTTAACGATATGTGGGAAGACGCCGCTGCTAATTCAGTATCATCTGGCGGTGTATCACTTCCAGCTGACGCAGCTAAGAAAAAGAAGAAAAAAGATTTATACGACGGACGAACTAAACTCGGACGTAAATTTGTAGAAAGAATTATGGCTAGGCGTAAAGCGGCCGAAGCAAAAAGGGAAATCAAAAATGAAAACGTTTAAAGACTTAAGAGAAGCCACTATGTCTACTTGGACAGTCACTGTTCAAAAGCCAGTTAATAAGCTTAAGAAAGGCGATAAGCAAGTTGTTAAAGCTCGTTCTGGTTTTGAAGCAATTAATAAAGCTATGAAGTTGTGGAAAGATCCTGCTCTTAAAGCTGCTTCTGCTGATTCATTTAAGATTACTAAAGAATCTATTGACGAAGGCAAAATGAAGCGTAATCCAGCTATTGATAACAACCCAGATGTTAAAGCTGCTCGTAAAGCTCATGCAGATGGTACTTGGGATGGCAACGTAGATAAAGAAGGCGAAGCTATTGTACATATCAAAGGTAAACCATACACTGTAACGAACAATAATGAATCAGTCAAAGAAGGCAAAATGAAAGAGCTTCAGGACTATATTGATCAAGGTAAATCAGCTGAATGGATTGCTAAGAAGATTGGTTACCCTGTTAAAGATGTTAAAGATTTCTTAAAAGGTTATCAGAAAGAAGACATTGATGAAGGCGTTGATAAATCAAGCCCAGTATACAAAGAATATCTTTCTTTAAAGAAAATGTCTATTGGCGATTTACGTAAAATGGTCGGACAACAACACCGCGGTCCTGTAGACTTAAAGTCATACGACAAACAAGGCGCTATCTCAGATCTTTTACGCAACAAGTTCGGTGGCAAGAAAGTTGATGCAGCAATGGGTCTTAACGAAGCTTTCTATAAAGCAGGTTCTGAGAAATCAAAGCTTGATAGTGGTTACCGTTCACACTTAAAAGATGACGAAGGTAAAACTGCTTATATTGGCAATGTATCTTATAAGAAAGCAGATACTGCTAAAGGCGAAGCTGAAGTTTATGGCGATGCTTATTATAAAACTGCAGGTAAGTCTGGCAACGAACGTGCTGCTGATAAAGCTATTGTTAAATATAGACAAGCGCATAAAAAAGATATTGTTGAATCTTTAGACGAAGCTGTAAGTCCTATTGTTAAAAGCACTGCTGTCGGCCGAAAGAATCTACTTAAAGTTAACGCTGAAGTAGTTAAACTCATGGCATTGTCTGATGATAAGACCATGAAGAAATACTATGCTGACATCTTAAAGCAATTAAATTGGGCTGATGGTAGATTAAAACAATTAGGTAAGCCAGAGTAGAGAAATTATATGAGTAAAATATTGATTGGAATTATCGTAGCTATGGGTTTTGCCTGTATGGTATATTATCAATTCTCTGTTGTGCCAATGAAAAACAAGCTAGAAGAACAAACAAAGGTTATTCTAGCTCAAGATTTAAGAGATCAAGAACAAAAAGCTGCTATAGAAGCTATTCAAGATAATCTAGAAAAGACCTCCAATTCATTAAGAGGTCTTCAGGTTCAAAATCAACAATACGAAACTCAAATGTCTGAATATATGGATGTATTCAGCAGACATAACATTGCCAAACTAGCAAGTGCTAAGCCTGGACTAATTGAAACAAGAATTAATAATGGAACTAAGGAGGTTTTCGATGCAATTGAAGCAGATAGCAATCGCATTAGCGCTCTTAACAATTAGTGGTTGTAGTCTATTACAACAGCCACCACGTGAAGTTAAAATAATAACTAAACCAATACAAATAGAAATCGTCCAGCCAGTTTTACCAAGAGCATTAAAATTAAAAGAGCCAAGATGGTACGTAGTCTCAGACGCTAAAGTAATTGAAAACTGCTTAAAGAACGAAGAAGGTAAATCAGATTGTAAACTAGGTAAAGAAAATCTATACCCTGAAGGATATACCCACCTAGATAAGTTCATTGATAGTATTAAAAAGAAACATGGTGGAGATACTGTGTTTGTTGCTATGTCCGTAGCAGATTACGAATTAATGGCATATAATACTCAAGAAATTAAAAGATATATCAATCAACTTGGTGAAGTAATAGTCTATTATAGAGACGTAACAATAAAGGTGGAAAAGGACGATGTCAAAGAACAAAATGAAGAATAGATTAACTATATGGGAAAGAGCTGAAATGGCGGCAAAGCTATCAGCAATCGCATATATGGATCCTAAGTCAGCTGATGCTGCTTGTAAACAATTAGGATTTGCTCATGGAAAAATCATTAGTAAAAACGGTGCAGAAGTACTCATTGCCACAGAGAAAAATGATCTTTGGGTTGCTTTTAGAGGAACAGAGCCAAATAAACTAAATGACGTTATGGCTGATTTGAAAGTTATTAAGAATACAGCAGTAGCTGGTGGTAAGGTCCATGGCGGATTCCAAGAAGAAGTCGATGAAGTCTGGGGAGAGATTGTTAAAGTCTTAGATAAAAATAATCAACTAAAGGTAAGCAGAGATGTGTATTTTACTGGGCATAGTTTGGGTGCTGCTATGGCTACAATTAGTGCCACACGTTATGAACCTCAGGAACTCTTCACGTTCGGATCGCCGAGAGTCGGAGGTAAACACTTCATCAAAAATATAAAGTGTGATCATTTTAGATTCATGAATAACAATGATATTGTTTGTAGAATCCCACCAGCATGGCTAGGTTTTAGACATCATGGTACTATGATTTACTTTAATAGATTTGGTGTTAAAGCTCCAAAACCAACTTGGACTGATTTCTTTTATGGAATCATAGAGTCTTGGAAGAAGTGGACATTCTTTGATGGTGTTGTAGACCATGGAATGCCTAACTATATTAAAGCTATTAAGAAACTAGCAAAGGTAGGTAAAAAATGAGTTGGTTAGTCGCATTAACACTTAAATCTATACTTGGTTCTGTTATAGGATCATCATTCTACAACTGGTTTGAAGATACCAAATTTGGCCTATGGTTTCAAGGTCAAGTTGATAGGTTCATGGAATACTTTGCTGAAAAGTATGAACTCGAGTTAATGAAAAAGGACGCTAAATTTAGAAAGCAGTTTCCAATACAAGCTGAAAGACTAGACGTTCTAGAAGCTGATCTACAGACAATATGGGACCTTCCTGCAGTAAATAAAGCTATCATGAATGAATTGAAAAAAAAGTAAAATAAACGTTTACAAAGCGTGAGTTTTGTGTTATAATATATACTATTACTAATTAATAAAACCTGAATGATGGACACTAACTTATGACAATGCACGTAACTAAGCGCAATGGTACATCTCAAGACTTTGATCTAGAAAAAATACACAAAGTCTTGGAATGGGCCACTGCCGATATATCTGGAGTTTCAGTCTCCGAAATTGAAATCAAAGCAAATATACAACTATACGATAAGATTCCGGCTTATGACATCCACGAGCTTCTTATTAAATCAGCAGCTGAGCTGATATCAGATCACACTCCAAATTATCAATTCGTTGCAGCTCGATTAATATCTTATAAGCTTCGCAAAGAAGTCTATGGTCAATACAATCCAAAACCTTTAGTTGACATAATTGCTGATAATGTTTCTCGTGGTGTTTACGATGCTGCAATTCTAACTTCGTATACTATGGATGAAATAGAAGAATTAGACACTGCTATTAAACATGACAGGGATAATACATTTACCTTTGCTGGTATGGAACAATTCAGAGGTAAATATCTAGTTCAAGATCGAAGAATTAAAGAACATTACGAAACCCCTCAAATATTGTACATGATGATCTCAGCTACGTTATTTGCGAATTACTCTAAAGACACTCGACTAAAATACGTTAAGGATTATTATGATGCTATCTCCCAGTTCTATATCTCGTTACCTACGCCAATCATGGCAGGCGTTCGTACACCTACGCGTCAGTTTTCAAGTTGCGTGCTTATCGAATCTGGCGATAGTCTTGACAGCATTAATGCTACTGCCACCTCTATTGTAAAATATATTAGTAAGAAAGCTGGTATTGGCATTGGAGCCGGTTCTATCCGAGCTGAAGGCGCTAAAGTTGGTGATGGTTCAGTAGTTCATACAGGTCTAATTCCATTCTTAAAATACTTTCAAGCTGCAGTTAAATCTTGTTCTCAAGGCGGTGTTCGTGGTGGAGCTGCTACTGTATATCTACCAATGTGGCATTATGAATTTGAAGATCTTGTTGTGCTTAAAAACAACAAAGGTATTGAAGAAAATCGCGTAAGACATATGGATTATACATTCCAAGTTAATAAACTAATGTATGAACGTTTGTTAACTGGTGGAGATATTACATTCTTTGATCCAAATGATGTACCTGGTTTGTATGAGTCTTTCTTTGATGATCAAGAAAAGTTTAAAACTCTATATGAAAAGTATGAAAAGACTCGTTCTATTCGTAAAAAGACATTACCAGCAACTGATGTATTCTCTACTCTTATTCAGCAGCGTAAAGATACTGGTAGAATCTACATCATGAACGTAGATCACGCAAACGAACATGGATCATTTAAACCTAAAGTTGCTCCAATTAGAATGAGTAATCTTTGCTGTGAAATTGATTTACCAACAAGTCCATTGTCAAGCGATCCGGATGAAGGCGAGATCTCGTTATGTACATTATCAGCAATCAATTGGGGTCTTATCAATAACCCTGCTGAATTTGAAAAGTACTGTGATTTAGCAGTTAGAGCATTAGACGAATTATTAGATTATCAAGACTATCCAGTACTAGCAGCTGAAAAGGGTACTATGAATCGTAGACCACTTGGTATTGGTATTATTAACTTAGCGTATTTCTTAGCTAAACGTGGTCTTAAGTATGACGAAGGTGCATTTGAAACTGTAGATGAATATGCTGAAGCATGGTCATATTACTTAATTAAAGCTTCTCAGCAATTAGCAGTTGAAAAAGGTGAAATACCTTTGAAAAATCACACTAAATATGCCGATGGAGTATTGCCAATTGATACATATAAAAGAGAGCTAAATAATTTAATAGAGCATAAAGAAAGACTACCGTGGAACGAGCTTCGAGAGAAACTCAAAGAAACGGGAACCCGCAATTCTACTCTAATGGCACTTATGCCAGCCGAAACAAGCGCTCAAATCTCTAACAGCACGAATGGTATTGAACCACCTCGTGCATTAGTTAGTTACAAGCAGTCTAAAGATGGTGTTATGGCTCAGGTCGTTCCTGGGTATCATCACCTCAAAAACAAGTATGACCTATTATGGGATCAAAAGTCTCCTGATGGTTATCTTAAAATCTGTTCGATTCTTCAAAAGTACATAGATCAGGGTATTAGTGTTAACACATCATATAACCCAGAACATTTTGAAGACAATAAGATCCCTATGTCAGTAATGATGACTGATTTAGTAACAGCGTACAAATATGGTTTAAAGCAACTCTATTACTTTAATACCTTTGATGGTGCTGGTGAAATGACTGATGAACAAACAAATCATACGTATGATGGTGAAAGTCCACAATACGACGAAGAAGAAGATTGCGATAGCTGCAAGATTTAATAACTCACAAGGAATTTTTAATGGCAGTATTGAAAAAGAATAAGAAACCACATCTAGAAAAAATGATGTTTCTAGATGAACCGGTTGATATTCAAAGATATGATGAAGTAAAATATCCACAGATGGATAAGATAACTGACAAACAGTTGGGTTTCTTTTGGAGACCTGAAGAAGTGGATGTTTCTAAAGACAAAAAAGATTTTAATGCTCTTACCGAAAATGAACAACATATTTTTACAAGTAATCTTAAAAGACAGATTCTACTTGATAGCGTTCAAGGTCGTGCTCCAAACTTAGCATTTCTTCCTATTGTATCTTTACCCGAAGTAGAGAACTGGATTGAAACATGGTCGTTTTCTGAAACAATTCATAGTAGATCATACACTCATATTATTCGTAATATTTATCCAGATCCATCTTTTGTATTTGATGATCTATTAAATCAAAAGAATATTATGGACTGTGGTAAATCAATCGCTAAATACTATGATGATCTTATTGATGCTAATCATAATTCATCTATAAGTAAAATGGATCATAAACGTGCTATTTGGATGGCTATGATGAGTGCTAATGCTTTAGAAGGTGTTAGATTCTATGTGTCTTTTGCATGTTCTTGGGCATTTGCTGAACTTAAAAAGATGGAAGGTAACGCAAAGATTATTAAGTTAATTGCTCGAGACGAGAACGTTCACTTAGCATCAACTACGACTATGTTAAAACTTCTTAAGAAAGAAGATAAAGATTTTGAAAAGATTGCTAGAGAAATGGAACCAGAAGCAATCGCATTATACGAAGAAGTAATTAACCAAGAGAAAGAATGGGCTAGTTATTTGTTTAAAAACGGTTCTATGATTGGTCTTAACGAAAAAATCTTAGCAGATTATATTGAATGGATTGGTTGTAAACGAATGAGATCTATTGGATTACCATGTCCTTATATAGTTCCACAAGCTAACCCATTGCCTTGGACTGAAAAGTGGATTGGTGGTGGTAATGTACAAGTTGCTCCACAAGAAACAGAAATTAGCTCTTATGTAATTGGTGGCGTAAAACAAGATATAGATAGTAATGCATTGAAAGGATTGAGTCTATGATTAATATAGAGATATACAGTAAACAACAGTGTCCTTTTTGTGACTATGCTAAATTATTAGCAGAAGATTTAAATCGTAACGGTAAAGCAGAATATGCCGTATTTGAACTCGGAACAGACTTTAATCGCGAAGAGCTATTAGAGAAATTTCCAACAGCAAGGACGTTCCCACAAATAAAAGTCGATGGTGTATCTATTGGCGGTTGGGATCAGTTCAAAAAACTAATAGGATAACATATGAAGCGATCAGTAGTTAACTGTGAAGTTTGTTATAACAGAAGTATTGTGGGACATCAGGAAGACGAGATAGTTTTATTCTGTCCACATTGTGGTGAAGAACAGGATGAAGCTCTAGAAGAACTAGACTTTAACGACGAGTAATGACATGGCACTATCGCGGCACAGTATGGCAACCACCAGAAGATTTCAATCACAAAGACGTGTACGGTTTTGTCTACCTGATAACGAATCTAGCAACATCCCAGAAGTACGTTGGAAAGAAGTTCTTCTGGTCTCAAAAGACTCTAGGAATAACCAAGACTCGAAAGAGGAGAAAGAAAACTTTAGTTGAATCTGATTGGCAGAAGTACTGGGGTTCTAATAAGCATCTTCAAGAACATCATGAGAAGATGGGAGACGAGGGATTCTATAGGGAGATATTACACCTCTGTAAGACTAAAGGTGAATGTTCATACATGGAAGCAAAGGAACAATTTGATAGAGAAGTGCTGTTTACTGATGACTACTATAATGGTATCATTCAGATCAAGCTAGGTGGAAACGCAGTTAAAAGTTTTTTAAAATAAACGTTTACATTTGCTTAAAAGTATGATATAATATATCTATTAAATAAGGATAATGTATGAGTAAAGTGATAGAGTTTCCAACGCATATTCGTCAAGCTGCTATTGACGCCGACTATGCTGAGATACGAACTGAATACGAAGAATACGTTGAGGAATGCCGAGAGGCTGCTCAAACTGTCCTTCTTGTAGTAGAGGAAGTATTGTTAAACGATCATAGTGAATTTGATGAACTAGATTTTAGAGATGAAGACTTACCTGAATCTCGTGATATGTTTGTTATTATGAATATGGTCTCTTCAATGTTAATGCGTTACGGTGGAGTTCATCATTTTTTACACGATGACTTCGATAATTTATATGAAAAACTAATGAGTACTGATGAATGATTTTACTTGATTATAGCCAAATAGCGCTATCTAATATTATTGTACAAAAGCTTAATGATGAAAATATGATACGTCATATGATACTAAACAGTATTCGTATGTACAATAAAAAGTATCGGAAAGAGTATGGTCAAATGGTAATCTGTGCTGATGGTGCTGGTTACTGGCGTAAAGATTACTTTCCTGTATATAAAGGAATGCGTAAAAAGAATCGTGATGAACAATCTACAGTTGATTGGGGTGAGATCTTTAGAATCTTAAACTTAGTACGTGAAGAGTTAAAAGAACACTTTCCGTATAAGGTAATACATTTAGATGGATGCGAAGCTGATGATGTTATTGGTGCTCTTACTATCAATACTCAAGAGTTTGGCCAACATGAACCAGTGATGATTATCTCATCTGATAAAGACTTTATTCAACTACACAAATATAATAACGTTAAACAGTTCTCACCAATACAAAAGAAATTCGTTGTTGATAAGAACCCTAGGACTTATAAGTTTGAACATATTTGTAGAGGCGATAAAGGTGATGGAATTCCTAATATCTTATCTGCTGATAATGCTATTATGGATGGAATACGTCAAAGTCCTATAACTAAGAAGAAGCTAGAGTTTTGGGCTGAAAACGCAGATAATCTATCTGAAGTTATGTCACACGACGAGTATAGAAACTTTCAAAGGAATAAAACTCTTATTGATCTAGATGACATTCCAAAAGTTCATAATGAAAATATTATAAATACTTATGTAACACAAAAGCTTCCAATGAAAATGAAAGTACTAAACTATCTTATTAAAAAACGATGCAATCTATTGATTGAATGTGTAGAGGAATTTTACAATGGGTAAACCAACAGCAAAACCACTTATCAGCGAAGTGTTAAAAAACGCTAACAAATTAGGAACCAAAGGCGAACGAATTAAATATTTACAAGAGCAAGACTGTACAGCTCTTAGGGATATACTACGTATCAACTTTGATACAACAATCGAACTATCGCTACCTCCAGGCGAACCACCATTTAAAAAGTTTGATTTGACTGGCAATAAAGCGGCTCGAGAACTTAGATTTGAATATCCAAAGTTTGCTAACTTTATTCAAGCAGTAACTCCAAAGATTAATCAGTTTAAAAGAGAGACAATATTTATTGATTTATTAGAAGCAGTTCACCCAGACGATGCAATATTATTCTGTAATGCCAAAGATAAAAATATCAAACTCAAATACGTTACTAAGGCTATGATTAAAACTGCATTTCCAAACTTAATTAAAAAATAGGAGAGGTATAACCAGACAATCTATATCATGATAGTTTCAATTAACTTAACCCGGAGATTGCTTATGAGTTATATTCAAATTGAACGCCTTAGGAAGGACCGACAAGAGGCATTATACTATCAGAAAAAATTAATAAAAAAAGGAAAGAATGTGTTAGCGTATAAGATGGAGAAGAAAATCGCGCATCTAAATTATTTCCTAGATGATATGGAGGCAATTAGCAAGGTACATTGATAGCAATCCCTTAGGTGATTAATTTCATTTATTTTCACCTAAGGGGTTTACATTTGCTCAAAAGTATGATATAATATACCTATATTAGATAATAAAGAATCGTTATGAATATATTTGTTTTAGATGATGATCCAGTGATAGCAGCACAGTCCCAATGTGACAAACATGTCGTTAAAATGATTGTTGAATCAGCTCAAATGCTATCAACAGTACATAGAATGGTTGATGGTACTATGGAACGTAGACCTTCAAAGTCAGGCTCTATGATACAATACTTCCAATTAGAAGACGATAGAGAAACAATCTTATATAAAGCTTGTCATTTTAACCACCCATCAACTATATGGACACGCGAAAACTGTCAAAATTACAAATGGCATTACCAACATTTTATTGCCCTTTGTGACGAGTATACATATAGATATGGAAAGGTTCATATGACAGATACTAAACTTAGAAGTATTCTACGAAATGCTCCACACGATATTAAACATACAGAATCTATGTCACCATATAAATTGGCAATGGGTTCTAATCCTGAATGTGTAGTCGTTGGATTAAGTGGTACTGATGCAGTTCAGTCATATCGAAACTTCTATGAAACCAAACAAGAAAAGTTTAACATGTGTTGGACTAAACGTAAACAACCGGAGTGGTTCAATGCCTCTATATGATTTTAGAGATTTAACATCGGGTGAAATATACACCAAGATGATGTCTATTGCAGACATGGAAGAATATGTAAAAGATAAAAATATTAAACAAGTACTTTCAGCTCCAAGAATGATAACTTCTGGAGAAGGCGATATACTTAAGAAGGCTGGAGAAGGCTGGAAAGAAGTTCAATCTAGAATACAAGGTGGGTTACCACCACGACTAAAGGATAACATTAAAACAAAATGACTAAAAAACCATTACGTTTAAAACTAGAGCATTTAGTAAAGCTTGATCCATTAACTCAGAATCAAAAATTAGCGTTTGATTCTTTTGCGAGTGGCAATCATTTATGCCTAGACGGCTCAGCAGGTACAGGTAAGACTTTTATATCTTTATATCTGGCTTTAGAAGCAGTGTTTAAGAAAGAATATGAAAAGGTTATCATTGTACGTTCCGCAGTTCCAACAAGAGATATGGGATTTCTTCCTGGAACTCAAGAAGAAAAAGAAGATGCCTACACTGCTCCATATAAAGCAATTGTTAATGATCTATTCGAAGATTCAGATGCGTGGAAAAAAGTCGTTGCTACTAGAAACGTTGAGTTTCTTACAACATCGTTTATTCGTGGTATTACGCTTAAGAATGCAATTGTTATTATTGATGAATCTCAGAATTGTAACTACCACGAATTGTGTTCTGTTATAACAAGACTTGGTGAAGATTGTAGATTCATCATGGCTGGCGATTATTATCAATCTGATTTTACTCGTAAAGGCGATCAAGATGGCATTAGTGAATTCATTAAGATCATTAAAAATATGCGTGCATTTGATCATATTGAATTTAAGTGGGAAGACATTGTAAGATCCGGTTTTGTACGAGATTTCATTATGACTAAAGAGATGATAGAACGTGGAGAATTAGATTAAGTGAAGCATCAAAAGGATAATAAGTCTATGAAAATAGTTAAAACAATTCTAATTAAACACTGCAGCGATTCAATGAAATGGTACGCTGACCTTGTTGGAACTGAAGTACCATACATTCGTACTGTACCAGCGTATCCACAGGGCACAGTCGAGTATCAAAGCAGAGAACCTGCAGGTTATAGTAACTTTGTTTCTATGACAGATGGTACTATTATTACAAGAGAGGTATCAGAATGAGTTCAGCTGCAGTAGTATTAATGAACCATTGGAGAGACGCCAAGATTAAACAACAAATTCGTCATGCCAGTTTAGTTCAGGAAGCAGAGGATTACCTAAAAGATTCTAATAAAGAGATCCACACTCTTTATGCCGCGGCAAATATGGTATGTGACCATAGCTCTATCAGTGTGCACATAGAGCAACGTGCGGAACGATGTTCTCATCCACGTGGGTTTGAAAATTATGAAGTTTCAATCTGTGATGTTTGTCAAAAGGTGATTAATCATGATTGATGATGAATATACCCGTGCCATTAATATGGACTATAGAGATGGTTATAATAAAGGCAGAACCGACATGTTAAAAGAATGTGTGATAGCATTGTGTTTAGTTGGTGTTGTAGGGATGTTGTGGTTATAAGCTTATAACTAAATGATCTAAAAATAAGTGAAATAAACGTTTACACAACACCCAAACTATGATACAATATACCTATATTAAATGATAAGGAAGAGCAAATAATGAGCAAATGGCGCCATGAAGATAAACTTGAAGTACGTGATTACGACACAGAAGCTCGTAATCTAATTAAGCCTTTGTCAGAGTTTAAACTCTATGAACTATACGCTGTGGTACAAAAGGAAAAGCTAAAGTCTAATAGACCAGAGCGAGACCTGGAGCTAAACGCAGTCCATCGTGCTATTGAATTGACTCGTGGTATAGATCAATACAGATTGAATTTCATAATCAATGGATACAAATCTGAAATGGCTCAAACTGGCCGCCCTCAAGACGGAGCTAGACGTCCATGGCGCAAACAAGTATGAATAAAGGAAACTTTGAACATGAACCGATTGATCTGGGCTATAAAGACTTGGTCGCTAAGACTACTGACTCTGGGCGAAAATACGCTGCTCCTAACGGCGTTCGTTATCCATCTGTTACTACAGTCTTATCTATACTAAGTGAAGACCACATTAGAGAATGGCGTGCTAGAGTAGGCGCTGAAGAAGCTAATAAAATATCTAGACGAGCTTCTGGTCGTGGTACTGCAGTCCATTCTGTGTTAGAACGTTATGTTGATAACGAAGAAGACTACTTAAAAGACGCTAATCTTATTGTAAAGTCTAACTTCATGGAAGTCAAAGAGATTCTTGATGTTAGACTAACCAAAGTCTATGCTCAAGAAGCTGCGTTGTACTCAGAACATCTAGGTATTGCTGGTAGAGTGGATTGTGTTGGTGTATGGGATGGTAAAAATTCTATCATCGATTATAAGACTGCTGCTAAGTCAAAGAAAAAAGAATGGTGTGAGGGTTACTTCATACAAGAAACTGCTTATGCTATTATGTGGGAAGAACGGACAGGGATGCCAATTACGCAATTAGTTACTGTAATTGCCGGTGATGAGGGTGCTCAAGTCTTTATTGAACATCGTGACAACTGGTCTAAAAAGTTACTAGAAACTATTGCAGAATACAGAAGACGCAAACTATTCGGACATAAATAATGAAAAATTTAATTAAAAATGCTTGGCAAACTCCTGACGGAACGATCTTAGAATCAACACATCGTCACGATTATAAGACACATACTGATGCCAATGGTAAAGAATACATGGTTGATGGCGGGTTAGCCTACGTTCGACGTAGCGCACATGGCGATGAAGTAGATTTATGCATCTATGATGACGCTCCACATATTATTCAAGCGTCTGTTCTAAAGTGGGGAACGTATGGTATTAATGGTGATCAACCACTTAAATATGTAACTATTGCTGAAATGGATACTGGTCATATTGAGGCGGTACTAAAACTTAATGTAACCCCCACACATAAAGCCTGTATGCAACATGAATTATCATTGAGAGGTGTAGAATGATGTACGTGATGTTTAGATTTACAGTTGGATTTGTTATTGGTTATGGACTCATGAACTTATGGCAGTCGTTGGGTATCCTATGACTATGCCAAACGAAAGGTTCTATGCTATTAGAAATACTCGTGAGTTCCTAGTAGAATTAATGGACCCTAAGAAAACTCCTAGAGTGCCTAAGGAAATACGGCTTAAAGCGTATTATGCCATTAAGCACTTTCCAGGCGAGTATCATATGGAAGAGGCACGAAAACTTGCACCAGAAATATTTGGTGATTGGGACACAGGACTAGTTGATTCTGTTCCATACGAACATAACCGTGGAAGAAGTTAATGAACCGTATTAAAGACTTAGAAATAATAGCAAAGCAACAGATTTCTATTTGTTGTGAAACTTTATGTGAACGAGCTTCAGTTGAAGAATATATTGAATGGCTTGAACTAGAAATTAAAGACTTACGTAAATACGTTGAAGAGCTTGAAGAGGCTGTACAATGAGTCAAGATTACCACCCAGACAGCTGGGTCGTTGTTAAAATAATAACAGAAGAAACACTAAACTCTTCTAACACTGCATACATAGAAGGCAGAACTTACTACAAAGTATTAGGAGGATGGAGTGGTGGTTACTTACATGGTGATTGTTGGCGCCTAAACAGCGGCATTAGTCTTGTAAACTGTATCGAAGATGAAATTCACTTTCATGGTTACAGCGGTTCTAATTACATATGTCATAAAGAAACCTATGGGCTTAGAATGAGTACTGCTGGTATCTTTAAACAAATGCAACTAATTGGCACAGGAGTAGATGGTTCTGCTAAAGTAGAGATGATGCCTGAAGATACAGATTGGAGTAAATTAGTATTATGACCGACAGCGAAGAACTTAAAGCAATGGATAATATTAATCGACTTGAAGTTATAGATCAGACAGGCCGTGCATATGTTCATTACTTGAATGATAACGAAAGTGTTCGATACAGTTTACAAGATAATAGACAAACACTTAAAATATTTATTACTAAAGAACCAAACGAACAATACGAAAACGTTTAATATTAGGAAGTTTAAGAATGCCAACGTATAACTATAAGTGTAAACAATGCGATCATGGATTTGAAATTATGCAGCGTATGAGCGATGACGTACTTGTTAATTGCCCAGAATGTAAAAAGGATGAACTTAAAAAGGTTATGGTTCCTAGTACTACTGGTGGATTTCAATTAAAAGGTAAAGGCTGGTTTAAGAGTGGTGGTTACTAGTTTGATCAAATCAAATAATAGGAGAAGAAGATGAAATGCTACAAAGATAAAATGATTAAAAATATGATTAAACAGCTTGAAGCTAAAGCTGAAGGTCATATGTTAAACGCTGAGATTATACTTGGTAACCACATGGCAGTTGCTGATCATCCAGATATGATGGGTACATTAGACAAAGAATTAAGTGCTATGTCTGAATGTCATGGTAAATTAGAAATGCTACTAAAATACTTTAAATAGGAATAATGATGGACGTAAGAATAGAAGAAATAGTAAGAGATGAAGCGTTTCGCCAAGTAAGTACAATAGAACTTATTGCTAGTGAGAACTTTGCTAGTGAAGCTGTTATGAAACTTGCTGGTAGTGTTCTTACTAATAAGTATGCTGAAGGTTACCCAGGCAAACGTTACTATAATGGTTGCGAACACATGGATAGTATTGAACAACTTGCTATCGATACATTATGCGAATTGTTTGGGGCTGGATACGCTAATGTACAACCACATTGTGGAGCAAATGCTAACACTGCGGTTTATCAAGCATTCTTAAAGCCAGGTGATACTATTCTTGGTATGGACTTAGCTTCTGGTGGTCATTTAAGCCATGGCAGTAAACCTAATCTATCTGGTAAAGTTTATGATGCACACTCTTATGGTGTTGAAGAGGATGGTTTAATTAACTACGATGAAGTTTTTATGTTAGCAAAACGTCATAAACCTAAAATGATTATTGCTGGTGCAAGTGCATATCCAAGACAAATCGACTGGAAAGCGTTTAGAGAAATTGCTGATGACGTTGGAGCATTGCTTATGGTTGATATGGCTCACTATTCCGGTTTGATTGCTGGTGGTGTATATCCTAATCCATTACCATTCGCTGACGTAGTTACATCAACAACTCATAAGACTTTACGAGGTCCAAGGGGTGGTGTTATACTTTGGAATAACCCTGATTATAGTAAACGTATTAATGGTGCAATCTTTCCTGGTACTCAAGGTGGACCACTAATGCATATAATTGCGGCTAAAGCACAATGTTTTATTGAAGCCAGTGATCCTAGCTTTAAAGATTATGCATCTAATGTCGTAACAAACGCGAAAGCTATGTGTGAAGTGTTTGAGCGTAATGGATTCCCAGTTCAAACTAGTGGTACTGATAGTCATATTATCTTAATGGATCTAAGCGAAAGTAAGTATAGTGGTAGAGAAGCTGCTGACTTATTAGAAGAGAATGGGATTACAGTCAATAAGAATGGCATACCTAATGATCCACGTTCGTTCATAGAAACAAGTGGCATTCGTATTGGCACTGCAGCAGAAACTACACGTGGTTATACAAAGGATGACTTTGTTGAATTAGCAAATAATATTGTTAAAATATTAATTGAAATAAAGTGAAAATAAACGTTTACAACGCACTAAAAGTATGATATAATATACCTATATTAAACAATAAGGATTTAAGTAAAGAATGAAAGAAAATATTATATTAGTCGATTGTGACGGTGTCTTATGTGACTGGGAGTACTCGTTTACTCAATGGATGAACCACAAAGGATTCCCTACAATCGATGATCAGCAATACAATGTTGGTAGAAGATTTGGTATCTCTAAAGAATATGGTTCAGACCTAGTAGCTGAGTTTAATGACTCAGCTGCTATTGGTTTCCTACCACCTCTACGAGATGCTATGTATTATATGAAACGACTTAATATGTTACATGGATATAGATTCCATTGCGTCACGTCTTTAAGTATAAATAAATATGCACAGAGACTTAGAACCCAGAACCTTGAGTTGTTATTTGGTAAAGGTATGTTTGATGAGTATGTCTATTTAGCGTGTGGTGCTGATAAGACTGACGCATTAGCTAAATACGAAGGCACTGAATGTTGGTGGATTGAAGATAAACCAGAGAACGCTGAATGTGGCGCTGATTTTGGTCTTAACCCAATACTTGTAGCTCACGATCACAATAATTATTATGAAGGTGATATACCACGTTATTGGACATGGAAAGAAATCTACAAGCATATTATAGGCGAAATTTAAAGGCATAATGTAGATGAATATGAATGTAGACGAAGCTGAACGAGTGGCAAAAGTTGAAGGTCAACTTAGTCCTGAGATTCAAGCAGAGTTTGCTGGAAGTACAATGTCTAAGGCTGGACGACTTGCGATGGAACTTAATTCTGAACGCAAAAGACTCAAAGAAGAGATGGAAGTACTTCAATTAGAAGTTGAGGACCTGAAGCCGGCTACTCCAACGGGAACTGTTGACAGTTACGTTAAATGGATAGCAACCGTATTAGGAGTGGTCGGCGTGTTTATAATGAGTGCTGGATATGGTACAGCTGGTCAAATATGTTATGCGTTAGCTGCGTGCTCTTGGGTATATGTAGGCCATTGTTGGAATGACAAAGCAATTATGATCGGCAGTGCTATAAGTGGTACTGCCGTTTTAATGAACTTAGTAAAAGCTGGATTATAAATGAGACGGAAGACAAAAAAAGTTAATAAGACTAATCCAGTTAAAAAGAATATGGATAAGTTGCATAGACCATCAACACATAAAGATAAGAAAAAAGAAGCTAAGATACAAGGCATGACATATGATTATGCTATATTGGATGAACTTTATGATGAATAAGTGGTGGAGAATATGGGCAAAGAGTCTTGGAGAGAAAGTTGGTGAAACTGATAGACAAGCAAACACTGTTGCCGGCATTAGGAGCGTGTGGTGGTTTACACATATGCTTACTTGTATGGCAATCATACTTAACGCTATAGCTACACATGGTTGGGCTTTAATTGGATTATGAATGAAAATAAATATAAGTGTTGAAATCGATACAGAAAACGAAAAAGATTGTATTGCTATTGAGGAATTAATAGAAATATTGAAAGATTTTAAAGAGCGATCGTACCAAGAAGAAGACTAATAAATTTACTAACTGATTTAAAAAAGAAGATAGAATATTATGAAGATTAACTTTAAAAATACTTGGAGACCATTACCAAGTTGTGTTACCATTAAACCAAGCAAGATTGATGGCCTTGGAATGTTTGCTGTTAAAGATATTCCTGCTAATACAAATCTTGGACTAATGCGATTAAAATATAATGGTGAGTGGATAAGAACTGCATTAGGGTCATTTCCTAATCACTCTGAGACATCTTCTTGTATTAACGTATGTTATAAAAATCTATATGGCGATGAAGAATTCTATCTAATAACGGCTAAGGATTTAGTAGCAGGCGATGAGTTAACTTTGACTTATCAAATGCCAGAGTATCATCAAACCGAGTAATTAATTAATCGTTAGCTTTTTTACATGTATAAATAAAGGTAAAGGAGAACAAATGAGTGATTTATTAGATTTTGATTTCGGATTTACAGCCGTTGATGAAAACGAGCTTGAAGCCGTACAATCAGTCAAATCAGAAGCTTCAGAAGCTTCGGCCACTGTGCATGAGTTAGAAGCTAAATTAAACAAGCTTTATAATTCGATCCTTCCTTTGTTGACAAATTTAAAAATGAATCCTGAGAAAGAATATATCTTATGGCCTAATAGAGTTGCTAAGATAGAACAGTTCGAAGATTTGATTACGGAGATTATTAAGTAATGACAATTATATCAAGTGGTCAACTCGCTCTTCAAAACGCTGGTACTAATCCGACCACTACAGCAGACAATATCCCATTATCTACATCTATTACACCAGGTGTTGATGCAACTGCGTCGATTTGGAGATATATGGAAGCTCCTTATGGTGACCAATTCGCAAACACTAGACAATGGGATGGAACGATTTACGGTTGGGCTGCATCCAGTACGTATTTAGAAAGTGGAACCAATGTCAGTGGAAGAGTATTTAACACTATACTTGGGAATGTTGGTGGTACTTCTGCGGGCAACTGTTGGTTTAATGAAACATCAACTCAGATGGGTGGTACTTCAAGTGGTAATACATTCGTAGATAGCAGTGGTACTACTAGAACAATAACAGCAGCATTATGGGGTATTCCAAATAGTACTTCGCCCAGTCCTAATAACAACACCCGTTGGTTTCTACTAGCAATTAATGGAACTAGTGTACCCAATTCAGATGATACATTTGATAAAGTCGTATTTAGCGCGGCCTCTGGATCAGCTGGATCAACATTTGATCGAACAGGTGCTACTGTAAGATCTAGTAGCGATAATGGCAGTACTGTTTGGCTCTGGGAATACGATACAACGAATGCCTATAACAGTATTGATTATGGTTTAGGAGCGAATAGTACTGCTAAGACTTTTAAAGTACATTTAGCGCAGGCTACAGTATCATTAAATAATGGTATTGCTGAAGAGTTTGATGGGGACGATAGCTCTGATGTTAAGTTATCTGACTATTATGCTGGTGGTATATACACTCCATCTGGCACTACTGGAATTCCGACATCAGGTCAAATTAAGTTTTCTGACTTCTTAGGTACCAGTAAAATAATAACAAATACTTATTCTGCTACTGGTACTTCTACTATGTGGGGTAAGGGTTCACGACTAAGAATTGGACGTGTTATTACAAGTTATTATGTTGGTGGAGCTCAAGGTTCTGGTGGAACACCTAGTCCTTTATCTAGTGATGGTTTTGGCTTATCACTTACATGTCAAGCTGCAGCTTGGTATGAAAGTGGCGGCACAGTGCATGGTTTTAGATGGGAAGCTACTAGTTCTTCATCTACCGGAGCCAATACTACCTGGTGGAATAAGGTTACTATATCAAGATCAGGACAAACTGATGTCGTACTTCTTAGATCTGCAGCAACAACTAACGCTCATTCAAACTATAGATATTCTATATTTTGGCCGGTATCAACAACCAATTACATTTGTAATGGCGCATTTACTTGGACATTCTCCTCATGAAAATATTACTTATCGCAATGCCAACAACACTTGAAACAAAGGTTGTACCCTTGGAAGAAGCAGGGCATACTGTCTTATTGCTTAATGGAATTAATGACTCTGAAAGAACTTTAAATTTAGTACATGACGTTGAAGCTGAAGATTACGTATTAGAAAAGATTGTAACATTTGAACCAGACATGGTTATTAACGCAATAACTTCAATAGTATTACCTCTTTCAGATAGTTATACTTATGTGGGTAATACTGCGCTTAGTGCAAGGTTAGAAACTCATAAATGGGAAACACGAACAAAAGCGGGTGAATTAGGTTGGTCTTTACCTACTCTTTTAGAAGAGTGTAAAATGAATGCAATATCGGATTATGATGATACCGTGTATGTAAAACCTAAAAATGATATTCTAAGATTTACTCAAATTTATAAAATACCAACTTCTTTAGAGCGTACAACGTATGATATAACTGAAAGCGCAAGCACTGTTTGGAATCAAATAGCAACGGGTGAAGGATTTGGTAATACTGATTGTTATGTAGAAGCTAGCGTAGATTATTCAGTTGAAGCGTGGTGTTTCTTTACAATATCTAATGGTTCATATTCTATTATTAGAACATTAGGATGTACAGGTTATGGTAACGATAAACTACCAACTAGTAATGGCGATTGGACTAGCGAAGATATTACATTATTAGATCTTACAGATTCTCAAGATGCAGCATTTAGATCTAAGTGTAATACATGGTTGGATTATGCAGTAACTCTTGGCGGTAACTACGAAGGAACATTAGGTGGATCAATTACTGACGACAATACAGTAGTTTGGTTCGAACAAAACAGTAGACCCGGAACATATAATAATGGTATGTTACCTGGGACTATACAAGATTGGATTGATGGTTTAACAACTGATTCAACAAAATCCATAAATCAAATATCAGCAGCAACAATTAGATCTGCAAAAGGTTATGGTTAATAATTAAAGGAAATAATATGAATATTGAACAATTAAGAGAAACGCTAACGATCGATGAGGGTAAAGTCAATGAAATTTATGAAGACCATTTGGGCTACGCAACTTTCGGAATTGGCCATTTGGTCCTTAAATCAGATC
>Ga0209712_10000504_pt1 | contig 34562 bp, 29 predicted proteins | sample ArcOceMetagenome_FD_187443 | JGI IMG/M metagenome (GOLD analysis project Ga0209712, IMG submission 187443) | Marine eukaryotic phytoplankton communities from Arctic Ocean - Arctic Ocean - Greenland ARC118M Metagenome (SPAdes) (version 2) | ecosystem: Environmental > Aquatic > Marine > Oceanic...
ACTCCACTTTGTAGCATCAATTACGCCATTCCCATCAAACTCATCAGACCAAACTAATTGAAGTCCGTCAGTATTCGAGACAAAGACTGTTATCGTATATGTGGTACTTGCAGAACCCGCAGAATTAGACGCTGTAATTGTAATTGGATACTCATTTATTCCATCATTCGTAAATGTGTAACTGAATGTATTTTGTGTTAATTCTAGTTCTTCATCATTAATTATCACTTTATATAAATTTGCGTTTGTAGCGGTAATTGTAAAGTCCACTATTCCGCTACCATCCCCATTAGGATTATTACTATCCGTGCCGATTGCTATGCCTATTACTGATAGATTCGATGGTTTTAAATCGTTTAATCCTTCGCTTTCACTATCATTGCCGCACGATATAAAGAAGAAAATTAATAGTATAATTGAAGCAAAATTTGTCTTTTTCATTATTTTAAATATTTTTTTTAATAAATTTCAGTGTTTTTTATCTAATTGAAATACATGAGCATTTTTATTTAAATTTTCACATCATGTAATAATAAAACAATCAAGATGTCGCGTTTGTATTTCTTATGTTTCTAATATATAATTGATTGCATTGCCCGAGGCGCTATTTCTATTAAAGTTTCACTTTCTCCAACAATTAGCTTATATCCTATTTTAGCATCTGTTTTATTCATAACTACGGTTACAATTTTCCCGTCTTTATTTTTAAAAGAAGTGCTTTCTATGGCAGTTCTGCTTGTTGTTGTGCTTACGCGCACGGCTCCAGGTTTTATGAATTTTGAAAAGTGACCAATATAATAATACGTTGGTGTATATATCAACTTTCCTGTTTTTGTATCTGCATGAATGGGTGCAAAGCAAAAGTTTTGAACATGATTTGGACCACCTCTTTCATCTAGTAAAATATTCCAATCTGTCCAACCAACAACCCCGCTATTAAAATCATTTATCATAGAATTTCCATAACGTTCTGCATTGGGCCAAAACTGCAATCTGTCTGTATCAAATGCTTCCTGGCATCCTTCGGTGAACAACATGTTTTTAGACGGAAAAGATTCGTTTATATTTTTTAGATTGTCATATTTAGGCAAACCTCCCGTCCAAGTTTCATACCAATGAAAACCAATACCCCAAGCATATTTTGACGCCTCTGGGTCTTCAAAAATAGTATTTGCTCTTTCGGAAATTAAATCCCTGTTATGATCCCAAACAACAATTTTCTTATCTCCTAAGCCTTCTTTCTCAAGAGTCGGTCCTAAATAATTTTTTAAGAAATCACGTTCTTCAGTAGCCGTATAAATACAAGATTCCCATCTTTGAACTGCCATCGGTTCATTTTGAATTGTTAATCCCCAAACAGGAATTCCTTCTTTTTCATATGCTTTAATAAATTTCACATAATAATCTGCCCAAGATTGTCTAAATTCTGGACGCAACTTCCCTCCTCTTAGCATATTATTATTCGTTTTCATAAAAGCAGGTGGACTCCATGGACTTGCGTAAAAAACGACATCATCCTTAATTAATTCAATGGCTCTTTTTATAAAAGGAATTCTTTTTTCTTTATCCTTTTCAATTGAAAAGGTCTTTAAATCAGCATCCCCTTCATCAACATAAGTATGACTTCCTAAGCCAAAATCACTACTATGAATACTCGTTCTAATAATATTATAACCTATTCCCTCTTCTCCATATAAAGATTGTAATAATTTATTTTGTTGAGTATCATTTAGCGTCGCAAAAACTTCAGCTGAAGCGTCTGTTATAGCACCACCAATACCTAAATATTTCTGAAAAGTCTTTTTTGGATTCACAAAAACAGCAACTTCTGTTTCTAAAGGTTGTACCTTCTTTTTAAAAGTTTGTTCATTTGTTTTTGTTAATCTTAACTCGGTATCTTTTGCTGTTGTAAATACTTGAAGTGTTTTATTCCTATAGTCTTCTGTAGGAGAAATAGGCACATTTTTAGTTTTATTTACTTCTTTAACTTTTGAATCTGAACAAGATACGATTACTAATAAAACAAATAATATGCTGCAATTTTTTAAGGTCATGTTTATGAAAATTAGAGATAAATGATAGATAATTTTTCAAATATAATATTTAAATAAGATTAATCTAATTATTTTCGAAATTCATGTTTCACCCAATTTACTTCTAAAACCCATTCGTCTTTCATTGGTGCGTCTGTAATTTTAGCAAAGTTTAAAATAGCACTAGCAAAAATACCTTGCCTTTTTAAAGTTTACGAGGGTGCCTTAATATTGGCGGCGGTTATTTAATCAATAATTTTTAAGGGTAAAACCAAAAGACAACATACTATCTTCTTGCTTTTGATTTTCTATGACGATACTTTCGAATGTATGGCGGTAGTTTATTTTAAAGTTTAAAAATTTCCAGACAGGCAGTTCTAGACCAACATCTGCTTGCCAACGAAAATTATTACTGCGCTCAAGGGAAGGCTGAAAATAAAGTTCATGATTTAAAATTACTTTTTTCTCGAATAATTTATAGGCGCCATTTACCCAAAAAGTACTGCGAAATGTATTGATCGATTCACTTCCATTATACTCCGAAAAGTTAAATTTAGTTTTGGCAAATTTTGTCTGTTCATATTCACTTGAAATCGAAAATTTAAGCCAGTGCTTTTTATGGTTTAGAATTTGGTAGGTAACTCCTGCGCCCACAAGAGATCGCAATTCAATTTCTCTTCGAAAATTGGTGCTTACAAAACCCAATACTAACGGATATATTTTGCGCTCTGGATTAAAATATAAAAAATTGAGACTTAAAATATCTTCATCTGCTTTTTCTTTCCCAAACTCTTGATACACGTAGGAGTTTTTGGTTTTGAAAACCCATTTCTTATGAGGTTTAAAACTCAGATCTGATTTTGCTCTAAAAATGAAGGTTTCTACATTTCCTCCTTGCCAAAAGCCAGTTAAAGACAAATTTGCCTTCACCTTCAGCGTATCACTTTCGTTGATTTGGGCGAAAAGAAAGATGGGGAAAAACAAGAAATAATATAAAATTTTTTTCATTCTAATTCGCAATAAAATTACTCGATCTAAGATGCCCTAAAGATACTTGTTTAGGAATTATGAACTACAAATTTATTAACTATTTTCTACAGAATAGGTTCAGAGTACAAGGCTATCCTTCCTTAATAAAGGTACCATAACATGTAAAAATTTAGCTTTTTTATTTTCTTAAACTTACGATTCTTTTCAATAAAACAAAGGTCTCAAAACATACATTTTAAAGCGAACCAACTCAATTAAAAAAACACAAATACTATAGAATCAACGTAACAAAACACTCATGCAAATTAAAAAAAAAGACTAATTAATGTATCTTTGACAGCGATTTAATGGCAGGGATTATGCGAGACAGTGATATACTCGATTAAATTAAAAAAAAGTTGTTTTTACTCTCTAAACCTGTGATCGTATTTTTTTAACTCAACTGTTTATGAAAAACACTTTATTTTTATTAAGCTTTCTTCTATCTATTCATTTGCAAGCCCAAGAATATTATACTGCAAAATTATTATTAGTAAACGGAGAAGTTATGGAAGTCAAAGCGACTTTGCCATCAAACAAAGTACTTAAAAACAATATAAAAATAAAAAAAGATGGAAGTAAAATAGCTTATCTCATTAGTAGTGATAATATCTATCAAATTTTATATACCTTATATAACGGCAACAAATATCTTTTTGAGAGAAATAAAATAGGAATAACACCCAGAGCATTTAAAAAACAAAGAATTGGCTCCTCTTTTAAAAAAGAATGGTTTTTGGTAACTTATAGTCATCCATTAATTAAAGCCTACATCAGTACTCAGTCTTATTATGTAAACAAGCAAGAAGGTGTGCTGGAAACTCATAGCTACGAAGGAAGAAATGTGATTTTTGGCACAAGTTATCTCCTTAAACGACCAAATGAAGAAGCACCTACCTTAATGAGTCTGTCTAGTACGAGAAATTCAAAATTCATAAAGTGGGCTTCAGTATATTTTAAAGAAAACAAAGCGTTAGTTGCACGAATTAAAGACAAAGAGTTCAAAGGTTTCCAAATATATCAGCTCGCAATAGCTTATACTCTATATCAATAAGTTAAGGCAAAATTATCGGATATAGTTTGTTTCTTCTAAAACAACCAACCACAATTTAACAAAACAACAAGTAACACTTTAAAAAAATCTAATTGATGTATCTTGCCGGCCTATCTAAAGGTGAAAATTATGGAAGATAATAAGATGCTCAACTATATTAAAGATGTATTAGAAAATATGCCAAGTGACTGGCTAAACCTAACAACCCATCGACTAGATATTTATGATGAAAAATTGGCGAAAACAGAATTCTTAGAACAGTTTGACACCTTATTTAACACCAATAATTATGATGCCACTGCGCTCCATAAATTACCCACTTCTTACGACTATATTCGACTAGGGCATCCATTATCTTGTATCCTAGAATGGTCAATTGCTCAATTACCCAGTATAAAAGCAGAAAATGTAATTAGTTTTTCATCACAAACAATTCCTATTTTAGCCATTCTAAGAAAAAACTTATTAGAACATAAAAACACCCAAATCATCTATACCGGTGAATTACCAGCTATGTTCGATGCAGAAGTCATTAAGCGTATTTATGGCTATCAATTTGAACTAAAACATATTGAGAAAGTAGCAGACATTACTGTGTTTGATGGCAGTACCATTTTTGTTTCACAAGATGATACAATTAGCGCCAATACCCTTAGCGAAAATATTGACTTTTTCATCAATATCTATACTCAACTTGGAAGTATTTTAGTTGTAAACGGTGAACAAAACAAACATTATATTTCAGATATTCAACACGTGAGAAGAAGAGAGACGATTGCCATGACGCCAGCCAATTCTCTTGCGGCATTGCAATCTCTAGTAAACAAGGCTCCTTTTCATATTTCAACAAACAATCTAGAAACAAATAAAGCTAGTGCACTAGATTCAATTACAAGCATTACGGGTGCAGATACAAAGCCTCTTGTTGGCTCTAGTGGACTCTCTATACAATATGCTATTATGATGGGGCTTATTGATGATGCCCAAGAAAACCATCCCGGAAAGGCTATTAAATTTATTGTTCCGCCAAATTGTTATGGAGGTACTAATGACCAGGCAAGACGCGTTGCTGCTTGTATTAAAAATGTTGAAGTGGTCGATTTACCTGTAGATGGCGATAATGATATGGTGCAAAGTATTGATACCATTTTAGCTAAAATTGCTAACGAAGATGCTGTTCCTTATATTATTGCAGAAATTCCTACAAACCCTAGAGTGGAAGTGCCAGACCTGCAGCAATTGAAGGCTGTTTTAAGAAAACAACGCACAACTGCAAGGGGTAACAATGCAATAGACCCAGTATTTATTTTAGATCAAACATTTTGTCCGAATGTACATTTTTTAGGGGAAGGTGAAATACTCTCTACCGTTAGAACGATTTCGTATGCTAGTGGTTCTAAATTTCCTAGTGGCGGACAATGTACGGCCGGTTATTGTGTCGGAAATAAAAAAACAGTTTCTTTACTCAAAAAAATAGACAAGCATCTAACACTTTGTGATAATGAAGCTACCGAACTGCAATATAAAATACTGGCAAAACAATTGCCGTCCATGAATAAACGTATTCGTGATGCCTATAAAAACACGAGAGCGTTTGTAAACTTTATACACGAAACTTTACCAAGCGCTAAAATCAATTTTGTATCCCATGAGTTGGTAGCGCAAAGCTTTACCCCTTCTGTATTTTCATTAGATCTGCCTACCAAAGGGACTACTGATGAAGAAAGAGAAACTTATAAGAGAGCATTAAATCTTAAATTAATTAATTTAATGATTACCGAAATTCCTGATGAAAGCAAGTTCTGTGTAAGTTATGGGCAGTTAAAAGGTTGTTATTGGACCATCCCTGCGACCTCTACGCAAGGAACGACTAAAGAAGGGGACAAAGATTATATTGTACGTGCATCACTTTCTCCTAAGATGGATTTAGAGTTACATAAAAAAGTCTTTTTAGATTTTGTGGCAAACCTTTAATTTTAAAGTCTGTTTATACATTGCGTCATTGCAAGAAATTTTTACGACGTGGCAATCTGTTTATTTTTATGAGATTACCATGTCATTCGTACCTCACTCCTCGTAATGAAGATGCTACTTATGAGATTACTTCGGGCATCCTTTCCTCGTAATAACAGGTAATTATTTTTTAAAAATATAAACCGACAGCTTACACGGTAGTATTTTAAATTACCTACAAAACATTACTCCTTTTAAAGCCAGGGTGAGAACACTATGCTAAATGTAAGACGAAGTTAATTACATAAAACTAAAAACTCCCCATATAAATGAGGAGCTCTTTTAAATTGATAAATAACTAAAAAGCCCGAACTGCACCCACAGTGTTTGGTAGGTTCTTGCTGAAATCGCACAAATCACCACTGTTGAAATACACTCCCCACGCTTTAGTGGCATAACTATAGTACTCCGACGAACACAAGTACTCATTAAAGTAAAAAAAAACTTATTTAAATTTAAAAAAATATCCTAAATTTTATTAAAGGACTAAAAAGCAAACAAATAGGAATGTATTTTATTAAAAATTAAAACTTCACACTGACAAGGGTCATTTTTATTTAAACACCTTCTTGCTACTTTAGCCCTGCAAATATTGTTTAACTTAATACCACAAAACTATGTCACTAGTAAAATTTAAAAGAAAACCTTGGGGGAATTTAATTACTTCAGACTTTTTTGATAACGACGATTTCTTTGAAAACCGTTTATGGAAAAAGAAAATGGATGAGCCAGCTTTAAATGTTAAGGAAACGGATGAAGCCTTTGAAGTTGAATTGGCAGCTCCTGGCTTCTCAAAGAAAGACTTTGAAGTTACCATTAATGATGACTGCTTAAATATTTCAGCAGAGAAATCAGATTCAAAAGAAGAAAAAGAAGAAAACTATACTCGCAGAGAATTTAGCTATAACTCTTTTGAAAAAAGGCTACAATTACCAGATTCAGTAAAAGATGAAGGCATAAAAGCGAGATACAAAGATGGTATTCTTAGCTTCAATCTAATGAAAAAAGAAGAAGTAAAAGCTCAAGAACCAAAATTAATTGAAGTTTTGTAGCGGTAATATTCCGCAGTCTTCCGGCTATTACAACCCTCTTATCCCATATTTTAAATTAAAAATATAGGATAAGAGGGTTATTTATTTAAGCCTCTTCAAACAAAATTATATGCCAGAAATAATCTTACAACCTTTTGCTTTAGACATAAAAGTCATAGTAAAAAAGCTAAACAGCGATATTGAAAAAGGCTTAACAACAGAAAAGGCAGAATATCTTATTAATGAGTTTGGGAAAAATGACATTACCTTTTCTACTAAAAAACCAACTTGGAGAATTCTAGTAGATCAATTTATTGACCCAATTATTTTAATTCTAGCACTTGCTGCACTTTTTACTTTTTTATTTACGGATGACTGGCCAGAATATATTGCAATACTAGCGGTTATCTTAATTACCGTTACCATCGGTTTTGTAATGGAATTAAAAGGAATAAGATCTCTCGAAGCACTTCAAAAGATGGCTTCTACGGATTGTAATGTGCTACGGGACGGGAAAATAAAAACTGTAAAATCGACATTATTAGTACCTGGAGATATCATATTAATAGAAAGAGGTGATGTTATTTCGGCAGATGCTCGATTAATCAGCAGCGAGAATTTATTAATAAAAGAAGCGTCCCTAACAGGCGAAAGCAACGCCATACAAAAAGAAATAATTCGATTACCAGCGAATACCATACTGCCCGAAAGAAACAATATGTTATTTAAAGGAACCTCAGTCGTGCAAGGCACTGCCAAGGCGATTATTGTGCATACTGGATTCGATACGCAGCTAGGTAAAATTCAAAAAATGGGGCTAGAAATTGATGAGCAACGTACGCCCTTAGAAAAAAAATTGAACGCCTTAAGTAAATGGCTTATTTGGCTCACATTGGTTTTTGCAATTCTTATCATCTTTACTGGATACCTCAGAGGAATAGAATTATTTATTATCCTTAAAACAGCGATAGCGCTTGCTGTTGCAGCAATACCAGAGGGACTTCCAATAGTTGCAACCATTGCCTTGGCAAGAGGCATGCTTAAATTATCAAAACGACAGGTAATTATTAAAAAGATGGAAGCTGTAGAGACGCTTGGCGCAACAAATATTATTTGTACAGACAAAACAGGAACGCTTACTGAAGATAAAATGCAAGTGCATACACTTGCCTTTGAAGGTGAAACCATATCGGCTGTTCACAATAAAGACAATCTTTTCTTTCATAATTTACGAGACCAATATTCTTTCAATAAAATAATGATGGTAAGTATTTTGTGTAACAATGTACGAGTAGATTCAGAGCAAATGCGAGGCGATAGTATTGAAATAGCGCTTATTCAATTTGCTAAAAAATTAAAATTTGACATTAAAGCCATCAAAGAAAATTATCCAGAAGCAATGGAGATACCCTTTGATGCCAGCAGAAAGTTAATGATTACCCTAAATCAAAATGGTCATAAGCGTTTTAATGTCTTTGTTAAAGGAGCCTTTGAAAGTATGCTGCCTTATTGCGACAAAATTTTAATCGGAAATGAACAAAAGAAATTTAAAAATAAAGAAGCTTGGTTCCCTATTGTTAATGCGCTAGCTTTAAAAGGCCTAAGGGTTTTAGCTTTTGGCTTTAAAGATTTTGCCGCAAAACCAAAAAAAGAAGCGTTGTTAACGAAACTTACCTTTATTGGCATTATCGGATTTTTAGATCCGGCTAGAAGCGATGTAAAGGCTTCAATACAAGTTTATAAGAATGCTGGAATTAAGGTCGTTATGATGACTGGAGACCATGAAGGTACGGCAAGAAAAATAGCTGAAGATGTAGGTTTATTATCAAATCGCCTAAAACCGAATAACGTTATTCATGGTCGAGATTTAACATTTACCGAAGGTTTTGATGCTAGCATGAAAGAAAAAGTATTAAATGCTACTGTCTTTGCAAGAGTCTCGCCAGAACAAAAATTGAAATTAGTACAATTCTATCAGGAAAACGAGAATACGGTAAGTATGTTTGGAGATGGTATTAATGATATACCTGCCTTACGAAAAGCAGATATTGGCATCGCAATGGGTATTAGAGGAACACAAGCTGCCAGAGAGGTTGCAGATATCATTTTAAAAAATGATAAGTTCACCGCTATGGAATTAGCCATAAAGCAAGGGCGAGCTATTTTTGATCATATTCGTCAATTTGTAGTATACCTATTATCTTGTAATCTCGCAGAGGTAGTGTCGGTTGGAGTAGCAGCCTTACTTGCTTTACCGGCACCTTTGCTACCACTACAAATCTTGTTTTTGAATCTTGTTACGGATATCTTTCCCGCGTTAGCGTTAGGAATGGGTAAAGGAGAAGTTGATATTATGAAACGTCCACCTAGAAAACCCGCTGAGCCTATTATGACCCCTAAGCTTTGGTCTTCTACAATTATTTATGGGTTATGTATTACTGCAGCTGTAGTAGGAATTACTGCTTATTCGCATTTTACATTACAATTATCACCAATTATAATCAACAATATGGCCTTTTACACTTTGGTACTAGCTCAATTGTTTAACGTATTAAATATGGCTAAAAACAAAGTACCCTTCTTTAACAATGAAGTAATTAAGAATCCTTGGGTATGGGGTTCTATTGCATTATCATTAGCCATCACTATGGGTGCATATAAAATTACAGCCATAGCTGATGCTCTTTTTCTTACTAATTTATCTTGGGAACAATTGGGATGGGTATTTGTATTTGCATTTGGATCGTTAGCTTTAGCGCAAATAATTAAAAGAACTGGAGGTACTTTTTAAATGTATTCTTAGCGAAGTATCTTCTCTTAAAAGCACAAATTAAGAGTATTGAAGTCGAAACTGCAACACCCTTAATTTACTAATTAACCTGACAGCAATTTTACTAAATGTTATTTTTAATCAACAATCTATATGCGCTTAGCATAACATATAAAACCTATTAAAATGTCTATAAGAAATTACCTTTTTCATCAGTTTTTACTCTGATCGTTTTATCTCCATTCGTTAATCTTAACTTATATATTTTCTTGGCATTCCATGTACTTTCGTTATAATTTACTTTATAGATGTCTTTTTCTAATTTCCAGCGAGGAAATCTTTTTACTAAAGCTCTACTCACTAATATTGGTAGTTTTACATTTTTATAGCGCTCAATGGTTCTAAGTATATTTCCTTCTTTATCATAGGCAGCTACAGCGTAACCTTCAGGGATATAGAAAGATACATTATAGCCGTCATATTCATCACTGTAATACTCTTGTTTTGTAACGTCGAACTTTGCAATTTCAATTTCTAATTTTTTTACATTAGCATCAGAATCTGCGTCTACTACTTCAAAAAGGTATTTGTATTTAACAGGATAGATAAAGACCTCGTCTAGTTGGATTATTTGAGAAAACACGGGGGCTGTTATTCCGAAAAGGAATAAAATAAGAACTAAATTTTTCATAATATGATTATTTAAAATTAATAATACTCAAAATTAGATAGTAGTTTAGGCATATCAAATGATCTGAGTCACCCCCTAATATCAATTATGGTTTGATACTTTTTTGCCTATTTGTTTAAAATAGCTTCTAAGATTTTATCTTTATCTAGTTTCTTCGTGCAGAAAAACCAATCTTTACATTCCAACTCATCACTTAAAGACATTCTTTCTTCTGCCACACCGCAAGATCCTGCAGGAGGTATAATAACATCATCACCTGGATTCCAATCTGCTGGGGTTGCAACCGAAAACCTATCTGCAGTTTGCATCGCTATTAAAGCTCTATAAATCTCGTTGAAGTTTCTTCCAAGACTTAAAGGATAATATATAATAGCTCTAATTTTGCCAATAGGATCGATAAAAAAAACGGCTCTTACTGCCTGTGTTTTACTTTCTCCAGGTTGAATCATGCCATATTTTTTGGCCACTTTCATTGTAATATCTTCTATTAAAGGAAACTTCACCTCGATGTTTTTCATCCCATTAAATTCAATTTTATCTTTAATGGTTCTCAACCAAGCAATGTGGCTGTATAATCCGTCGATAGATAGCCCTACCAGCTTGCAATTAGTTTTCTCAAACTTATCTTCAAGATGTGCAAACGTAATAAATTCTGAAGTACAAACAGGTGTAAAATCGGCCGGGTGACTGAATAAAATGACCCATTTTCCAGCATAATCGTCTGGAAAATTAATATCTCCTTGCGTTGTAACTGCCTTAAATTTTGGAGCATCATCACCTATTCTTGGCATTGGAATTATCTGTTTCTTTTCTTCTATTGCTTCCATATCTGTTCTTGAGTTATTTCGAGTTAAATATATTTCCAATAAAGTTTATGTAAAATGATTTACATCAGTGCTATTTGACATTTATTAAATTTTACGACTAATTCACTTGACTCAAATCATTTGTTTTTAACATAAGCCTTTATGATAAATATCATATTAAAAGCTAGTTCCTCTTTGTAATTTAGTGACGTGTTACCATGAAGTTAAACCATTTAAAAGCTTATTTATTTTTCTTCTTATTTAACAATAATTAATTCACAGAAGCTAAATACAAGTATGAATAACCATCAAAAACATACCGCACTCCTTGAACAAATGTTTGAAGCTTCCCCTAAAGCAATATTTGTAATAGATAAATATAAAATCATTACACAGGTAAATACTATGGCTTGCGTTTTTTTTACTTTAGAAAAAACAGAATTAATCGATTTTAAACTAGATGTTTTATTTCCGGAAATAGATAAAAAAGCAGGAAATCATGAGGGTATTTGGATTCATAAAAAAGATGGCTTACAAGCCTTGGTTAACCTTCAAGTAGAAATTATTGATACTAATGGTATTGCCAAAACTGTCATTTATATAACAGATGTTACGAATAATTTAATCGATCATCGGACTGTTAAAGGAAATCAAGAAAATTTATTAAATATAGAACGTGATGGTAATATAGGAAGTTGGCACTGGGTTTTTGGCACAGATGAACGAAACTATTCTGATGAATTTTACAGAATTTGTGGCCTATCTCCTGGAGATAATAGACTAAATACTCGAACAGCAGAATTATGCACCCATCCTGATGATAGGGAACTTGCCATAAAAACCTTGAACCATGCAATTGAGAATAAAACACCTTATATCCATGAAAAAAGAATTTTAAGGCCCGATGGAACAGTAAGATATGTAAGAACGAAAGGACAAGTGGAATTCGATAGTATGAGTAAACCCGTACAAATTTTTGGCACAGTAAAAGACATTACTGAAATTAAGAATGCTGAGCTCGCCTTAAGAAGAGAGAAAGATTTACTATATGATTATATGAATACAGATTCTTCAATTTTTTTGGTTATTAATGAGCATCATAAAGTCGAATTTGCCAATCGAAAGGCATGTGAGGTATTTAAAGTTTTAAATAAAGAAATAATTGGCAAAGACTGGTTCGATAGCTTTATACCAAAACCAGACAGAAATAAATTAATAACATTATTTGACCAAATAATAAACGGTGAAATTGTGGCTCCAGATGCCTATGAAAATATAGTCTTGATTGAAAATGAAGAAAGACTTATTCAATGGCGAAACGGAATTTTAAGGAATCATAACAAAAAGGTAATTAGTATTGTTAGTTCTGGGCTAGATGTTACCGAGCAAACTAATAATCAAAAAAAATTACAGGAAAATAGAGATAAGAATGCAGCCTTACTCCATGCTATTCCAGATATGATGTTTGTTCAGGATAGCGAGGGAACATTCTTAGAGTTTCACGCACCAGAGACTAAAAAACTACTCACTACTAAGAACCAAATTATTGGAAAAAACATGAAAGAAATTCTTCCTGAAGATGTATATAAACTATTTCGTCAAGCCCAATTGCGCGTTTTTAAGAATAAACAACTAGAACTCGTTATGTACAATCTTAATGAAGGTGACCAAACAATATTTTATGAAGCGCGCATAGTACCAATGAATGAAAAAAAATTACTAACAATAATTAGAGATGTTTCAACAGAAATATTAACTGAAAAAGAACTTAAAGAAAGTAAGGAACAGCTAAAAATATACGCCCAAATGTTAGAAGAAAAAGTGAAACGGCGAACAGAAGAGGTAATGGTTACTAAAGAACAACTTGTAGCTTCAAATTTAAACCTAGAAGGTCAGATTCAAGAAACACAAGTGGCCGAAAAAATTGCACTTATTAATAAATCCTTATCCACAGCTATTGCTAAAAACTTCCCTAATGGATTCATTATTGTATTCAATATAAATTCGGAAATACTACTTAAAGAAGGCGAAACTATATCCCAATTAAAATTAGATAAAGTCATTTCTAAAGGTATGCTTGTCGACGATATTAGTGTCATTTCCAAAAAACAAAAACAAAAAATAAAAGACCAGATTTTAGAAACGATAAACGGCAAACATCTTAGCTTCGAAATAGAATACAAAAAAAGACATTTCTCTGTTAACACAAAGCCTTTACTTGATGAAAACAATACTATTTCTACCGCCTTATTTGTATATAATGACATTACTATTCAAAAGAAAACCGAACTTAAAGTACAAAGCGCTCTAAAAAAAGAACAAGAACTTAACGAGTTGAAGTCACGTTTTATTTCTATGGCATCTCACGAATTTAGAACTCCATTAAGTGCAATACAGACTTCAGCGATACTTATCAGTAAACAAAACGAACATGGCAAGAAAGAAAAACGCGATAAATATGTAAGCCAAATCAAGAACAATGTAAAAAACTTAGTTGTTATTCTAAATGACTTCTTATCACTTAGCAAACTAGAAGAAGGTAAGATTAAAACTAATAACGAATTATTTGACTTTATTGACTTTTCTAAAAAACTAATTGAAGAGATAAAAATTACAACAAAGGTAGATCAAAACATTATTTTTTTAGCTCCAAAAAACCCAGTATTCATAGATCTTGACCTAAAACTAGTTCGTCACATCATAATGAATTTATTGTCTAACGCAATTAAATATTCTTCAGAAAACAGCCAAATCCATTTTAAAGTGAAACAAAATAGTCAGTTTATTTCTCTAGAAGTAAAAGATCAAGGTATTGGCATTCCAAAGGAGGAACAAAAAAAAATATTTAAACGTTTTTTTAGAGCAAGAAACGCACAAAATATTGAAGGTACAGGTCTTGGTCTTAATATCGTAAAACAATATGTAGAACTTATGAACGGTACTATTGATTTTAAGAGTCAAACCAATAGCGGCAGTACTTTTATCGTGAAATGGCCAAAATCTAATAAAAGATAACTTAATGAAAAAAATATTAATCATAGAAGACAACAAAGATGTTCGTGAGAATACGGCGGATATTTTAGAATTAGCAAACTACGAAGTTTCTACCGCTGAAAACGGAAAAAAAGGAGTCCAAATCGCAAAGAGTCTAAAACCAAATATTATTATCTGTGATATTATGATGCACGGGCTTAACGGTTATGATGTCTTAGAACACCTCAGTAAAGACAAAAAAACAGCAAGTATTCCTTTTATCTTTCTTACGGCAAAAACTGAAAGGATAGATGTTAGAAAAGGAATGGCACTTGGTGCGGATGACTACCTCACCAAACCTTTTGAAGAAAATGAATTGTTAGATACCATTGCTACTAGACTTAAAAAACATCTGCTTTTAAAAAAAGAATTTTCGAAAGACCTTAAAGGAGTCAATCAATTTTTTAATGAAGTGTCAACTCAAGGAGGAATAACACGTCTCTCCAAAAACCGTAGCTTGATAAAATTTAAAAGAAAAGAGTTTATTTTTATGGAAGGGTACTCCGCTCATAACCTTTATTTTGTGCAAAGTGGTTCTATAAAAACGTATAAGACTACAGAATCTGGTAAGTGCCTGGTTACAGGCATATTTGGAGCTGGACAATTTATTGGCCAATTATCATTAATTTCTAATAAAGGCACCTATATTCATACCGCTTCAGTTTTAGAGGATGCAGAGATCATTGAGATTCCTAAGACAGATTTTACAACACTTTTATATGGTGACAAATTAATTTCGAATAAATTTATCACTATGATTTCCAACGATTTCATTGAGCTTCAAGAAAAATTAATAAATATGGCTTTTGCTTCAGTTAAACAGCGATTAGCAAAAACACTATTACAGTTAGATAATAATAACATACAAAATGGCGCTAAAACTAAAGGAATCAATATCTCAAGAGAGGATTTAGCCGGTCTTATTGGGACTGCTAGCGAAACTGCTATTCGAATGCTCACGGAGTTTAAAAATGAAGGATTAGTGATCATTGGTGCACATAGAGAAATTATAGTTGTAGACAAAAACCATATCGAAGATATTGCTAAATTTGGATAAAAATTTGACAAAAAGAAGGTATCTGGTGAAAAAATATTCTGTTTGAGAGTTTGCTTAACTTCTATAATTTGTAAATAATAATATTTTATAGGAATCAATAAGATTACTTTTATAAAGCGAATGCCATCGGTTTATATATATAAATGATCTCTTTAAAAAGAACATCGCTTTCAAATAATTTAGATGAATTATAATCTACTTAGAAACAGACTGAATGCCTACTATATTCATTTCAGAAAAAAGGGTAAAATAATAGCATAAAAAAACTGGAAAAAACATGTTTTTCCAGTTTCTGGGTCAGTGTAAAAATCAGTTTATTTACAAAAGACCCAACTCAAGTCAATCCCCCAATTGAATGAATATTGAAATCATTTATATTTTATAAATATTAATAAAAAAATGAAACTGGAAACCGAAGCTTCCAGTTTCTTATGATGAGACTACTATTACTTAGTTCTGTTCAACACATTAAAAAGCTTTATTTCTAAACCTTTAAAACAACATATAGTCGTCCTAATGCAATGCTAATAGCGTCATAATGACTTTGCTCGCTTTACAGCAAACAAAAGTCAATTCTTTTTAAGGAAATCGAAATAACTAAATATTTCGATTTCCTTGAAGATATCAAATGTAGTTTAAGGCTACTTGCAATCTTGAGTATAACTATTACTAGCTAACGCTACAAAGCAAAACTTAAAATACTTTTGGATAACTCCAAAATTCAAAGAATATTGCTATCCTAAAAATCTATATTTTAATATTATCAAAGAACTTATTGTTTTAATTATACTGCTAATGTAAAACAGTATATTCAGGTGATAAATGATATAAATCAGTTTTTTAGTATTTTTATTAAAAAACTTAGTACACCTTTTAAAAAAATGAAACTGGAAGCCGAAGCTTCCAGCTTCTTATAATGAGACTGCTATTACTTAGTCTTATTCAATAACATTAAGAAGCTTTATTTCTAAAACTTTAAAACGATATATAGTCTTCCTATTGCAATGTCAATCGCATTGTAATGACTTTGCTCGCTTTACAGCAAACAAAAATCAATTCTTTTTAAGGAAATCGAAACAACTACATGTTTCGATTTCCTTGAAGATATCAAATGTAGTTTAAGACTACTTGCAATTTTGAGTATAACTATTGCTAGCTAACGCTACAAAGCAAAACTTAAAACACTTTTGGATAACTCCAAGATTCAAAGGATACTGCTATCCCTAGAATCTATATTTTAATACTGTCAAAGAACTTATTGTTTTAATTATACTACTAAGATAAAGCAGTTAGTTAGAGTGATAAATGACTTAGATCAGCTTGAACATATTTTTTATTCTTTTTTACCAAAAATGTATGGAATTACCTTTTTAAACTCCAAAGCTTTCCCTTTACAAAAAATTGTTATCCACAAAAAAAATCTTTTTTCAAGGAACTGAAAAATAAACTGAACTTTAATAAGATTTGACTCATTTCCCAGTAGAATATTTTTAATACTATCGCCATATCCAATTCTAAAGGTGTTTAAAAAAGAACTATTAATCTAAGGATGTTGCTTCTGGAGGAGCCAACAAATTAAAAAATTGATCTAATTTTGGGAGGATAATAATTTCTGTTCTACGATTGGATGCTCTACCATCTTCAGTCTCATTTGTTGCTTTTGGCAAATACTCTGAGCGGCCACTAGCACTCATTCGTTCGGGTTGCACGTTAAAATCAGTTTGCATTAATCGTACAATGGCCGTTGCTCTTTTAGTACTTAAATCCCAATTATCTTCTAAACAAAATGTATGAATAGGGACTGTATCTGTATGCCCTTCAATCAAAACATCTAACTCCTTATGATCATTCACAATACTTGCTATTTTTCCAATAACCTCTTTTGCTGCGTCATTTATACTATAACTTCCAGATCTAAAAAGCATTCTATCCGAAATAGAGACGTAAACAACTCCCTTTTTTATCTCAATACTGATATCCTTATCATCAAAATAGTCTAGAGATCGTTTCAAATTCATCACCAAGGTCAGATTAATCGAATCCTTTTTTTGCATCGAGCTCGTTAAATCTTTGATATAGGCATTCTGTGCCCCTAAAGCCTCCAAAGATTTCTTAATACTCTCTGCTCCAGATTTACTTACCACCGAAAGGTCTGAAAGCCGTTCTAAAAGATTCGTATTCGTACTTTTAAAATATTTTATTTGTTGCTCTAGCACTTTCGATTTACTCTTTTCATTTGCTAGATTATTTTCTAAGATTAGGCGCTCATTGGAAGTGTTTTTGAAATCACTTTCGCAAAGTTCTGCGCTATTTTGAAGTTCTGTGTATTTTCTTTGACTCACACAAGCGGTCAATAACAAAAGTATTGTCAAACTTATAAAGGTTATGGTTTTCATCTTTTTTAACTTTAATTATTTATAATACATTGTTTTAGAGCAAAGGCAATTAAACCAGTTAACTTCATAGATGACCAGAATATCTAATATCTCCAAACTAATAGATAATTCATTTTTAATACTGAAATATTAAATTAGCCCAAAAAGGCTTCGAACTATTTGAAAACATGATTAAAGATGATTCCTTTCAATCCTTTAGGTACTTCACCTCTAATATCCTCTATTTCTCCTGGCGAAACATATTGCCTTAGCATTAGAAATGTTTTATCAATATAATCCTCAGCAATTTCGTCTAATTCAAAATCAGACAAAGCTGTTTTACCATCGAACGACCTAATAAGATTAATAAAGCCTTCAACATTTTTTACCTTTTCTTTCTTTGACTTAATCGACCAACCATTCACGTATACAGCCTTTAAAAACATAGGGAGTTGCGCAATAAATTGCAGTGACTCTTCCGTAGAAATAATATAACGTAAGCCATGTAAAATAGATATCAGCACGCGACCTGCTCTATCTGGATTATCTGAAAGACCAATCTCTTTGGCATATCTTTTAAGAAAAGTATTCCCTTCTGCTGCATATTGATTAAAATTAAGTGCCATAATTATTCATGTTTAGATACTATGAAATGTGTATTTGATTCTTCAAGAATTTGAATTGCTTTTTTATCCAATACCGGATTAAACTTCACATAAAACTGGCCCACGGCATTAAAATGTTTAGGAATTTCTATGCAAACGACCTCATTTATAAAAGGAGAATTATAAAGTTTATTAATGGCCGAAGATGACGCAACAGGAAAAGCTACCACAATTTTAGAAGGTTCTTCTTTATTTATTAGTGAGACCGCTGCGAGTATTGAACTTCCAGTGGCAATACCATCGTCAACAACAATAACAATTTTATGTTTAAGAATCTTGGGAGCAAAGTTTTTATAATATTGATCCTGGCGTTGTTGCAATGTTTCACGAATACGTCTTGTTTCTTCCATTATATAATTAAGTGCTACATCCGCAGAGTCCTCGAAATACTTACTCTTAAGACTTACCGCTCCAATAGAAAACTCCTTATTAAGTGGATGCCCAATTTTCTTTGTTAAAATAACATCTAAGGGGGCATTAAGAGTTTTTGCAACTATTACTCCTAAAGGAAGACCGCCTCTAGGTATAGCGACCACAACAACATCCTTGTTTTTGTAGCTAATTAATTTTTTAGCTAATTGCCTTCCTGCATCGGTTCTATCCTTAAACATAATTTACAATCTTGACTCCCATTTGAAATGAGAACTAAATTCATTTCAAAGAAACGTATAGTTCTAGTGAATTGAAATGATGTCGGTCAGTAAACACGTTTTTTTAGTTTATTCATCAAATTATTTGAACCATATTTATTTCCATTTCTGATTTATTCATATTTGATATCCCTTTTATAAGTGCATCTGGATTAAAGGAAATACTATCAATACCTGCCTTTATAAGAAAGTCTGAAAATTCTTGAAAGTCACTTGGTGCTTGTCCACACAAACCAATTTTAGTGTTCGTTTTTCGAGCCGATTTTATAGCTATTTCAATCAATTGTTTTACGGCTTCATTGTTTTCATTAAACAATTCTCCAATTAGCTCTGAATCTCTATCAACGCCTAATGTAAATTGGGTTAAATCATTAGAACCAATTGAAAATCCATCAAATAATTCTGCGAATTTTTCAGCTAATAAAACATTGCTAGGTATCTCTACCATTACATAGATTTCCAACCCATTTTCTCGACGTTTTAATCCATTTTCTCCCATAATAGCGATCACTTTCTCACCTTCTTCAAGGGTTCTACAAAAAGGTACCATTACCTTAACATTCGTAAATCCCATTTCTTCTCTTACTCGTTTTATTGCTTTACATTCTAAAGCAAATCCTTCTTTATACAAGGGGCTATAATATCTCGATGCACCCCTAAAACCGAGCATCGGATTTTCCTCTTTTGGCTCAAACTGAGTTCCACCAATAAGATTAGCATATTCGTTAGTTTTAAAATCACTTAATCGTAAGATGACTTCTTTAGGATAGAAAGCCGCAGCAATGGTAGCAACACCCTGAGAAAGCTTATCTATAAAATAATCCTCTTTGTTTATATATGTACTTGTGATTTTAGCAATCTCCTTTTTAGCAGTTGCATTCTTCAGACTATTAAATTTTAGCAAAGCCATAGGATGTACCTTTACTATATGCGTAATCATAAATTCCATACGTAATAAACCAACCCCATTATTAGGATAGAAAGATAACTGAAATGCATTCTCTGGATCTGCGAGAATCATCTTTGCTTCAGTTACTGGCAATTTAATGGTAGAGAAATCAATTTCTTCAGCTTCAAATTTGCACCTTCCTTGATATACATATCCTGTTTTTCCTTGTGCACAGGATATTGAAATTTCTGAGCGATCTTTTATAACTTGTGTTGCATTTCCGCATCCAACAATAGCGGGCACACCAAGTTCTCGTGAAACAATTGCGGCGTGACTTGTTCTTCCTCCTTTATTCGTAATAATTCCTTTTACCTGTTTTAATAAAGGGTCCCAATCTGGTGTTACCGAATCTGTGACAATAATGCTGTTTGAATCTAATTCTTTAATCTCTTTTGGCGACTTTAATAGTCGAGCGACTCCAGTACAAATTTTTGACCCTATAGCACTCCCTTGGCATAAGGTTTTTTCGTGCTCTAATATTTTGTATGCAGTATATATGCTTTTATTTCTTGTAGAATGAACAGTTTCTGGCCTCGCTTGAGTAATGAACAGTGCGTTAGATATGCCATCCTTTGCCCACTCAATATCCATGGGTCTTTTGTAATGATCCTCTATGATTTTTGCCCATTTAGCCAAAGTGATAATTTCTTCATCAGACAACACGTATTGCTGCTGCTTTACAGCAGGCGTTATTATATTTTTGGTTCCCACTTTACCTGGAGCATCTGAATTAATCATTGTTAGTTTCTTATCCCCTAATTTCTTCTGAATAATTGGATTTTTATTTTGACTCAAAGTTGGTTTAAAAACGTAAAATTCATCTGGATTAACAGCTCCTTGCACAATATTTTCTCCCAAACCCCAGACACCAGATAATACAATCACATTCTCAAAACCAGACTCTGGTTCTATCGTAAAACCTACTCCAGAACACCCTTTATCTGAACGAACCATCAACTGCACTCCAACAGAAATTGCAATATTTAAATGCAGAAAACCCTTATCTTCTCTGTACTTAATAGCTCGATTTGTAAATAAGGAAGCAAAACATTTTTTGATAGCCTCTAGTAGTTCTTTTTCTCCAATAACATTTAAAAACGTATCGTGTTGACCGGCAAAACTAGCATCAGGCAAGTCTTCTGCTGTTGCACTGCTGCGAACTGCTGTTGCACAGAATCCTCCAGCACAAAGCTCAGTATAAGCCTTTGTGATTTCTAACACAAAACTCTTCGACAATTCTCCTGCCAAAATAATATCGCGTGCCTGTTTTCCTATCGTTTGTAAATTAGAATAATGCACTCTATCGAGTTTAATTAATAAATCTTTTAAAGGGGTTTGAATTTTGTTCTCACGTAAAAATTTCCAGAAGGCTGCAGATGTTGTAGCAAAACCATTGGGTACCAATACCCCTTTTGAAGTTAAGTTATTATACATTTCACCTAAAGAGGCATTCTTTCCGCCCACTAGAGCAAGGTCATTTATACCTATATCCTCATATTTTATAATATGTGCTGCCATCCTGTATTACTTTAAAGATTCATAAAGTGAATATAGCTGTTCTGCTTAGCCACACAAATGACCTTAATCATCTGATCTTCTTTGTATACATATAATTTTAAACGGATGAAGAGAAGCTTCCTTTGAATTAAAAAAAAGTGATGCTGCCAAAATTTAACCTTTCTAAGACCCTTTATTTTTATTCCATTTAGAGAGTATTAAGAGACGTTTTAAAAAAAAATCGCCTACTCTAATTTCTTTTAAAAATTTACTGCGTGAAATATGTCTTTTCTCAGGTTTCAACGGTTTACCAATACCTTTAAATAGCGAGATACTTTTCTATCAAAAATGGCTAAATAAATTTTGAAAACAGATGAGAAACATAAATAATAAAGTAATAAACATCTAACTAAAAAACGGAATAATTAAAGTATAGAATATCGGAATAATGCTTAAAAAATAAAATATTAAGTCTACTCCTAATTTTAAACAACACCCCTTTAGTTTCAAAAGAATCATTTATAATTTCCTTTTGATTAAAAATTATCTCCTTAATTAAATATTCTTTTGAAGGTTTATTTAAAGAGTGTAAATAAATATCTTTCGTATTAGTAAGGTTGTATTTTATAGATTCTAATTCAATTTAAAGATAACTAACAGTATGGTTTACTAACTATTTTAAAATTAGAAATGCACCTATTACCAATGCCTTAAATTGAACCACGATTATAATAGTAATCAAGCTCATATTATTCCTATTTCTTTTAAATTTTTTCTTCTGTTGTCTTAATTTATTTGCTATGTCAAGGGTAATTATATCATTCACGAATACTTTATTTATTTCTCCTTTCATCATAATACTTATTCGTTTTAGTTGAATTTATTTTAAGCAAAAATTAAAGTTATTAAAACAGCTTCAATGATTTATATCATAAAAAACTTTTACACGAGTAATTATTTTTGAAACTTAAACAAAAAAAACAAGATTATAGGATAGCTTAAAGATTCACCAAAAGACAGGAAAATAAAAGATGAAGTCTATTTTGACTAGATCGATAAAACAATACTTTTTTCTTTCGGGCAGCTATTTAAATTTTATTTAACAACAATTATTCCTGATTCACAAAAAGCAAATCAGGATTAATCTAGCAATGTTCGTAACAAAGTTAATTTTAACTTAGTACTAAATTACTTCTAACTCATTCTCTACGGCATATACCCCAGGAGCAAAATAAGCAGTTTTTCTTGCTTCATTTTTTTCTGAAAGTGAATGCACTTTACCACTTAACTTTACAGTATGTCCTTCAACATCTACAGTTATATTTTTAGCATCAACATCTGCCATCCGTTTAAAAGCTTTTTTAATTTTCTCTTTTATTTCAAACGGTTTTACGGCTTGTTTGATGGAAATTGTATTACTCACTCCGTGCACTCCTAGTAAATCTTGAACTGATCTCTTAGCAGCCGTTTTTTGGTAATCCCATTTAACCTCTCCAGACAAATAAACCCATCCGTTTTCAACTTTCACTTTAATCTCATTTTCTGGTACAGAAGAATTCCATTTTAAGGCATCTGCCACTGCTCTCGCAATTTCCCCATCTGTTTTCTTGTAGCTGTTTCCATATTTAACCTCTATGTCTTCAGCTACGGCTCTGACTCCAGAGACACTTTTAACAGCTTTCTCTGCAGCGAGCTTTTTTGAATAACTGTCTACTACACCACTTAAGGTTACAACTCCGCTTTTTACGATAACCCCAATTTGAGTTTCATCGATATTTGGTTGCCAAACTAGTTCATCTAGAACATCGTCTTTAATTTCTGAATCTGATTTCATTCTTTTTATTTTTAAAGATTAATAATTAATCAAAGCTATAGTACTTTCTTATATTCTAAAATGATGCCGATCAGTTTGATCATTTTTATTTACTGACATAAGTCATTTTATTTTGCATTATCTCTTTGCATCTTTATACAAATTATCAAATAAAAAGAATGAACCCTATGGCAAATCAGACTCTCTATCATACTAAAGCCGAACAAATTCGCAAATCCATAAAACAAACACTTCCCAATCTAATAAAACTTAAGAGGAAAGAAAATAAAATAAAATTCAACAAATTGCTTCTTGAACTAATACCCGAAATACAGAAATATATTGTCAAAAGAATGAGAACTGCAATACAAAAAGAACATTTTCCAAAGAACAAATACAAGGTAGATGATTTTATAGATCAGTTATTTATTGAAATTTATGATCAAATTGAACAATTCTCTAATGAATATGAGTTTTATGTATGGATCTATAAAAAGACCAACGAATTACTAGATGATGCTATTACTGGAGAAACATTTGATGATCTATTCCTTAAGAATATAGATGATTATTCGAAACAGGAATGGGATCAAATGGAAGAAAAATTTACAGCTGAATATGATGGAGATCTTATTATGAAAGAAGACCTCAACGATATATCATATTACAAAGAAGCTTACACGCTAAAAGATGTATTTATTGAAAATACTGAAGACGATCTTCAAGAGCAAATAGATAAAACCTTGCACGAAGAAGAGGCAGATAGGCACATTCAAGTCGTACTGCATAATTTACCATTGCCCATGCAAAATGTTTTTGAGCTATTTACAAAACAACATCTTACCATAGCAGAAATTGCAGAGGTAAGAAATATAAGTATTGCAAAAGCACAGCAACTTTTAGGTGACACTAGAAAATCACTAAAGGTTAGCTTGTTTAATAGATATACTATCGATTAAGAAGTTCTGTTTATTAATAATAAAAAAAATACACAATTATAAATACAGTAATCTCAAATCTAAAAACGCATTTTTTCTGAAGTGATGAACTAGACGTCTTACACTTTGAAAGTTAAGAATGGATAGAGACCAATACTTTCAGAAAAGACAAGATGATTTTTTTGAAAATTTATAAAAAAGAAAGGATTGTATGCTGGCAGTTAGAGAGAAAAACATGGTCAAACTTCTTCGAAAATAGAGGCTTTTACAAATGATTTTAAAACATTTAAAAGAATTATTTTTAAATATACAAAAGGGCTTTAAATAGAAACACTGGAGATAATAGATTTTTAAAGGAGTTAAATATTAAAACATAAACTATGGACTTATTAATATATACAAAGCATTACGATGTGTCTGATACGATTCATAATTTTATAGACTTTTATTATACTCTAAATATGAAATATTTGGCCAGTGATTTATTGGTCCAAGGATTATCTCCTAGCCAAATTACAGATGCTGTTACAACAGCTATTAAAGTAGCAAATTCGTCAGGTATTGAAGCATACAAACACTTTATGCCTGTTTATAGTGGCATTAAGCAAGAAATAATTCAGGATTGCAAACTCTCTCATTTGGGATATGGATTGGTATTGATGAATGCAAATCCAGATTTATCTATTGTCGGAGATTTTCAAGTGGGCGTTTTAAAACAGTTTCTTGCGTTAGATTCTTAATTTTTAAAAAATTATTGCACGGATTTCGCTAATAAACAAAAGTTTAGACGTCAGAGGCAAAAAGCTATGGGCGAGTAATTCAAAGATAACGACAATACTATTTATTATAACTTTAAACGTATCTGGAAAAATACAGCTTTTAAAATGGCATATGTAGCAGAAAAAATATTTCTTTAATACATCAAAAAAAAATTACATATTAAAAATGGTTTTGATCACATATATTTAGACAGAAACCTAAAAAACTCTTTTTTAAGTTCAGCATATTTATATCTTTGGCTATCCATACCGTTTCTCAACTCAATGTGTTTTTTAGCCAATACATTCTGCAATACGGTACCAGTTTTAGTCTGGTCAGCAGCACTTATTTCGTGTTTTTCAATAACTTCTATCAAATCTTCAATGAAACCTCTATGAAGGACAAACTGGTTTTGATAATATTCTAATTGAGCAACTGCTTGTTCATCGTTCCAACCCGTTACAAGTTCACTTAACCTGCTATTGAAAGATTTTAACTCATCTTGCCAAAATATGAGTTCTCTATTCCATTGTTGATGTTCAAAATGCATATTAGAATTGTATAAAACTTCCTTTTGTGCTTCCATAACTCTTTAATTTTAATTAATAATATGTTGATTTTATTCATGCCTTTTCAAAAGTGCAAAAACAACAAGATCATCCTTTTACACTTCTGGATAATCTGAATACTTTACGTCTTAGCTAGCACTGTATTACTATTTATCGCATCTCGTTCACCCAAAATACGTTCTAAATCTTGCTTATGCGCTACCTCTTTCGTTAATAGTAATTGTGCTAATTCTTCTAGTTGAATTCTGTGCTTTGTCAGTAACTCTTTTGCTCTCTCGTATTCTGAAGTTATGAGTTTTAAAACTTCTTCATCGATACGTTTCCCTAAATATTCACTATACGGTTTTGCAAGAAATCGCTCATTTTGGCCAGTAGAATCATAGAAACTTAAAGGGCCAATCTCTTTATTTAATCCATAGTATGCCACCATACTATAGGCTTGTTTTGTTACCTTTTCGAGATCGTCAATAGCGCCTGATGATATTTCATTAAATATTATATCTTCTGCGGCTCGTCCACCCAAAGCGGCACAGATTCGATCTGTAAATTGACTTTTTGTTATGATTTGATTTTCTTCTGGGAGATACCAGGCAGCTCCTAAAGATTTTCCTCTTGGAATGATAGAAACTTTAACCAAGGACTCTACATTATCTAAATACCAACTCACTACAGCGTGTCCTGCCTCGTGATGTGCCACAATTTGTTTTTCTTTTGGTGAGATCAATTTACCTTTGCGTTCCAGTCCTCCAACAATTCGGTCTCTAGCTTCAATAAAATCTTCTTGACTCACTTTTTTCTTCGCTTTTCGTGCTGCGATTAGAGCCGCTTCATTACACATATTAGCTATATCAGCTCCTGAAAAACCAGGACTTAAAGAAGCTAAGAGCGAAATATCTACATCATTCTCTTTAACCACTGGCTTTAAGTGAACTTTAAAAATAGCCTCTCGCTCTTGTTTTGTTGGGAGTTCTAAATAAATATGTCGATCAAAGCGACCTGGACGTAACAAGGCTTTATCTAATATATCTGCTCTATTTGTTGCAGAAAGTACAATAACCCCTGTGTTTGTGCCAAAACCATCTAGTTCTGTCAATAATTGATTCAATGTATTCTCTCGTTCATCATTGCTACTAAATGCATTTGCTTTTCCACGTGCCCGACCAATAGCATCTATTTCATCAATAAAAATAATGCTTGGGGCTTTTGATTTGGCCTGTTTGAATAAATCGCGCACTCTTGACGCTCCAACACCAACAAACATTTCAACAAACTCAGACCCCGACAATGAAAAGAAGGGCACTTGCGCTTCTCCTGCAACCGCCTTTGCTAATAGTGTTTTACCCGTTCCGGGGGGCCCCACAAGCATAACTCCTTTTGGTATTTTGGCTCCTAGCTTGGTATAAGTCTCAGGGTTCTTCAAAAAATCGACAATCTCCATAATTTCAATTTTGGCTTCCTCAAGACCAGCAACATCATCAAAATTGACCTTGCTTCTCAGATCTTTACTTACAAGTTTTGCTGTAGATTTACCGAAATTCATAATCGTACTGCTACCCATTCCACCTTTTGCCTGTCTTCTGAGCATGAACATCCAGAGTAACACAATCAAAAGTACCGGAAACATCCAAGAAAGGATATTTATTAGACTCTTACGACTTTCGTATAATATTTCGATGCGATCATCCTTTAGAAAACCTTCCTGTACCTTTTCCATTTTATTCTCAAAGCTCTCTAAGGAACCTATTTGTAAAGAATAATGAGGACCCGAATTAGCACTTAACTTTTTCTTATTTATAGCTTTATGTTTTGATTCAGCAAGGCGATCTGCTTTTATGTATATCTCAGCAACCTCTTTATTTACAATGATAATTTTCTCAACATCTTGCGAAACCAACATTTTTGTTTCAAAAGTGAGCCAACTTATTTCTTGTGTTTTAAAAAGTGATTCAAATAAAAAAGGAGAAAAAATTACAAAAAGAAAAACAACATATAACCAGTAAGGATTTATCCTCATTGGTCTTTTGGTGTTCTTCGGTAAGTTTCTTTTCTCTTGACTCATTATTTTTTAACTGCCTTAAATTGTTCAAGAGCCTCCATTGCCTCACAACCATATACTAATGCTGGCCCACCTCCCATACAAATAGCAACACCAACAGTTTCTGAAATTTCTTCGGATGTCGCGCCATTCTCGAGAGCATCGTGTACATGAAAAGCAATACATCCATCACAGTTTGCAGCTATGGCTATAGCCAAAGCTATAAGTTCTTTCGTTTTAGAGGATATTGTACCGCTCGCAACACTTGCCTTATGAAGCGCACCAAAACGGCTCATAGTTGTAGGTATTTTATCTCTTAGCTTTTCCATGAGAGTTAAAACATCTTCATATTTTTTGATATAGTTTTTCATAATAATTTGTTATTTAGTAAAAAAACAGCATGTACTACAACTTCGAAATTATTCTAAATACTTAATATTTAAAATGACCTTGGTCATTTCAACTTCATTATTACCGCAGTTTCTTTGTAATCTAAATCACAAATTATGAGAAGGGTTGTTTTTTTATCAACTATAGTTTTGATAACAAGTATGCCTCTTCTAGAAAGCTGTGGTCCAATTATTATATCTCCATTACCACAGTCACCTCCTCCAACATGGTTTTATCCAGGTAGAATTGAAACCGTCCGCTATGTTTATTTTCCAGCCTACCTAATATATTATGATCTCTCTAAAAGAAATTATCTGTATTTAGAGAATAATATTTGGAAGCGGGCAGCCGTGCTTCCTGTAAGATATAGAAGTATTGATTTGAGGAGAAGTAAATTTGTACGTGTTAAAGGCTATCGAGAAGATAAAATAAACACATATCATAGAAGAAAATACCCTAGCAGCCCAAGAGTTAGTAGAACCTCCAGAACAATAGGTAAAAGAAATTAGTTAAATAATTGGTGTGATTTCACCACTATTAAATGAATTGACGGCAATATAAATAGCTTTATTGGTTTGGTTTAATCGGCATACGTTCAAACTATATTTTAATGATATCCGTGGGGGTTGCTACGAGAATCGTAATATCACCTCTTAAAGCAATGGGTTGTTTCATAATCTCTGGATTATGCTGTATCATTTTTATCCAGTCATTTGTCGAGAAATTGTGACGTTCAAAATTGGATATATAGGCTGGATGTTCTTGGTTTACAAGATCAGCGACTACCATATTCAATCTATCTGCAAGTTCTACTATTTGCGTTCCCGTAAGTTTTGTTTTTAGAATATCAATTTCTTGAATTGGCAATCCTTTTGCCTTGGCATATGCCAAAGTTTGTTTTGCTCTCAAAGATTTTGAACTATAGAACAATGTTATTTGCCTGTCTGATGTCGCAATTTCTCCCATAATATTTAATTTACTGTTATATATCTATCCATGATGTTTAAGCAATTGCTTTAGACTTTCTAGATATTCCTGCATTGCAATTTTATCAACGTGCGGATGATTAGAGGTTCCTATGGTCATTGGATTTTCATCTAAAGTACGATAGAGTTCTGGGTAATTAGTCTCAATATCGGTTGTAATTTCTGTAATGTCTTCTAGTATGTTCTGTAAATTTTTCATTTTTATTTTTTTTATTCATACCGTAAGGCATCTATCGGATTCAATTTTGCGGCCTTACGCGCAAGAAAATGTTCAAAAACAACACCTATAAGTGCAGAAAAAGGAAAACCTATCACTATTGAATAAAAAGCTATGGAAATATAAAAACTGGTTACTTTAAAGATAATTATATTCCTGACAATTCCAAAGAAAATCCTTATAACAGCAGATACCAGACTCAATGTTTCCTTTCTGTAAAGAAGTAAAAGTATAATCTAATTTCTTAGACCTAAGTTTAGATTTTACATAAAAATAGCCTATTAATACAACTACAATACTCAGTAGAATTAACCTTCTATATTTTTTTATTTTATGCAAATTTATAGTAGTAAAATTATGTAATTGTGTTGATTATTCTCATGACCTAGGTCAATAAAAAGCTGTTGAAATAAAAAAAATCGCAGTGAAATAAGCACTATATGCTAACTTCCCTGCGATTCATGAAATTTAATTTAAAGAGGTTATTTAGGAACTACATTTAAATGCCGCACCAATTCTTCTCCATCAATTATATGTTCTTTAATGGTAAATATTTCTTTTCGGTTCTGTCTAAAGTCTTTTAAAAATTGAGTAAGTTTATCTTCAAGAACTTCGTGTTCCGCTCTAAAGTGATGTGAATCGTATTTAAAAGGATCCTCTATCAATTCTGATAAATGATGTAAATGCTTATTTGTTCTTTCTAATAATGAAGCACATCGTTTATCAATTTTAAGTAAATTGACTTCCATTTTCTGTAACATATCAATATTTTCCTTTTTTGAAATCCATAAAAAATACGCATCGATAAGATGATGTAGAAAACTTAAATCATCTCTATAAAACGAAAGGTCCGATTTCCAATGCTCTGTTAGCATATATAGTTTTTGCCAGTTAGCTTCATAAATATAATTGTCTTTTGGTCTGTTTCTGAAATCATTCATCATATACAATTTTAGAAAGTAAATGTAGTAATGCTATTCAATGGATAAAATGATCCAAATCATTTAAAGGAACTCGAAATAACAAATATTAGGTGAATACTTATTGCTATTCGGCGCTCTTAGAGACAAGTCTTATGCTATTTATTTCTTGTAATTTTTTTTTACATGTGGTAGTAAAGTCACAAAAATGATGAGTAATACCCACAGCATATAAAAAGTATGTAACCAATGTACACCATTTATAAACACCACCTGAACCTGCACCCAAATAATGACTCCAAACCTACATAAATACTATACGACCAGGATCAATGCATATCATTAAAAAAATTAAAGTATTCTGCGAGTGCTGACTCTGGTTTTTTTAAAAGAGCTATCATTAGAAGGCAAGGAGCAACTCCAATTACATAAAACAGAAGAATACCAGGAATTGACAAACTATTAAATGGTGATGTTTCTAACATTGATAGTGGAGTACCAAGTAATTTCCCAAAGGTTGATCTTATTAATAAACCTCCGCCTACTATCGCCCTGAGAACTAAAAAACCAAGCAAGAATAATAAAAAGTTTCCTGTTTTCATATGTATAGATACTTTTTGGAAATATGCTTTCGCCAAAGCATAAAAAAACAGCCATCCATTTTTTAAAATATAATTTAAATAATAGATAGCTGTTGCTCCAAGCGACTAAGTCGTAGCCTCTTCTTTTACATTTTTGTTTTGAGCAAATTTTTCGATAAGGTCTGGTAGTTTATCAAATACAGCAGCAAGACCTTGTTTTTTGCCAGCAGACAAGAAAGAAATTTCGCCTCCCTTACTTACTAAAAATCCTATAGGTTCTATACCTACACCAGCGCCGGCACCTATACCTTCACCTTTGCCTCCTTTACGTTCGTTCGCTTCACCGCCACCAGAACCAAATCCCATACCTACCTTAATAACAGGTACACATTTAAATTCACCTAAGTCGAACTGCTGCCCAACAACGGTTTCTGTTTTTGCTTCCGTTTTAATGAAGTCTGTAATTTTTTCTAATAATTCTTCGAAATGTAATTCCATAATTTTAAGTTTTAATAATTAATAAATGATCTAAGTATTCTGATGGGCTTATTTTCTAAATATAATAGTAGTTTAACACGCCCGTCGAAGTTGATATTGAAACGACCATACCGGTACTTCAGTAAAGCAAAAAGGGGGTATAGTTTTGCATTCGTTAAATAGTCGCCAGTATCAATATTCATATAAAACCTGGTTACTTTAAAAGACTTTAAAACCCAAAGTACTTTCCTCATACGAATCGTACTTTTCCCTTTAGATTTCAGCTTTTTTAGTCTCTTTTTTTTCTGTTCCTTTTGCCGAAGTGGGTAGAAGTAAAAATCCTTTAAAAAAGTATGTACCTTTATTTGTATCACTTCCAGCTTATTTGCTTCAACACCAATTGTAACGATTCCTTTTAGTTTAATGTAAAAAAGCTCTTTCTCTGTATCGATACACATAATAATCGGTGCAAACAACAAGAAGCCAATTAATAGCATAAAAACCGTTAATACAAGTATGTAAAGCATCTCTTCTTTTTACGTAAAGGAAAGACTTAAAACACTATAAAACAATGATGTAGATCAGCCTGTAGTACATCTTAAACTTTAAAAAAAAAGAAAAATTCATCAGTGATTAGATTCGCATCATTATGCAATCGTCATACCGCCATCGATTACTTGGGTAGTTCCTGTTATGTATTTACTTTCTTCTGAGGCTAAGAATACAACAAGTTTAGCAATTTCTATAGATTCAGCATATCGTCCAAAAGGAATGGTTTTTTCAAACCCCTTTTTAACATCATTTGGAGCATCCGGTGAAATATCTTTTTCAATATCACGCATCATGCGTGTGTTTACTGGTCCAGGATGAATAGAGTTTACCCGAATATTTCTAGCGGCAAATTCTAATGCAGCGGTTCTCATAATTCCGACAATTCCGTGTTTACTTGATACGTAAGCTCCTAAGCCACTAAAGCCCTTAAGACCTGCAACCGACGAAGTAATTATGACACTTCCGCCATCATTCATTTTTGGTATCACATACTTACACCCTAGCCAAACACCCTTCAAGTTTATCGCAATTACTTGATCGAAGATCTCTTCAGGATACTCTGTTATGGGCAAAGATTTCCCCTCTATTCCTGCATTGTTAAAGAAAATATCTATTTTTCCAAATTTAGATACCGTTTTAGAAACATATGCCTCTGTTTCTAAAACATTCGACACATCTGCAATACAATACGATACATTAGAATCACCGAACTCTTTGACAGCTGCTAGGAGTTTACTTTTATTTCTATCTACCAGCATTACTTTAGCACCTTCTTTCAAAAATAATTTTGCTGTAGCCTTTCCAATACCTGCAGCACCACCCGTAATAATGGCTACTTTATCTTTTAATATTTCCATGCTTTCTAATTTTTAAGATGGTAACAAATTAAGGTAGTATGTGTTTAAAAGAAATGACCCTAATCAGTCTGCTGCCTATTGTAGATTATCTACAACTATTTTCTTTGAGGCATAAATGACTCTAAAATCTATTGTAACAAATAAAATGAAACTATCATACAATAGAAACTTCTATAAAAAAACCAACTGGCAAAGAAAGACACAACAAATAGTAAAATCTTCATTCAGTAATTTATCAGTGATTAGAGATACCCCTGAAATCAAGAAAATTAGAAAAATTTGATATTTAATCGACCTATGGCAGTCCATTTTTACCTTTTCTTGGCGCAAAAGAAGAATGATGCAAAAGTGCTTAAATACAGCGTTTAAATTTCCATTTATAAAAAAAAAGACAGGCTAAGAATTTTCTTTGCCTGCCTTCTTATTTAGTGAACCCCCCAGTTCATCTAAACGTAATTTCTCTTTTTCAATTTTATTAATGTCTACTATTTTTTTCTTTTTTATCACATGACGAATCCTGAATCTATTGCGAATTTGTAATTGTCACTAAAGCAAATATAATTCATTAATAAAAAAAATCGAGTTCATTTAGAGTTCATTAATTTTTGTCTTTAAAATTACTCTTTTAAAACGAATTCAATTTTTTTTACTGTTTTAACAACTTGCCATTTTTAAGCAAAGAAGCACCCTCTTTAATCTTATATATATAAACAGCAGGCGCTAAATCTTTAATATCAATCGGTGTTGTTGCTTTTATGGGTTGTGATAACACCTTTTTACCCAACATATCAAATAACTCGAATTGAAGATTAGATGCTGGTGTTCCTGTTTTTATCTGTATATAATCTGATGCTGGATTTGGATAAGCTTTCATGTATGTCAAACTAAAAACATCTGTACTTAAAGCACTTCCTATAAGCGTAATTGCAGTGCCTTCTATTTTGTAATATAAAATTTCTGTTTCTCCGTCATTTCCATTCGGATCTGTTATTTTTAAAGCAAATTGATAATCACCATCAGCAAGCACCGATAAGTCTAAATTACCTAGCGATGTAGTTTCTGCATCTAGAGAACCTGCATAGGTTAATGGCTCTGTTGTGGTTTTTCCAGCTATATTTGGAACACTAATTTCTAGATTATAATTCCCTCCAACATCAACGGTTTCAACGACAACTGCTACTACAAAATCATCTAAAGAACTTGTACCATCATTCTCAAGATTAGATTGGCTATAATAAGAATTTGGCAGCACGGTGTCTTTGATATATTCAGCCGTTTTTGTTGCAATTAATTTATCTTCAGTATCAGTCACCTGTACCGTTAACTTTATAATACCATCTAAAACTCCTGTTGTATTTATTGAATTTACTGAAATGCTATCACTTTCAAAAACACCTTCTCCTCTCACCACATTTCCTCCCATCAAGCTATATACCGTATACACATAATTCATACCGCTACAAGGCTCACAACTCATGGAAACCTCTATACCATCTACATTATTAACATTAACCACTTTGTCTGTAATCTCTACCTCTAAAGGGACTGTTAATTCTATATCTGAGTCTATAATATCGAAACGAACATATTCTACAAAAGAATATTCTTCCCAATTACCGGCTTTATCTTTAACATATGCTGATGCCATCCCCCATTGGCCAGGAGGCGAACCTTGCGGTAACAATAAGTCAAAATTATAAACTTCCCAATTATTATTGTTTTCTGGATCTTGATTTCCGTTAAAAGGATCATTCATAGTTCCGTTACCCGATTGATACCCATGAACACCTCCTAAAGGGTCTCTAAGAGTAAAGC
>Ga0209712_10000508_pt1 | contig 34492 bp, 45 predicted proteins | sample ArcOceMetagenome_FD_187443 | JGI IMG/M metagenome (GOLD analysis project Ga0209712, IMG submission 187443) | Marine eukaryotic phytoplankton communities from Arctic Ocean - Arctic Ocean - Greenland ARC118M Metagenome (SPAdes) (version 2) | ecosystem: Environmental > Aquatic > Marine > Oceanic...
TCCTAGTTAACGAATACTTTAACCATGTCCCTTACGCCTCATTATCTGCTGTGTTAATGCCCCATAAAGCAATTGGCCGTAGTCGCGCTGAAATAACATATCAAACACAGTTACAAAAAACCGCTTTAGTTCGTGGTATGAATGACAATATTTACATGGTAAATAACCCTCGTAATGTTGTTCATAGTGATGTTGATCTAGATGACATGTTAACGGTTAGAACTAATGGTATTGTTAGGCTTGATGAGGACTCACAAATACTACCACAACAAGCTGTATTCCCTTTACAGATACCTTACATTGGTGACAGAACATTACAAGTCATTCAATACGTAGACCAAGCAAGAGCACAAACTTCAGGAACATTATTGGCAAGTCAAGGCTTAAGTGCTGATACTCTTATGGATGAGACAGCAACTCGCTTTAATGGTGTCCAAGAGGCTGGCACGGCTAAGATCGAGCTAATGGCACGTAATTATGCCGAGACAGGCTTTAGAAAGCTTTATGAGGGTATTGCTTGGCTGGTATCGCGTTACCAAGATACTGACACAGAGTTTCGTGTTTTAGGTAAGGCGTTAACGGTTAATCCTAAAAGCTGGAAGTATAAGCACTATATTGAAACGAGTGTAGGATTAGGTGCTGGAGATAATGAAAGTTTAGTTGAGGCAAGACAGGGAATTTACGCTGTACAGCAACAACTTAAAGCACAAGGTTCTATGTTGGTTGATGATATTGCTATCTATAAAAACTTAACAGGTTTGATGGATGGTGTTGGTTTACGCCAATCAGAGGGATTACTCAATAATCCGGAAGAGCCAGCAGAATTACTCAAGGCTGAAAACGAGCAGTTAAACCAGATTGTTTTACAGCAGCAAGAGCAGTTACAACAAGTGCAAAATCCACTAGCTGAGGCTGAGCAGATTAAGCAACAAGCATTCTTGGTTAAAGCACAGAGCGATGCACAGATTAAAGTGGCTCAGTTACAATCTGATAATGAACAGTTCCAAGCTAAGTTACAGGCTGATAGTAAGAAAGCTAATGATGATTTAGCACTTAAATTAACCGAGCTTGAACTTAAGGCAGGTCAAGACTTAAACGGTGCTGTACAAGATAATATGTTAGTATTTGACCCAGCAACAGGAGACTTTGTTAATGCGGCCAGCTAGAGTTTTAGGTGTTGCTAATCCCATGTCATTTCCTGATGACATGAGTGATGATGAAATCAAAGCTATTCTGCAGCAAAAGTTTAATGCTGACACGATGAAAAGGGCTACTGGTGAGATATCAGATGCCTTAACACCAGTGAAAAGTATGGCAGCACCTTATGAGCCTAGCTTAATGGAGAGGGCTTCACTAGGTATAGGTGGTGCATTACATGACTCAGGTATTATATCTAACAAGTCAGGTGCTTATCAGATAGGTAAGAATGTAACAGCTATTGGTGAAATGTTACCGGGTATCGGTGATGTAGCAGCGGTTGATGATTTCAGTAGAGCAGCGGCTAGTGGTGATAACTTAGGTATGGGATTGGCAGCATTAGGTGTACTACCTGTTGGTGGGGACTTAGCTAAGAAAGCTGGCAAGAAGTTTGAAAGACTTTATCATGGCTCACCTATAGAGTTTGATGAATTCGACCCAGCAAGAGTCGGTGATAGATTAACATCATTAGGGTTGGGGCATTACCTAACACCCAATAAATCGACAGCGGCAGAGTATGGCGATAATATAATGGAGTTCGATGTTGACACTAGTGACATTTTAGACTGGCAAAATTTAAAACCAAACCAAAGGGATGAGATTGAAAGTAAGCTAATGGAGGCAATACCAGCACCTAGGATTGCCGGGTTTGGCGAGAAAAAGTTTGAAGTCCTTCCAGCAAATAAGGAAGGGGCTAAGAGGTTCAAAGAATTAAAGGAACAAACAAAGGATGTATATCATCATGCAGCAAGAGCCAAGACGCTTACGGATGATGAGATAATAAAAAATCATCCGGGGCTAATTGACAAAATAGGCTTAGAGGATAATGTTGTTGAGTGGCGTGAAGGTGGTAATTTAAAGGGCGCAAACGACCAACAGTTAATGACGTTAATGAACGAATACTCACCAGACCTAGCTAGACACTTGGGCTATAAAGGCTCTAGATTCTCAGACCAAGTAGCTATTTATGATAGCAAGCTAGCAACTAAGATTAACAAAACAAGCCAAGCACCAGTAGATGTAGCAAGAAAACTAGTGGATGATATAGAGCTTAAATACAAGAGTGATATAGCACCATTACAAGCTGAGTATAGAGCAGGAGCATCAGCAGAAAGAAAGGCTGAGATATTAAAGCAATCAAAGGAGCTTAGGCAGCCATTAGACGCGGCAAAGAGTGACCTACTCAGGCTAGATATGGCAGCTAAACCAAAAGCTAAACCAGTAGAAGTTAAGGCAGAGCCAGACAAAACATTCAAAGGTAAAGTATTCCACCAAACATCAGAGCAGTTTGATGAGTTTGATTTAAGCAAAGGTGCTGATGGCACTGCTTGGTTCACAGGTGATAAGAAGAACTTTGCAGACCCAGCTAGTTCAGCTAGTGCGGCAAGTGGTAAGGGTAGAGTATTAGAACGTGAGGTTGAATTAAAGAAAGTAGCAGGGTTTGATGAGCTAGATAAGTACTCTATTGATGAGTTGAGACAACAGGGTTATGATGGTGCTGTACTTGATGGTGATATACAGGTATTTGACCAGAAAGCAATTAAGCCACCAGTAGATGTAGCAAGCAATATCAAGCCAGCATTCAAAGCTAACCAAGGCGCAGCAAACATGGATGCCATGCTAGACTTATTAAAACCTAAAGGCCAAACAGCTAATATCGGATTTGAAAAGGGAGCAGTAAAAAAGGATGGTATAGCTAAATTCACTAGCCCTAATGGCAGCACTAGATATGTAATGATGGATGGTGGTGAGCCAGTTAGCGCATTACAAATAATGTCAAGGGATGGAAAGGACGGTGTAATATCTAACGTATTCACATTACCAAGCAATCAAAAGAAAGGGCTTGCTAGTAAGTTAATGAGTAAGGCCAAAAAAGACTTTAAGTCAATTAAGCATAGTGATGAGTTGACAGAGCAGGGCGCTAGATTTGCTAACTCTGTAGAGGGAACAAGCCAAGCACCAGTGGATGTAGCAAGCAATATCATAAAAGCAGATGCTATGGGTGAGTTTACCAAATTCTCAGATAAGGTAGCAGCAAGGAGAGGGGCGAAGCTGTCTGTATGGGACTTACCAACTAAAGGCAAAGCTGAGAATATAAAGCACATAACAGACCTGCAAGGCTACACGCCAGAGCAGTTAGTTAACCAGATGAAAACCCTTGACAATGCAGGTATAAGACAGGGTGGCTACCTTAAAAAAGGTGACGGGTTAGATATATTCTATAAAGATAATGGCACTAGTGATATGATTGACCCTAAGACAGGTAACGTTGTATTTGCTAATGACGTAGAGCAGACAGGCAATATCATAAAAGATGATATACTAAACACAGCAGAGGGAGTGTTAACGCCAGAGCAAAGAGCCACAGAGTTCCAAGCTAGAAAGGCTAATGATGCCATAAATAACGCAAGAGAGGCAGCACTACAAGACTCTTACAAAATGCAACATACAGCACCTATGCGAGGTGATAACCCTAGTGGTGATGACTTAACAGCCGTTTTTGATAAAGACATATACACAGGTAACGCTAAAAGGTTCTTTGGAACTGGAGCTAGTTATGATGACAAAGCCATAAAAGTAATTCAAGGTATGAAGGGTAAGCCAGAAAAGTCTGTTACTATCTACAGAGCAGTACCTAAAGACGTTAAAGAGATTAACGCTACCGATTGGATAACAACAACCAAAGAGTACGCACAAGACCATATGGAAGGCGAGAAGGGTTGGCATATACTAAGTAAGAAGGTTAAGGCTAAGGATATTGCTACAGATGGTAATTCTATACATGAATTTGGGTATGACCCACTAAACTAGTAACTAACAAGGTAACGCGTTATAATGAAATCACCACAGCAAGAAACCAACCAAGCGGTTGCTGATATAAGTAGAGCACATAGGGCTACAGAGTTGCTAAATAACCCGCTATATCTTGAGGCCATTACGGCAATGAGAGCGGCAATGTTTGAGCAGTTTAATGACTCTAAGCTTGAGGATAACTTACAGCGTCATGAGTTATGGCAAAGAATGCAATTAATGAAACAGTTTCAAGGTAAATTTGAGAGTATAGTTAAGCAAGGTGTCAGAGCAGAGGAGACACTTAGTATATTAGAAAAAGGTTTACAAGCACTAAATAGGATTTAACGTCAACAACCAATAGGACTGACAAATGTTTGAATTTGCACCAAGTATTTCTGAGGGCGATGCCCTTAAAAAAAGAATCGACTCTAAATCTACGGACTCGCAAGAGCAACCTGAAAATACAGATGTCGTTGATGTGTCGCAAGATGCGCCAATTGAAAGTGAAGCTGAGCCAGAAGCGTTAGCTAATGATGAAGTTGAGCCGGAAGTTGAAGAGTCAGAGCACGAAGAGGGTAACCGCGAACCAAGGACTGATACGGATGAAGACCTTTACGTTGAATATAAAGGACGTGAAATAAATCTTCGAGAAGTTGAGGAATGGGAGCAAGGTAACCTTAGGCAATCTGATTATACTCGCAAAACGCAAGATCACGCCAAGAATGTTGATAGCTTCAATATTGAAAAGGCAGACTTTGTAACGAAGCAATCTGAGCTAAATGATAAACTCGCACAACTAAACGCGATCATTAGTGAAGAAACGCCAAGTACAGAGGATTTGGCAGAATGGCGAGAGTATGACCCGGAAAAGTATATTGAGTACACCGAAAAGCTAAGTAATCGTAAAAGGCTTTTGAGCGAAAATAAACAAATCGCTTCAGGTGTAGATGTTGCAAAAGTCAGTGCTGACTTATTTAATAACCATCCAGAATGGACGGTAAACGGTAAGCAAAGCCAGCGATTCCAAGATGACACAAACCTAATGACTGCTTACGCAGAAAGTCGTGGTATTGGTCAGAATGATTTATCAACTTTTGAGGCTAGGCATTATGAAATTATGCTAGATGCCGCTAGATATCAATCAGTAAATAAAAGCAATGCTGCCATCGAGAAAAAGGTACGCAAAGCCCCGGTAAGTACAAAACCAAGAGCAGCGACAAAATCACATATAACATCAGATATTGCAGCACTAGAGAAAAAGGTGCGCAGTTCTGGCAGAGAGTCTGATTTTGTTAAATTACGACAACTTAAACGACAACTTAACAAATAAAGGAGCCTATCATGGCTGACGTATTTTCTACCTATGACGCAATTGGTAACCGCGAAGATTTATCTAATATGATTTATGATATTAGCCCAATGGAAACACCATTTGTATCTGGTATTTCTAAAGACACTGCAACTGCTACTAATCACGAGTGGCAAACAGATAGCTTATCAGGTGCCGCTAACAATGCTGCAATTGAGGGTGCTGACGCAGCAACTACTATTTCAACTCCTACTACTCGTTTGGGTAATTACACTCAAATCAGTACTAAGACTCCACAAGTTTCACGTACACAGCGTCAAATTGATTCTGCAGGCCGTGGTGATGAGATGGATTATCAAGTAATGAAGATGGCTAAAGAGCTTAAGCGTGATCAAGAGTTAATCTTGTTATCGAATAAAGCTAAAGTTGCTGGTTCAGAAATCTTGGCCCGTCAACTTGCTGGTATTGAGTCTTGGTTAGCTACTAACTGGGCTGGTTCAGGAACAGCACCTACTGGTGATGGTACTGATATTCGTACAGCGGGTGCTTTAACGGCATTTAGTGAAGCTGACTTGAAGGCTACTTTAGCTTCTTGTTGGGATAATGGCGGTAATCCAGATATCATTATGGCTGGCTCATTCAATAAGCAAGCAATGTCTGCTTTTGTTGGTGGTGGCGCAAGTGGTCCTGCACAACGTACTGTTGATGGTGATAGTTCGCGTGTTAACACTGCTATTGATATTTATGTTAGTGACTTTGGTTCACTTGCTGTAGTACCTAACCGCTTTATGGTTCAAGAGTCAGTTCTTGTGCTTGAAATGGATAAGTTCTGTATGTCAAGCTTGGCTAGTTTCCAAGAAACACCTTTAGCTAAAAATGGTGATTCAGATCGCGTTCAATTGTTATCTGAGTACACGTTGACTTCTAAGAACGAAGCAGCTTCAGGTATCATTGCTGATAACACTAAAACAGCTTAGTAATTAAGTTGGTTTAGCGAGTATAAAAGGGGTAGAAATACCCCTTTAATTTAAGGTTATAATCATGACTAAAGAAATTAAAAAACCCAAAGAAGTTAAAGCTGAAAAAAAACCTATCAAATGCATTGCCCGCAAGAAACTCTTTACCACTAAAGACGGTATAGTGAAGATTGGCGAAGAATGTACCCCAACAAGTAAAGAGATTGAGTTATTTAAAAAAGTAAAGGCTATTTAATATGAGTGAACGTTTTTTTGATGCGGATAAATATACGGGTGTAATTGAAACCTTCCAAAAATACGAGGGTAAAAACGTCATTCGCAAGCATCAAAATACGGATGCTATATTTAACGCAAATAATAATGAGTTAAATACTCACTCCAGTGGTAATAACTGGGCTGGCGACATGCACAAAGTCGCCTCTATACCATTAATTGTTGTTGATATGTGGCGTGAAGAATTAAAAGCGAAAGGCTTACATAATTGCAATCCATTACACAACGACAATAAGACATTTTTAATAGCAAAGATTAACTCTAGTGAGTGGTCAAAGCTTAGAACAAAGCAGGGGCGAATCTAATGGCATTAACAAATTTTGATGAACTGGTTAAGCAAGTCACTGACTGGTCGCACCGTGAAGATTTGGGCACTAAGATGGCCGACTTCATAGCACTCACTGAAAATTCTATGTATGCAAACGAAACAGAGATATTAAACGTTCGCAGTATGGAGACAATAACCACAGTATTAACTACTGGCCGCTTGCTAACATTACCTACTGGCTTTGAGTCAGCACGTAGTATTAGGTTGTTAACAAATGATGGTGGTGGCGAGTTAAGGTTTCAGGCGCCTGAGCAAATGTTAAATCATCCTTTCACTGGTAGACCACAGTTTTTTACCATTATAGGTGATAAAATACAGTTAGATAGAACGCCTGATTCAGAGTACACAATAGAGATACAGTTCTTTAAAAAAGCTGACCCGTTAACATCATCAAACCAAACAAATGAGATACTAACTAAGCACCCGTCTATTTATTTATATGGTGCGTTGACTCAGGTGTTCATATACGCTCAAGACGATCAGCAGGTTGCAAAGTACATCCAGTTATTTATTGGCGCAATCAAAGGTGCTAACAAGGCAGATAAGAAAGGCCGATTTGGCCCTGCAATGTCAATGTCACTAGATCGAGGTATGATTGTATGACGTTTCAAACTATACCTGTAAATGTAACTGGACCTTCCTATCAAAGTAGGTCAAGACCACTATCAAGCCAAAAAACACAAAACTGGTATCAACAGTTTAATGAACAAGGAAAGGAGAGTTATGTCCTACTACCATTCCCGGGCTTAAAAGTATTAGGAACATTACCGGGTGTAGACCGAGGCTTTCATCGTATGGCTGAGGTGTTATATCAAGTTAAAGGCGGATTCCTTTATGAAATAGACAATGCTGGTGCTCATACATTACGTGGAGAGATACCCGGCAGCGGCAGAGCAATAATAAAAGACGATGGCATAAATATGTTTATCGTTTCTGATTTAAAGGTATGGCAGTATTCAACCGATACCAACACAGTAATCGAAGTTACCGACCCAAACATTACGGGCGCAAAGTCCGTTGACTTTTTTAACAATCAATTTATATATACTTTTGATAGGTTCTCTACTATCTCAAACGTTGGTAACGGTGCAGTGGCTAGTGGTTTAAATATCGTTGGTGAAGAAACTTTGCCTGATAACCTTGTGCGTGACTTTGTATTTGATGAGGTTATTTATCGTTGTGGTGTTCGATCTATTGTGGGTTGGTATAACTCAGGAGTTGGATCACCACCAATAGACAAGCTACAAGGTAGAATATTTGACGTTGGCTTAGCGGCTATAAACTCAATATCTGAAACTGATGAAGCATTTTATTGGTTGGGTGATGATTACGCTATATACAGGGCTTCAGCAGGTTCGCACCAAAGAATAAGCACAGACGCCATATCGCACGAATTACAGCGTTATTCTGATGTAAGTGATGCTATCGGCAGTACTTTCACATTAGAGGGCCAGAACTTCTATATGATAACGTTCCCAACAGGCAAGAAAACATTTATTGTAAATGAAAGTCTAGGTGAGCAAGGTTGGTTTGAATTATCAAGCGGAGTAAGTAGCCCGTTAGATTCTAAAATGTACCAAGGCACCTCAGTTATTAGTGTCTATGGTAAGAATGTTATTGCTGATATAGATAATGGTAATGTTTATACGTTAGATTTAGATACCTATACAAACAACAGTGAGCCACTACAGCGGGTTAGGGTCACACAATCCGTCAATGGCGATCTACTTAACTCAAAAGGTAAAAGAGTACAGATGTCATGTATTAAGTTTATCATGGAGTCAGGCGTTGGTTTGATGGCTGGTCAAGGCGATAACCCTAGAATTATGGTTGAGTATTCTGATGATGGTGGTAACACTTGGCGCGGAGGTTCATGGCCGAAGGTTGGGCGATTAGGTCAATTTACTTTACAGGTAGAGTGGTTTAACTTAGGCTCTTTTTACGATAGGATTTTTAGGTTATCAACAACTGACCCTGTTAATTATTCTATTTACTCGGCCACCATTGATTTGCGTTTGGCTGGTAAATAATGGCTAATGTCAATCCACCACCAGCGCTAAAGATGCCAAGAATTATCTTGGAGGATAGAGAGTGGCGCGACTACGAAAGGGATAGAGATACTATACTTTTCCAACTATGGCAAAGAACAGGTGGCAACACTGATGAAGTCGAAGAGTCAAAAAATAACATAACAAGCTCATCAAGCCGGGTTAGTAGAAACGCAGCAAGAATAAATTCGTTGGAACTAAGGCAGTTTGAAATAGTCAATACAATCAGTGACTTAACAACTAGGGATTATCAAGTTGTTATCTGCAAAAATACAGTGCCGATAAGTATAACGCTAGACCCACAAGCTGTTGAGGATGATGAAGTGCATATTAAAAGACGCGGTGTAAGTATTGAGGTTATTGGCTCAATAGATGGCTTTACAAATAAGACAATCAATTTATTAAATTACAGTATGCACCTTATCTTTGATGGTACTGATTGGAGTGAAATTTAGATGAGTAATAATGTATTCCCTGATGTGGTGGACGTTAATGTAATTAGCCCTGACCCACTGCCAGTATCAATAAGCTCACCCGACCCACTGCCAGTATCAATAAGCTCACCCGACCCATTACCAGTGTCGATAAGCTCACCCGACCCATTACCAGTGTCAATAATAAGCCCGCTTGAAACTACTAGTAGAGGTGGTGTTGGTGTGCCTGTATTTGTGCAAGACCAAACAACTGACCCCTTGGATTTATTCTTTTTACAAAAGAAGGTGACAGGGTTAACACTTGGCGCTAACACTATTACAAATCAGCGTGTATTAACTTTAACAACAGGTCACGGTCTCACAACAGCAAACAGTGCGGGGCATATTATAGACCTTACACATACCGCTGACGGCCACTTTTATCGCGGTGAAATCCTTACTATTACTGGTGATGTTGTCGAAGTTGCTCCACCTATTTCTGAAATATACGACACTGCAACAACCAGTATATTTACTGGTAATAATAATATGGCTCAAGATTCAGCAACAGGCGTTGCAATTGATGGAAGTGTCACTCCGGTAATATTTTCACTAGAGCCGAAACCTAGTCAATCGGGTGATATTACATTAATTAAACTAGCTACCACTTCGCCTAATAGTAGTGATTTAACAACGTTTGGTGGAGCACCGCCGCTTGTTGCAGGTATGACATTAAGGATTAATCGTGGTAATGGTAAGTATAAGAATATATTCACCTATAGAACTAATTTTGATATTGCGATTCATGGTAATGACATAAGAACATTTGAACCAAAATCAGGTAACACGACAAAGGGCTTAGTTGCAGGCGTTGCCTTTGCGGGCCAAGAGAATCACGGTGTTGCTATTAGGCTTGATGGTGCATTAGGCGAATCACTCGAAATTATTATTTACGAATTAATGAATAATACCGCACAGGGTAATATATCAGTCAAATTTCTGGCCGAAGGTTCAGAGTTACAGGAGTAAATAAAATGTCAACAAAACCATTACAGCCTATCGTATTTAATTTTGGATTAACTACGGCATGGTCTACCTTGTACACTGTGCCATCTACTGCTGAAACAATCGGTATTGATGCCGTTGTTTTGAATAACTACACCACGACTAGCCAGACCTTTAGCGTTAGGTTAGTTCAAGCTGGTGTGCCAAATGACTTGAACGAGGTGATAACCGATGAGAATTTAAGATCTCAAAGTTACAGTTTAGCACCCGCTATAATAGGTCAAGCACTGGTTACAGGTGGGGTAATACAAGCCAAAGCAAGCGCCAATAACTCTATTAACGTTAATATAACCGCAACTATAACAGCACTGTGATACTTAAAGAGACACGCGATAACAGTGATATAAAAGCGGTATTATGCAATCCAGCTATTTATGATACAATAAGTGATGATAACAGCCCTTCACTAAGTGAGTTTGAGCCACCTATATCAGATGAATATTTATATATTGGTGGATATGTTAACGGTGAGATAATCGGGTTAATGGTATATCACAAATATTTAGACGGTAATGCCTGCCATGTACAGGTACTGCCAAAGCACAGAAAAGAACATGCAATAAAATTTGGAGAACAAGTCTTGCATTTTAGAGGCACTCTACCACTTTACGCAGAGATACCAGACTTATATAAAAACGTTTTAGATTTTGCTTTGTTAAATGACTTTAAGGTTATTGACACAAAAGAAAACGACTATATAAAAAACGGTAAAACTTATAATGTAAATGTATTGGAGTACACAAAATGGGATTCATAAGACAACTTACTGGTAAAGATGCTGCAAAAGCGGCTCGCAATGCTGGTGAGTTACAATCAGAGCAAGCAACAGAGAACGCGGCACAGGCTGGTATTGTTGGCCAAGAAAATCAGGCACTATTACAGAGTGCACAAGCTAATCAGTTAGCGGAATTAAGATCTGGTGCTTATGGTGCTAATAACACACTGGGCCAAGCAGGACAAGCGGCTAGTGGTTTATTCGACCCGTTCGCTCAGTTAGGCCAACAAGGTGTTGAACAGGCTGGATTCTTAACTGACCCTAATGCTCAGTTTGACTTCCTACAAAACAACCCGTTATTTCAAATGGGTTTAGATAACGCTAACACGCAAACAAATCAAATGGCAGCGGCAAGAGGTCGTTTATCTGCTGGTGATACACTACAGCAGTTAAACCAGAATGCATTATTAACAGCTTCACCACTAATCGCTCAACAACAGAATGCCATTCAAAACCAGTTAATGATGGGTCAGAATGCAGCAAGCCAACAGGCCAATATAGGCCAGAATACAGCACTTAACCAAGCCAATATAACCAATACGCTAGGTGGTCAACGTGCTGATGTAATTGGCAACACAGCAATAAATCAAGCCAACTTAGCGGCAGGCAACCAAGCTAATGTGGGGAACTTATTGGGTAGTGCGGCAGCAGCACAGGCGGCTGGTATGATCGGTTATGCTAACGCTAAGCAAGCTGGAGCTGGTACTACATTAAACCTTATTGGTAAAGCGGCTGCGGCTGCGGCAGGAGCGCCACCGGGTATGGGTGGTATAACACCTCCTCCAAGTATGCCGGGCGGTGGTGGATTTGGTTCTAGTTTAAATTTATCATCACAACCAGTATTTAACTCAACATCTTGGGGCACGTACCCCGGAGGCACTTAACAATGGCTATCGACCCTAGAATATCACTGGCAATTAAAACGCCAGACACCACTACAAATGCCATAAATATATTTGAGAATGCCTTAAATAATGCTCAAGTTCGTAATATGAGACAGCAAGGCATGGCGCAAAATCAACAGCAGATGGCACAAGCTGATTTGATGAACCCAATGTTGGCGCAACAAGCTCAACAGAATTTAGAAATTAACTCACAGAATATAGCGTTAAATAAAGAAAATGCTAATATTTTAAGTATTGCTGAATATGGTGAAACATTAAAGCCAGCATTGATGGCGAACGATCCAGTAAGGGTTATAGAAAGCTTAACCACTAGACTGGGGTCATTACCACCAAACGCTGACAAAACACAAACACTTGAGGCTTTAGCTATGGCCCAGCAAGGCAATTTAGCGGGCATAGCTGAGTCTATCAATACAACACAAAGCATCGCTGCAAATCGTGGCTTATTTGGTGCTAAGCCGGGTCAAAGAGGTGTTTCAACAAAGTCTTACGCACCTGTAACTGACGCTAAAACAGGTCAAAGGTTTATAGAGACATTTGACGCTAACACAGGTACGACTAATAGGATTCCTGTTGAGGGTTCATTCCAAGAAACCCCTGCGCAAATAGAAGAAAGAAATCTTCTTTTTTCAACAAAGAAAAAGCGAATGGAATTAGCAGAGGGTAGAACGTCAACATTAAAGCAAGAATACTCAACACAAAGAAGACAGGCTAAGAATTCTGCACGTAAACTACGTGAGGTACAAAAGCTATCAGAAGGTGCCACACAGGGTATTGGTGGTCGAGTTTTACTAGGGCTTGCAAAAATATTCCCCGGCATTGATGTTAAGGATGAGGCGGCACTATCTTCGGCTTATAAAAATCTAGCATTGGATGAGCTACAGAAGTTTAAAGGGCCAACAACAGACTTCGAGTTTAGGGTTACTGAGGATATCGCGGGTTCACTAGGTGACGGTGCGTTTGCCAACCAAGCAAGGACGGCATCACTACTTAGGGCATCATGGTTTTCTGATAAGCAAGCACAACAGTTTGATAAGTGGATTGATGACGGACATAGCTCTGATAGATATAGTTTTGATATGAACGAGCCTATTTCATTTGGTACCGGGGATAATAAAAAAACGTATACTTTACAATCACTCCAAGATACAGCGGCAGCTAATCATTTGAGTATAGAAGATACAATTAAAAAGTTAAAATCAATTGGCGGTAAATAATGGCTATAATAGACCTAACCACAGGCGAGGAGACAACACAAAAACCTGTTGTCCCTGCTGGATTTGAACCAGCACCAGTTGAAAGTATTGGTGGGGTTATTGATCTAAATACAGGCGAGCCTTTACAGCAACAAGCACAGCAAGAGCAGTTAGCACCGCAAGAGCCAGAAATGCAACTTGCAGAGGGTTTAACTAGTGATGGTCCGTTAGATCCTATTATTGATACCTTTGCTGACCCAGCAACTCAAATGTTTGGCGGTACGGTTGCTGCCGCTGTTGGTGGTCTTGAGATGCTAGGTAGAGCACCTTTTTCTGGGTGGGAAGAGGCACTAAAGGAAGGGCAAAAAACACAGCAAACAATCGGTGATTTTTTTGCACCGCAAACAGAAGCGGGGATAGAGTCAACGGCACTATTAAAGGAGGCTTTACTTTACGGTAGAAAGATTCCTGCTGGTTGGGGTGCGATTTCTGAGTTGATTGAAACTCAAGATATTGACGAGGCAAAAGCTGTATTAGCTAATATAGAAAAAAAGGGTATGGCAGAGCATTTTGCAGAATTAAATTACAAGGCATACGAAAGCCCAATCATGGCAGCATTAGTAAAATCGTCTGGCGATATTGCTGCTGCGTTTTTTGCTACTAAAGGCGTTATTAATAAAGGCCAGTTAAATAAGGCAAAGAAAGACCTTGAGATTATAGATGAAATACAAAAGGGCGATTCTAGTAGAAAGCTTGCCGAGTATAAATTAAAAAACAGAGATGGCTGGCATGAACCAACAAAGGCGGAAGTGACAATTCTTGCTGAAAAACTTGGTAGTGACAGGGATTTTGCAATAAAGATGGCACGAGAAATGCCTACTTTAGACAAGAAAAAATCATTTAAAAGTGCCGTTGGTCAGGAGTGGGACCAAAGTTTATTGGGATTAATCCAAGCGTCAAGTAAAAGTGATGTTACCGTGATGGAGCGGATGCTAAAAATATATGATGACGCAAGGGATAACATGGCGCTAAAGTCTGACAGTAGACCTATATTTGAGTCTGGCCAATCTATAAGTGAGGGTGTGTCTTTCTTGCTAGATAAAAAGAAAGATGCAGGACGTAGAGTTGGTAAGGCAGCACAAGACTTAAGGGGTGTTGATGTAGATTATGCGCCCGCGGTTGATAGCTTTATAGGTAAGTTGATTGATGATGGTGTTGTTATAAATAATGGTAGACCCGTAACAAATGTTAGGCAGTACAGAAACATTGATTTTAGAAACTCACCTTACTTTGGTTCGCCACAGTCTGAAAAGTTACTTAGAAATCAAATGAAAAGACTAACAGAGCTTGACTTTGGTTTAGATGGATTTAATTTACACACTGTTAAGCAGAATTTACCATCACAAATAACCACGGCTAAAAAATCAGAAGGTGGCTTGGTGCCAAAGGCTGAATTATTATTAAATGATTTAAGGCGCGATATTAACGAGTCACTAAGGGGCGCCTCAAGCGATTATAAGACCGCTAACGATGACTTTAGACAAGTTATAGAGCCGTTAAATAAATTCAATGAAAACGTACCTGCAAATGCGCGAGTTGACTGGGATGGCGTGAATACCAAAAACGCAGGGTTGCAAGTTAGGAAGATATTAACTAACTACGCTAACGGTCAGGATTTAGCTGAGGCTGTAAAAGGTATATACAAAACATCAAATGACTTGGGCGCAAACTTGAGTGGTGATGCTATAAAACAAGCTTTTTTTGCTATTGGATTGGATAAGAGGCTTGGCGCATACGCTGACGCATCTATGCAAGGCATCACGCAATCAGCGGGTTCTGTGAATATGGGTAGCTTGCCAACAGGTGCGGTTGATCTAGGTTTGAAAACCGTAGGTGCCGCAATGAGGAAATTAAAAAGAGTTGATGACGATAAGGCTATTCAAGCCATGAGAGATTACTTAAAAGAAAGCAAACAAGGGAAAAAATAACATGGCTTATTCACCGATAGCTTTTACAGCAGCAAACTACAGAGATTACAAAAACTATTGGCTCAAGGCTTATGAGCCGGGAACCACTACACCAGTCGTAATGGCTACAGACTCAACACTATCTACCTTTATTTCTAAGTCAGAAGTAAATGTGGACGGTTTCCTTGTATCTGCTGGTAATGCGTTAATAATTCCATATGTGAATGGTACGTATGACCTGTGGTTATTCCCCACCGAAGCTGAGGCCGAAGCCAATAATACTTCAAACGCTTTAAGATTAGCTGACTCTATCACTGGTGCTGCAGATTTGGCGGAGGCTGTAGCACTAGCCCCAGTAAGTGAAACTGTAACATTAATAGATGGACAGACTGTTGTAACGTTTACAGCACAAACCACAGCGGGCGCGGAATTTCACATTAACGGTCAAGGCTTAGATAGTAGATTATTAACTAGCTTAGATATTAACGAGGGACTAACTACCCTCGCAACTATTACTCTGTTTGATTCATACCCAGCAGGGGCGTTAGTAACGCTTTCTAAAAACACTAGTACTGGTAGCGCAGTTGTAACAACAGTTGAGGAAGAGGTTGTTTTAACTGATGGGCAGACTGTTGTAACATTTAGTACGCTAACGACAGAATCTTCGGAATTCCACATTAACGGAATTGGTGTTGATAGTAGGTTATTGTCAAGCGAAGATATTAATCAATCGTTAACAACGCCTAGCACTATTACTTTATTTGAATCATACCCGGCTGGCTCAATTGTAACCTTAGCGCAGAATAGCACTAAGGGAAGTATAAACGTAGACATAACAAATAATATAATCAAAGATTTATCACAGGCTTATGAGTTCGATACGCTTCAAGATGCAATTGTTAGCACTGTAGTTTTACCGGTAGGTAAGGTTTTAAATTTAAAAGAACGAAGCACTGGAAACGGTGGTGGTGCAACTTGGGATGTTGTGTTATCTGGTAGTGTTACAGAGAATGGTTATAACATTGTACAGTGTACTGGTGTTCCAACATTGTCTTTAGTGCTGCGAATTGGCGAATTTATATTAGACACACAATGGGGTGTTCCTCGAGATGGTTCTGATGGTAGTGTGCAGTTACAAAACTTTCTAAATTACTGGCGTGATAATCAAGTAGATGCTCAGTTAGATAAGGGTGATATTAATATCAATACACCGTTATTGATTGAATTTACTGCAAACAGTATTCCATTAAAGAAGTTAAAAGGTAACGCGTCTAGGATTCTAAGTAATTTAACGGTAGCATCTCCACTATTGCGCATAGTATCTAGCGCGGTTGTTAGAAACATAGATATAGACTCAATAACATTCCGAGGTGAGCATGGTGTATCTACAGAAACATCTTTACTTGAACTTGATGGTGGTGATGGTTCAGCCGGCCCATTAGGCCAGTATATGTATAACATGGTTTTGAGTAACAATAGATTTGAAAACTCAAACGGGCATGGGTTACATATATTAAACAACGTATTTGAAGTTAACATCATATCTTGTTTTGCTAGGGCAACACAAAACACCACAGGTAAGGGTTTTTTCTTTGAGTTTGGTGCTGCTGGCAATCCATCATCTATAGAATTGATAGCATGTGTTACAGCAGGGTGGTTTAATGGTGTTCATGTAGATAGCCCCGTGGAAGACGCTAAAATAACAGGCGGAACGTTCATATTAGCTCAAGCGCATGGGGTAAAGTTATCAAATAACAATAACTCAATGGTTACTAATATTCATGTCGAAAATAATTGGGAAGGTGCTGCTGACTTGAATTCTGGTGGTGCTGGTATAAAAGCGGAGAATTCATCAATATTAACGGGCGTGTACGGCACAACAAACAGCAAGCAGAAGTATGTTGTTGATTTGTACTGCACAGGTAAGAAAAATGCAATAATAGGTGGTAGTGGTAGTGGCTCTATTGTTAAGTATGCAAATATAAATGGCGCTGCAAACAGTTCATTAACATTTATGAATGACTCTGAGTTTGATATTGTAAGTAATGACGTCACAATTTTAAGAATCGCTGACGCTAAAATAAAAGTTGGTGAAAATTTAAGAGATTCAACTATAGAGTTATCCAAATCTAGTGATGATAACAGTAGATTAAAAATTAGACGTTGGACAGGGGTAGCCGAAAATTACCAAAATTTTGAAATGATAACAACGGGACAACAACTTAACTTTAACACTGGAGCAGCGGCAGTGGTTGGTGCGGAAGTTGTAGACCAGACAATGCTTTCACTTGGTTTTGGTACTGTGCCTAGAATTTCTTTTTACGGAGCAACACCAATTGTACGACAAGATGTAACAGGTAGTAAGGGTGCAAACGCTGCTTTGACGGATTTAATTTTAAAATTAACAAATCTTGGTATTATAACTGATTCAACATCTTAACCAATAATACCGCTTTAATTAGCGGTTAACTTATAATGCCGACCTCCGTATCGGCTAAAGGAACAACATGAAGATATTTAACAGTGTAGCTCAGATGAAACTGGCCACTATAAAAGCGGGTCAGTATGTGGAGACTTTCGGCTATCACACTAAAGGCGATGCAGGTGCCGCAAGGTATTTGGTTGTAGCAGCACAGGCGGCTGATGGGTATGGCGACCATACACTAGCTAATGGCACTGTTGCGTTGTTACAGGTTGGTAAATCAGCATACGCAAGCACTTTTGGGATAACAGGGACGTCAGACAGTAGCGATGCCTTCGAGTCTTTACTTTCGCGACCAGTTACAATAGTGATTGATACAGATGTACTGTTGACAAGAGATATAGTATTCTCAGAAAATATAAAAATTGATGTTGAATTTATAAATAATGCTAAGATACTAGGAATAGGGTACGCACCAAGGTTACGCTCAAACCCAGAGCATAGAATAACTAGTGACTATTCTAGGCAGTTTATAGGTAAGAGTATTTATGACAATGGCAAGCATGAGCAAGGGTTTGCAGTAGATGTAATTAGCGAAGTGGATAATTCGGTTGGTGATTTTAAAAATGTTGTTGGCGCATACTTTGGGGCAGATTCACTAGGGGCCACACAACCTAGATTGTGGGCTTTAAACACTGTGACTAATGTACACACAGGTCATGACGGATTAGCGGAGGCTTTTGGTTATGAGTTAGATGTTAATATTGATATAGGTATAGATTATTCGCTAATCACTGCTCCAATTGCAGGGCTATACATAGCTGGTACTGGTGACCTATCAACCGTTGCTGGTATAGCACCTGCAATGTGGGTTAGAAGAAATGGCAGTGGGCTATATAACTGGAAAGAAGGACTTAAACTACAAGAGTGTGTTGATGGCGTTGTTATGGACAGCTCTATAAGTAGACACACAATGCTAGCTTTTCAAACTGACGCATCCTACAAGCACGTTCCAGCAACTCAAGATGGCTCTTCTATTTTTGAAGTTTTTAACCCAGCAAACACTCAACGAATTACATCTATAAAAAATGACGGTTCAATGAGTTTACCAGCCATAACTGTTGGTGGGGGCGCTAAGAAAACATTTGATAATACTTATTTTGCACCGTCAGTAGGTACTGGCAATGTGGCGGCTCAATCATCGGTTGACTTGTTGTTTTCCGTTGTCTTTGGTGCAAATACAATAAACTGGGGAAGCTCTGAGATTACAATAACACCGACTTTTGCATCAACTGCACCTAATGGGTTTATAGTTACTTCATATATAGACACAGCGGCAGGACAAGCAAAAATAAGATTCACTAATGTTACTAACACGACTATAAGCAACTTTGGTCTTAACCTTAGGGCTTTTGTAAGGTCTTATTAATACGCACAACAAACAGCCGCTTTAATTAGCGGTTAACTTAATAATGCCGCCCTCAGTAGCGGCTAAGGTATAACATGAAAACATTTATAAACGTTGCACAGATGAAATTAGCCACATTACAGGCTGGCCAGTTCGTAGAAACAAGTGGGTATTACGTAAAAGGTGATGCTGGACAGGCTAAGTATTTAGTTAAGACAGCAGCGCAAGCAACTAATAAAAACGTATTAATTGATGAGTATCAAAACATAACACTACAAAACTCTAATATTGCATCTCAGCAAAACATTAATACCATCGGGATAGGTCACAAACTAAAGTTAAAACTAAGTGCTAACCTAGGCGATGCTTTTGCTTATGTCATGGGTGACTCTACAGGAAACGAAAACAGTGAATGGGTTTATTTAACAGTTGAAAACTTAGCTATGAATTATCCTGAATATACTGTTTTGTATTATCTCTGGGATGACACGGCTGGGGACTACCTTACACCGACAACAATATCAACTGGGCTTGGTGCTAATACCTTGTATTTTTATAACGCTTCTCATGCGGGCGCGAACACTTATTATTTTCAGGGCGACAGAAAAACAAATCTTTATGCGGGTAGAGAGTTTGATTTAATTATACACAACTTAGGGCATAATGGCGGCACTAATAACTCGTATGAATTAATTTACACAAGCCATTTACAAGGTATTGCTGGATTAATTCAAGACCAATATACAGCAGAAATTGTCATAACTTTACAAAACTTTCGCACTGCTTTTGAAGATTATTCATTGCGAGCAGTAACGGCGCTAAAAGACATTGCCAACTTGCTATCGTTGCCCACAATTGACATTTATTCACTGTTTAAATACAAGCAGTCAATCGGTGAAATTGCCAACTGGATGGCAGACGATGTCCATCCGAATGCGCAAGGCTCTAAAGCGTGGGCTAACGTGTGTATAAATCAACTTAATTCTAATAATTACACAGTTAATACAAAAATAAATTCATTAGCGTTTGACAGTGAGAGTATTACTCGTGACCCATTCTTTAAAGATTTTGTTTATAGCCAAACTACACCATTAAACACAACCTCAACTAATTGTACTGTCGAAAAAGAGGCTATTATACAGGAAAGTGGTAGTAGCTTAAAGCTAACAGGTACATCAGGACTTGGCAATTTTAGAGTAGATTTAACTCCTAGTGAAATTAATAAACTAAAAAATTCATCTCACATTATAATGATGATGCGAGTCTATATCCCATCATCAAATGCTAGTGGAAATTCTGGGAGACTATTTGCTGCTACTAATTTAGGTGGTGTCTCATCATTGCCACAATCAAGCGCAAGAGATGAATGGATGTGGGAGATACTCACGCCCGAAATTAGCATATTAAAAGGGGCGGCATATATTAGATTCGCGGCTTATGTGAATGTCGGTGATGTGATTTATATAGATAGATGTAACATAGTGATGGGTGATAAGATGGTTGAGCCAAAAATATTGGCGATAACCTTAAGCGATTATTATGACCCGTCAAACGTATTGGCAACTGGAACTAATGTGATATCAGTTTCGGGTGATACAGTTCAACTGACATCAAGCTCTGAGGGTACTCCATCTTTTTACATTAACGCTTACGATATGATTGCAGGAGATAGATATAAGATAGAGTGGTCATCATCAACCTCGGGGGGCGCATTATATGCTAGGAGTGGGCTTGGGGGTGGTGGTACTGTGCTATCTTCTACAAGTATGACTAATACATCACTAGAATACACCCCGTTAATTGAAACGGTTTCTTTCTTGTTTAATCATTCCGCCCCAAATGTACCATCAACAATCAGTAACTTAAAGATAACTAAAGTATACTCAAGATAGTAGCTAAAAGCGGCAACAAGGAAGTTACAACCACAACTAAACAGCCGCTTTAATTAGCGGCTAAAGGAGTACAATGAAAAGTTACATATTTACAAACTTATCAATGTTAAGCCATATACTAAACACCTTGACAGGTGGCTCTAGGTTTTATACTTTTTCAGCTCGAACGCATTATTGTTCGCAGGTGTTAGAGCTAAAGAATTGGAACTATATAGAAAAGGCGGTTGACATGCTTTTCTTTTGGCAAGAGGCACACTGTAAGCAGGAGTTTGAAAGGGAAGAACATGGGCGTTGGGCGCCATACTAAATGAGAGAGGCCGCTATAATAAGCGGCCTTTTTGCTTATAAAGTCTTATTTAATTCAGCGTGTTTATTACGATCAAGGTACTTTAGTTGCTTTAAAAAATGTTCATTATAATCCTCGCCAACTTCAAACCTTTCATGATCACTACTTATTCTAAATAAAACCATACCCCTACTAACGTCCATCCAAGTTATTTCTTCAGCATTAATATAAACACCTGTATCATACTCTATTAAAAACATCTTATTCCCCTTACCTTGAAACGACAATACGCGCCTTTGGATTCTCACTTAGATCAACTATACGCTTTTGCTTTAAAAGTGCTATAACGTCCCTTCTAACCGTTGCTGCGGTGACATTCAATACGTCTACCAGCGCCTCTGTATTCATAGGGTTATTAAATACAACTTCCACTAAATGTTTTTGCCTATCAACAGCACTAATTTCATTTCGACCCCTTGTATTCGCAACTCTTGGTACAGATTTTGAATAAAGGTCATCTACGTTATTTAATGTCCCTCTTGAGTTATATTTTTTATGCCACAACCTAACGGTGCTTCGACTTACACCCATAGCTTTTTCGACTTCCGGGAAGCTACCAAGTCTGGCATACATGCTTAACGCTTCTTTTTTTACTGATAATGAATACCTAGACCAAGGCTGTTCCTCGTCACTTTCAATATACAAATTGATTGATGGTGCGCCATATATCCGTCTAATTGCATCTAACATTTTAATACCTCCATACCGACATTTCGACAGCGAATAAACAAAATAAAACCACGGCTACCAGCCAATGTGGTTTAGATTTTATAGCTCTAATAATTTTAATCATAATTTCAAACTCCATTGTTTTGCCATTGCCTGAGCAATACCGGGAAAGGTTTTGCTCCTTAATTTAGCGCGCTCTTTACTTGGGGGTAAATAGTGTAAACGTTGACGTTGTTTAATTGACAGTAGCATCATTTCATCATAAACGTTATTAGTTTCCTCTAATGCTTTTAAACCATGTAACCAGAATCCTGTTTTTTTCTGCTCTTTATGCCCAAATTGGTATGGTTGAATATAATGTGGTTTAGGGAAGTTGCCAAGACTATTAAGCACGCCGACTGGGTTTTCCATTGCCACCTTATCGCAAACACTAATTGCTAAATCCCAAAGTGATTGCGTCCACTTAACTGCCGCTATACGTTCGTGATGTTTGGTTTTTGGTGTGCCATCCATGCAAGTGCCATAAGTGCTATTGCCTGAAACAGTCATTGCAGTACAGGGTGGGTGCATAATTATCATATCCCATTTGTTTTCTTTGATAACTTTTAAACTATCCTCTTGAATATGCCACTCAGGATAACCTCCGCTACATTCAATTAAATCATTACTATATGCCTCGTGGCCTAGTTTACGTAGTTCAATTGTAACCGCTTGGGATTCTTCACAAGCTACTAGTATTTTCATAATTTTACCTTTTTATGTTTTGTAACTGGACACCAGACTTTATCATGTTCAACCTTGCAACCTCGGTCAATCCAACGCTGCGCCTGATTTGGTTTAACACTGTAAAACCTAGCAAATTCGCTGATGTTGCCGCTATGCCAAGCTTTAATATAATCTTTTAATTTCATTTTATAATCCTATTGTTAAAAGTAAAGAATCAATACAGCTTGCAAGAATAAACAAGCCGGCGACGAGTAACATTTTTTTAGTATCTGACATTTTCTAAATCCTTATGCGTTGTTGATGAGGTGATATTAATACTATTTTGTACTAACGTCAACACCTAATTGTGTTAAATATTAAATTAATTGCAAATAGTTTATAATAGGGTTTTAGTCAGGAGGTTTTATGTTCGGATTTATTAAAGGTTTATTTGCTTCAGAACCGGGTAAAGTATTTGAGGCAGCAAAGGGTGTCGGCAATTGGATTGATGAGCAGCAATTTACAGAGCAAGAAAAAAGCCAAGCAAATTTTAAGACGCTTGATTATAAATTAAAATGGCTAAATGCTACACAAGGTATGAATCTTGCGCGGCGGTATATTGCTATGATGTTTTGCATAACGTTCCTATTGTCGTTTGCTATATGCTTGATAAGCGCTGTTGTTGGCCACTGGCTAAGCGTTGACACTACAATAATGATTAACGCTGTTATATCTCTTTGTGAGGCGTTCAAAATAGGATGGATTACTGTTACAATAATTATATTCTACTTCGGCAAGGGTATTGCTGAAAACATCGGTGCTAAAAACAAGGGGTAATTTATGCCAACAGGTAAAGGTAGTTACGGTAAAAAAGTCGGACGTCCACCGGCTAAAAAGAAAGTGGACAAAAAGAAAGTAGATAAAAAGAAAGGCAAGAAATAGAGGGTGGGGCAAATTATTTTTATTTGCCCCATTGTCCTTACTCTTCTTTTTCCTTATCCTTTTTTTCTTGTTCTTCCCTTTTTCTGTCGTATAAATCTTTTTCTCGTTCACCGTGATAATGACTCATTAATTAACTCCTTTAACATCGTCAGAGCCAACTTCGTCATGGTGTAACATATAATTTTGTCGGCCAATCTCTTTGCCACATTTATGATACATAACACAAACGCATTCTAATTCACTGCGATAGCCTTTTGATTCATGCCAAGCATCATTTGGTGCTAGGTTACTAAAGCATTCTGTTTTGCCGCCTAATGATTCGATAATAGACTTAGAATGGAAGTGTCCGTGAAGCGCCCGTCTTAATTTACAGCGACCCCACATTTCCGGCATCCTTGCTGACATATACGGTATCATTTTAATGGGCGCTAGCATGTGGCCGTGAGTTGCCATCAACATGACTTTGCCAAATTCATAAAACCAAGTGTCAGCGGGTGACATTTCAATACTAACGCGCTTCTCGTTGCGCCAATACGCATCCATTTGATATCTCAAAGCCATAGCTAACTCTTCATCATGGTTTCCGCGTACATTTCTAACGATTACTTTTTTATGTTTTTGTAATGCCATTTCAACCAACTTATTCATTACTAAACAAGTTACTCTGAATGCCTTATCAACTCGACCATCGGCATCAAGTGGATTGCCGTGGCCTTTTGTTTGATGTGTGTCATCGTGGAAATGTATCGCATCACCGAGATTTAATATAATTGCAGTCTCAGAATTTACAGCGCGACCAATCAAATCTGACATCGCTAATAATAAATCATGTGTTGCTATTTTAAGGTTGAAGTCTGTTCCAGTTTCCTCGTGCCATGCGTGCATTGCAAAGTGCATGTCACCAATATTATAAACAGAAAGAAGATCTGAATTGGTAAGTCGTGGGCTTTTTATTTTAGGTGCTTTAATATCAAGGATATTTGCAGTATCTTCTAGCGCCTCCATTAGTGACTGGTATTCACTATTCTGACGATACCAAACACGACCAATTGATCCGTCTTTTTCAATAGTTGTTGTTACTTTGCCGAGTACATTACCCTCAGCTAATGGCATCATAGGTAGACCTTTAACTAATCCGTGATGCTTGGCCGCTTTTTTTAATAGCTGTGATATATATCTAGCCGCTGTAGAGGCGTTACCTAAGCCCACTTTTTCAGCAGCTAACTTATAGGTTCCAGTCTCCCGGACAGCATTAACAATCGCTTTTTGTTTATCCGTTCCAAGATTATAAATTTCTTCTGTAATTGAATTTACTTTGTTCATTTTAAAATCCTTTTGAAAAGTTAACTAATTTTATATTAATTTATTTTGCTAGCTCCAACAACTACTTAATGGAGTTAATTTGTTTTTTTTATTTAATATCACCTTCCTTTAAAAGTTTCTTGTACCTTTTTATCTCTAGTTCAATATCATAATGTGTCGGAAATAACTCCTTTAACGTGGGGTAATTAGCGACACACGATAAATGCTCAGCAAACCCTTCACCATATTCTTTGTTTAACGCTTTATCATATTCAACAGGCATCCCAGAGCCATGTTGATTGCAATTTACTGAGCATTGCTTGTGTATGTTTTCTGGTATAAATCTGCGTCTATCACCACCACCCCTTCCGGCATGGTGTCTATGGCCAGCATCATATTTTACGCCAGTGCTTGTTTTTCCGCACGTATAGCAACCTTTATCTTTATCTCTAACGTGAACAATGTAACGGTGTATGTAAGTTTTCAATTTGGTGTACCATTCAGTACGGGTCATCAATTCTTTCTTTCTAATAACATCTTTTTTCTTTTGTTCTTTTTGCTTTATTTTTGCGCCTTTGGCTTTGTTTGCACTGGCATACTTTACAGCAGCTTCAAATGTACAAAAGGCCATGTTATTAATTACAACGTATTCCCGGACATGATTACCACATTTTTTACATTTTCTTTTACTGTTTGACATAATTAAAACCCCGGTTAATTATCCTGATACTGTAACGGTATGCCAATGTCATTAAAAAAATATATCATCTGGTCGGTATATTCTTTTGACTCAGCAGTGTTGAATTCTGACGTAACACTTAAGCATTGTATTAAGCGCATTTTATCTTCATAATTTTTATTGTAATATTTTAATTCATGGAGTATGAACTCAAAATTATCACCGTGAATTTCACTGTTTAATAAAATTGGTATACCAAAAACCGCCTTGCATTCCGTCTTAACTGATAACGGTGTTCTATCACCGTACCATTTTGCGATCTGATTATAAAATAAGTGCTGTTGCCTGTTAATTGATACACTTCTCTTACTAGACCACTTGATGATTTTTACTCTAAACTTACTTGCCGGGTCACTAACAAATAAAGCTTTTATGCGTTTTGTGCAATCATCAATTGTTGTAAGTGTTAATTTAAAATCACTCATTAGCAACCTCTTTTAATTTTTTTTGTTTTTAATTATGTTGGCCATTCTTATTTCAATTTTACTTCCACCATTGCCGCGATCAGTAATTGCTTTATCAGTTTCAGTAACCACCGACTTACAACTAAGCAACTTTTGGTCCCTTGGCGGCAACTTACCCTGACGCTTTAAATCTAATTTTCTTTTAAATACTTTATCAAACAAATTACGCGCTTTATCTTCTGGTAATTGTCTTTTACATCGAAAGCTAACATCTGCTCTTGTGTAGTATTCAACATCATCTTTAGCAGCTACACCGTCAATCATGCGCTTAAAAGCGTCTGTAGTATCGAAATCAAGGCACAAACTCAAGAACTGAGGCAATGACGGAGGCCAAGCTAATCGGTCGCTTAAAACGCGTCCTACGCCTCTTTTTAAATGTTGGTTAGTAATCAACGAAAGTTCCATTATCCATAAGGTCGATGGTTGCTCCCCTCGTTCCCTCATCCACTGTTCGCCCCAGATATCCGTCATTTGCTCCCAAACCCATTTCGCGTTCATTGGGTTCGTCCGATCTATACTCTGCGTTGGCGGCTTTTGCTCGTTCGTATGCTGATAGTTTTTTACCAGTGCCCGCATTGTTTGCATTGACTTGTCCATTACATTCTCCCTTTCTTTTAATCCATCCACTAGCCGCTGACTGCCACTTTTTCATTTTACTCTTACCAACCAACCAGTTTTTAGAATCGTAAAATAACCAAAATCTTTCTGCCTCACCCGGGTCAGAACCCTTACTAACAAAATAATCAATTGTCTCAATATCACTCGGTGGTTTAAACCGAGTGTCTTTAGTTACTTCTTTATTATTCTTTGTTTTATTCTTATTCTTATTCTTATTATCTGCTACGTTTGCTAACTCTTGCTTACTATTGCTAGCATTTGCTACCTTTTGCTTACCTCCTTTAGAGCCAGCAATGGCGCGCCTTTCACAAGTTTTAACATACTTTTCATCATCACGTAAAAACTGATTTTTAAACGGTGAAAAAGCTATTTTTACTATACTATCTAAATTATATTCTTCTTCATGTTGATATGCTTTTATTGCTTTAAATAAAACACCTGCCTGACCATTTGTTAAATCATCAAGTATATCTAAACTATCAATATGTATTAAAAAAGACTTCTTATTTGCTTTCATATATAATACCCCTGTATTGTAATCAAAAAGCCGCTACTCATATCAGCGGTTTTTTTATACGTGCTTTAAATTGGATTTAATAGCTCTAATGCATAATTGCTCAAGCATATTATTCCAAGTTCTACCTTCTTCTTTTGCAGTTAATGCAATTGCTTTTTTTGTTGATTCACTCATTTGAAATGAGCCTCTGATTTTATTATTCATAAATTACCCCTTAGTTAAGTTCAAAATCATTATTGCAAATTAATTAATAACAATCAACTAAAACTTGTTGCAAATTTATTTTTAAGTTGATAAGGTTACTTCGAGGTTAAGAAACGTCTTAATAACCAAGGAGAATATTATGGTTGAACTAACGCTTAAAATTAAACATGACGAAATTGTAATTGAAGATTTAGTTACAAGTGACATCAACGAAATTTTACACGCTTTACATAAATTTCAATACGAGCATGAAGAAAAGGTAGCAGGTGGATTAAATGAATAAATCAGCATCAATTAAAAGCTTAGCAATAGCTATGAACGTGGCGCAATCTGAAATGGGCGGCGCTAGTAAAGGGGCTAAAAACCCATTCTTTAAGTCTAAATATGCTGATCTAGGGTCAGTAGTTAACGCGGTAAAAGGGCCATTCTCCAATAACGGCTTGAGTTATATTCAATTCCCTATTGAAGATGGTGGCAGAGTGGGTGTGGAAACCATTCTAATGCATAATTCCGGTGAGTGGATATCAAGTTCTTTTACTGTACAGTTAACCAAACAAGATGCTCAGGGTGCTGGTTCAGCTATTACATATTGTAGACGTTATAGTTTACAGGCAGCAGCGGGTATTCCAAGTGCAGATGATGACGGTAATGCGGCAAGCCCGCGTGAGCCAAATGAAGATGACTTAGCTTGGGTTAAGTCTATTCAATCAAACTTAGCCAATCTTGCTGATATAAAAGATGTAGATTACCGCAATTATATTAAAGGATTAGTATGAAAATAATTACAACCTGTGAGCAGGGTTCACCTGAATGGCTAGCAATGCGTCTTGGTAAGGTTACAGCCTCGCGCATTAGTGATTTACTATCTAAGGGCAGGGGTACGGCACCAAGTAAAATGGCAGAGTCTTACATGATGGAATTGATAGCTGAGCGTTTGACGGGATTATCAAAGCCGTTTTTTGAGAATGATGCTATGCGTTGGGGTACTGAAATGGAGGGTGAGGCAAGGGCGGTTTATTCTATTAGAAACCACCGCTTTGATATAGATGAAGTTGCATTTGTAGAGCATAACGAGTTTATAGGCATTTCACCTGACGGATTAGTGGGTGATGATGGATTGTTAGAGATTAAATGCCCTAACACAACAACACAGCTTAAGCGGGCTTTGTCAGATGATTATAGCTCAAGTTATAAAGCGCAGATTCAATGCCAGTTATGGGTTACCGGGCGCGAGTGGTGTGATTTTGTAAGCTTTGACCCAAGATTAAGTGGTAAGGCTGGTTATTTGGAACAGAGGGTTTATCGTAATGAAGAATTTATAACTGACATGAAAGAAAAAGCTTATGTATTTGTAAATAAAATGAATGAATTAATTGAAAAACTAACTGTTAAGGAAGAATAAAAATGAGTACAACTATTACCGGCAAATTAAACAAAGCAGCAAATCAATTTCAAGCAGGAGATTCAACCGGGTTTGGTATTAGGTTGGGTGTTAAATACCGTGATCCAAAAACTAAACAAGATGATTGGTGCAATTATTCAGCAGTTATATTTGCAAAGTCTCCGGGTCAGATACAATTTTATCAAAGTGCCCTTGTTGAAGGTTCAGTTATTGAAGTTAGCTGTGAGCAGTTAAAGATTGATTCTTATAACGGTAACAATGGCGCTGTATTAAGTATTGATATGTTAAATGCTAAGTTGGGTTATGTTCATACTGGTCAAGCACCACAACAGCAACAACAACCGCAACAGCAGCAACAACAAGCGCCACAAAATAACTTTCAACAACAAGCACCACAAAATAACTTTCAACCACAAAACGGTGGGGGTAATTGGCAAAACCATTCGGGAAAGTAGATAAGGTTCAGCATTTTGATTTTGATGACGATATACCTTTTTAACTAACAGAGGCGGTTAGTAGCCGCTTTATTTAACGAGCGACAATTATGAGTGCAATACAGATACAAAACGACACGCTTTCAATATTATTAACCAGTCGCGTACACCAAGGTTTAGATATTAAATCACGATCAATTAAAATTGCTAAATGCTGTAAAAAGATAAGAGATAAAACAAAAGATAATGTCTTATATGACGCTTGCAGGAAGATAATTACAGCAACTTCTAGTGGCAAGTATGACAAAGTTATACAAGCAGTGACTATGGCTGAGTTAAAATACCTTGAGGAGTACAGAAGATGAAATATGTAGATGAGAAGATAGTAGTATTAATATTTATCATAATATTTTTAGTTATAATGAAATAATAAAAAACCGCTTCAATTAGCGGTTTTTGTTTATTCAAAGTCTTTTTCAATTTGCCGCAACTCCTTTAGCTCTTGAATTTTAGCTCTAGTTATTGGCCTCCGGGTGTCAATAATCTTTTTAGCTTGTTTTCTAAGCTTTTCAATCATGACCTCTTCGTCAATTTGTTTATTTAATTCCTCACTTATACCGTCCATTTTCTACGCCTTATTAATTAAGTTAAGCCATATTAAAATTAATTCCATATAAAGTAAAGTTTTTGTTTACTTATACAAAAATGTAGGTATATTAGATTTCAACAGCGGGAAATAATTTACGGTTTGCCATCCAACCGCTGCAAATAAACCCACACAAGCAACCGTCCAAATTAACTAAAAGGAGCGTATAATGATAGATAGTAATACAATTAACAATTATGGTCGTGACATGTACGAGCGTGGCGTTGCTGGTGGTAAGTCACTTGGTTTATCATTGTTACATCTTGAGCTTTTAAAGCATGGCTTAGGTGCTGATGAAAAGTTTTTAGAAGTTTTAAATAAATTACGCAATGAGTTTAATAAAGAATTAGATTTTTTAGCTAACATGGAGAATAAATAATGACTTGGATTTTATATTTAGCATTTATTGCGGCTTGGTTTACTCACGTTATACACTGCTTTAACGAAGAATCTTGGGGTTTGTTGATTGCCGGCGCTATAATGGTGCCAATTGCTGTTATTAATGGCATTATAATTTGGTTTACATAGGAAAATAATTATGGGTCACTATATTACAGAGTTAGAAAACGTAGCTGTATCTGCTTTTAAACGTAGACCTTTTAGGCCTTACAATGACACCAACGAGAAGAGGGAGTTCTATAGGAAGGGGTTTGAAGACGCTCTTAATGAAGTACAATGGTTAATTGATAACCCAAAACATAAGGAGGGATAAATAATGGGTGATTTAAGCGCAAACTTTTCAAGGTCTGAATTTGCATGTAATTGCGGTTGCGGGTTTGCCACCGCTGATATTAAGTTGGTTTATTTATTGGAGGCTATCCGAGAGCGGTTTAAAAAACCAGTTAAGATCACAAGTGCCGCACGCTGTGAAAATTTCAACAAGCAATCTGGTGGCGTGAAAACCAGCAAACATTTGCAGGGTATTGCATGTGACATACAGATCAAAGATGTTAAGCCGTATGATGTGTATAAGTTTGTTGACGAATACTCACCTAATCATTATGGGATTGGATTATATAAGTCATTTACGCATATTGACGTTAGGGCAAATAAATCACGCTGGAAAGGGTGACATTATCATCTTTAAAAAAATTGACACGCAATAACTTTTGTATTAATATTAATTTACTTCCTCTGAAGAAGTGACGAATATAGAGTCCTCTTGTAAAGTACTCATCTAAAGAACCAACTCGCCAAAGTTGGTTTTTTGCTTTCTGGAGTTTGATAACTACCTCCCTATATAATAAAATGTTACAATGTATAAAATCCATTTGATTCATTTATTATGTCTAACATTGATGCAGCAAGCTTACAGCGTGAAATAACCACGCTATCTGATAAAATTAACTTAAAAGATACTGAGGTCACTGCGTTAATGAACGTAGTAATTGAAACAAACAAGGGTGTTTCTGAAAACTTAGTAAAATTAACGCAGGTGGTTTCTAACGTGAATGTATTGGAAAAAGCGCAGGAGGCACAGCGAAAAACATTAAATGACTTAAGTAAAAAGGTTTCGGCAAATGAAACTAATATCAAATTAAGTTTGCAAGATAAACAACACATCAAACAATCACTCGAAGAAATAAAGACAAACCAAAAAGAGGCACGGGGTTTTGTTGCTAAAATATTAGGCACATTAATGACCCTTGCTATTATTGGCGGGTTAACCACAAAATTTATAGGGTAGCCAACAAAGCTAGACAGCAAGCAAGCGAATAACCATAAGGACTCGCACATGGAAAAAGGTATATCAAAAGCAAACGTTAATCGCGCTATAAGACAAGAGGCTTTACGTGAGTCTTTAAGCGCTGGGGGGCATATTCAGCATGTCGTTGATATATGTGATGAATTAAATGATTTAACTATAGATATGGATGCTATAGCAGTTCAACGTAAAAGGGCTGTAATAGACACTAAGCTAAAGTTGGTTAGTAAGTACCTGCCTGACGTTAAAAGTGTCGAGATAAAGAATGCCGAGGGTGAGTCATTCAAGACTGATGGTAAGTGGACTGTTGAGTTTATTAATGCCGAGGTACAAGATGCCGACATTAAGGATTAACAAAAAACTTGAGCCATTCCTAACAAAACCCAAGCAGCTTAAAATTGCCATAGGTGGAAGGGGTAGTGGTAAAAGTATTGGTATCGGTGACGCGTTAACATTTAAAATGGCAACAGAGAAAGCTGATATATATTGTTTGCGTGAATTCCAAGACTCTATATCTGATTCTGTTCACAGGGTGTTTGAGGGGTCCATTAATGACCGCTTAATGCTTGATGGATGGAATGTACAAGAGAAGCGTATTATATCACCAGAGGGTGCCCAGACAGCTTACAAAGGAGCAGCGAGAAACCCTAACTCCATTCAATCAGCGCAAGGGTATAAATATTCTTGGTTTGAAGAGGCACAGACAATGAGTCAGGCTTCAATTGATAAACTCCTACCTACAATATTACGTAATCCCGGTGCAGAATGTTGGTTTAGTGCTAACCCACAGTCTAGTGCAGATCCATTTAGTCAAAGATTTATCGTGCCGTACCTTAGAGAACTAAATAAACATGGTTATTATGAGGACGACTTACACTTAATTATTGTGGTTAACTGGCGTGATAATCCGTGGTGGAATATTGAGCAGGAAACATTAAGAAAATGGGACTACACTAATCTATCTCGCGCCAAATATGACTGGGTTTGGGAGGGGAAATTTAACGATGAAGTGGCTGATAGTATAGTCAAGGCTGAGTGGTTTGATGCCTGTATAGATGCACATAAAGTAGATAAACTTAAAGAAGTATTTAAACCATTAGGGGCTAGGATAGCAGCACATGACCCTAGCGATACTGGTAAAGATAACAAGGGTTATGCCATGAGGCACGGCTCTATAGTTCAGCATATCTACGAAAAGAACTCAGGTGAAATAGATGTAGGTTGTGATTGGGCCACCAACTTAGCGCGTGAACACAAAGCAGATTGGTTTGTTTGGGATGGTGACGGTATGGGTGCTGGTCTTAAGCGGCAAGTTGCTAACAATCTAGACTCAACCAATACTAAGTATCAAATGTTCAAAGGTTCATTGTCAGGTAAGGGACAAGACCATGCTGATAAGATGTACCAAAAAGGCTATGGCGATAAGAATAACAACCTAACCAATGCTGAGGTATTTAAGAATAACCGGGCGCAGTATTACATATCATTAGCTGATAGATGTTATAACACTTATCGTTGTGTAGTGAAGGGTGAATATGTTGATCCAGAAGAGATGATATCATTTGATAGTGATGGTATTGAAAGTATTCCAGCATTACGTTCTGAGTTATGTCGTATACCACGTAAGAATAACAGTAATGGTTTACAGCAGCTAATGAATAAGCAAGAGATGAAAAGTCAGGGTATTGATTCGCCGGGTATGGCAGATAGCTTGATGATGCTAATGTTTCAACCTCCAGTTAAAAAGGCAAGGAAAGCATTAAACTATGGTAAGACTAACAACTATTAACTACTTCTTGTAAGTTGCTGATGGACTACGACCAGTAGTATTGCCAAACGACCGGGGAGCACTTAACATTTTGAGTGCTATCTCGTTACATTCGGGGCACACTATAGTTAATTCACTACTATCAATTAAGCGTTCTGTTATGTGACTATTACTACACTTAAAGTTCCTTAACATTTTCATTTATTTGATTCCTAAATTGACTGATTGGATTAACACTACCCCATATAGTATAATAAGTAAAACAATCTTTTAACTATTGAGTGATTCTTAATGCCAACTAAAATGACAGATAACGAGCTATTAAGTTTAGTTGGCGAGGCAGAACGCCAAGCCGCTATTTTTAGTGGTGATTTAATGAGAGAGAACACCAAATACCTAGAGGCATATCTAGGTGATAAAACTGGTGATTTTGCAGCAATTCCCAATCAATCAAGCGTAGTGTCCACTGATATAGCTGATGTTATTGAGTCAGACATGCCAAGTCTAGCAAGAGTTTTTCTTGGCTCAGGCAATATAATGTCGTTCACTCCAAATACTGAAAATGAAGTGGAAGTACAAGAGGCTGACGAGAAAACAAAATACGTTAACTGGGTTATACGAAGTCAACCAGAAAGCTTTCAGGTAATTCATAACTGGCTTAAAGATGCAGAAATACACAAGAACGGTGTGGTTAAATACTTTATCGAAGAACAAAAAGATGTCGAGGTGGTAGAGTATGAGGGTGTTGATTCAGAAGAATTATCAGCTATCCGCGACAGCTTAGTTGGTTCATCCGTTGATAAGATTAAGGTTGACATTGCTGAGCAGGAAGAGGACTTAGAGGCCCAGACTTTTAATATCAAATTCCGAGTAACAACCGAAAGAAAGAAAGTTAATATAATTAACATTCCCCCGGAGTCATTCCTTATTACTCGTAATGCAACAAGCATTGACGAAGCTGAAATGGTTGGTGATAGAGTTAGAAAGACGCGCAGTGAATTATTGGCTGATGGCTTTGATAAAGACTTAATATCTCGACTACCAACAGTAAGTGATAAAGCTG
>Ga0209712_10000511_pt1 | contig 34433 bp, 28 predicted proteins | sample ArcOceMetagenome_FD_187443 | JGI IMG/M metagenome (GOLD analysis project Ga0209712, IMG submission 187443) | Marine eukaryotic phytoplankton communities from Arctic Ocean - Arctic Ocean - Greenland ARC118M Metagenome (SPAdes) (version 2) | ecosystem: Environmental > Aquatic > Marine > Oceanic...
TTTGTTCATGTGTTTTCTCTGATTAAAGTTGATTAAAGTTTAAGTTCGTCTGGATTAAACACATAATAAACAAACTTTATTCGTAATGCAAATCATTCTTATTTAGATTAGCATAACTTTTAGCATTCCATTAAATCAGATTAAAAAACAACATTATTTACACCATTTACAGCCCTTTCTAGTACCCTTAAAATTCACGACCTGTTAGAATGCTCGCCGACAAAGTCCCAGTAGCTCAGCCGGATAGAGCAGCCGCCTCCTAAGCGGCAGGTCGGAGGTTCGACTCCTCTCTGGGACGCCATTCCTCCTTATTTTCCGGTTTCATCCAGTATCACCCCGCCACAAATTCGCTTGAAAATGCCGATATAAGGGAATATGATCCTCCTATGCGGTATTTTACGGTATCGTCAAAGCCTAAAGTTTTAGGTACACAGGTTGGTACACAGATTCACGGAAGCCGTTTCGTGTACCAAAAAATACCTCACTTGATAAAAAACTGTGTACCTAAAAACGATATTTAAGGCCTGTTTAATCAGTGGAGAATGGCTATGCCAGTATTAGCAAAACCCTTAACAGACAGCCAATGTAGACACGCCAAGTCCAAAGACAAACAGTACACTTTGTCACATGGTGCTGGAATGGGCCTAAGAGTGATGCCTAATGGAAAAAAGGAATGGCTTTTTAGGTACACAAAACCATACACCACCAGCCGAACAGCTATACAACTTGGCACCTACCCCACTACCAGCATCAAGCAAGCCCAACAAAAGCGGGATACCTACCTCACTCTCCTAGCAGATAACAAAGACCCACAGGAGTGGCGTCTTAATAAAGAGGTGGAGGCCGAAAAAAGCAAACATAATACGTTGAAGGTGGTTGCTCAACTGTGGATAGAAGACAAAAATCGCAAAGCAAAGGCAAACCCACAAACCATCAAAGACATCTGGAACTCACTAGAGAATCATATTTTCCCTAAATTAGGCAACCGCCCTATTAATGAGCTAAGGCCCAAGCTGGTGGCAGACACCATTAAGCCTTTAGAAACCATAGGCTCATTAGAGCTAGTAAAACGCCTATGCCAACGCATCAACGAAATTATGGCCTATGCGCTTAATGAGGAGCTAATTACAGACAATCCCCTTGCCCACATTAAGGGCAAGTTTAAAGCGCCTAGCACCACACACAACCCATCATTGGAGCCTAAAGACCTTCCTGTATTAATGTCCGCCATTGAAAGCGACACAATGGCCATACCAACACGCCTATTAATTGAGTGGCAATTACATACCATGGTGAGACCCAACGAAGCAGCGGGCACTAGATGGGCTGAGATAGACCAAGACACAATGGTGTGGACTATCCCCAAAGGGCGTATGAAAAAAGTAGGCACCAACAAACAGTGGGAAGAACGAAAAGATCACGTTATCCCGCTCACTTCCCAAACCTTGACTATACTTAGCCAAATGAAACCATTTAGTGGCCACCTTGAGTATGTATTCCCTAACCAACGTGACCGCCAAGCAAAGGCAGGCCCAGACTCAGCAAACAACGCGCTAAAGCGGGCAGGTTTAAAAGGCAAACAAACTGCCCACGGTATGCGCACAATGGCGAGTAGCACACTAAACGAAGAGCAATTTAACCCTGACGTGATTGAGGCAGCCTTGTACCACTTAGACCCTAACGAGCAGCGACGCACGTATAACCGCACTGACTATTTTAACCAAAGGCGTTTAATGATGGACTGGTGGAGCAACCGAATAGATGAAGCTGCTACTGGCAACATGAGTATGACAGCGCACATCAAAGGCTTACGAGCCATTATTTAACTAGCTTTACTATATCTAGGCTCATTACCGAAAAGGCGGCATACCTACCCGCTCTGCATAGTATCTTTATTTGTAGGTCGCTGAGGTGCAGGATGGACTTAATACCCAAGCCAGTTTTTTTATCTAACACCCCAGAGACCGTTATTGAGTCAATAATGTACAGCATTCGATTTTTCGACGAATACGAGCGTGTCGAATTTCCAGAAGAGAGGGAAAAGGTCGATAACCTAATTTTACTCGGGACCAGCGAGCACATGGAAAGCGTATGGAACACCATAAGAAAGCTAGAATACCAGCACCCCCACGGCAATTTTAATAAAGCATGTAGTGATTTCACTAGCGCTATAAGCTCAGCCTTATACAAGGAATCCCCGTGGGCGGCACTAAAACCCACAACGCGAGAAACAACTCACGAGGGTATTATTCGCACCATGCGGTATCTAGCTAGAGATATTAAAAACTATGATTTAGACCAGCGCGAAAAAGTAACCCATGCAAGCGCCCCTTGTGATGGGGGGTGGTTTTACCCCGACGATGACATGCCACTTAGTGGGAATTTAGGTAATTTTACTAGTTTTAAAGACCTGTATATTAACCAAACAGGTATACAAATCAGCGACCTATTGCTCAAACACGCTGATAAACTCGAACAACAAAAAAGACACCACGCCCCCCTGACAAGAAAAACCACCGGCGAAAGGGCGTTGCTCCATTTTATTAGGACCTTAGGAATCTACAATATAAGCCGCTATGGTGAACTCAAAGGCGCCATGATTTCCCTCATCGCCCAAGTATTTTTCGAAGACCAGAACTTAGACCTCGAGCCAGAAAAAATACGCGCTTCTTTTAAGGCACTTAAAATGCAACCAATAACAAAAATCCATAAATAGGTACGCTTTGTTATTTATTAACTAGACAGGATTTAATTTAAAGTCACCTCAAGCACTCACATAAGAGCGCATAACTTCACCAACCTTGAGGAAGACGCAATGATTAGCCCATACCAAACCCGCCAACAACTAGAGAAATTATTCAAAGTTTCACCCGCCACGATTTACCGCTGGATTAAAGAAGGAAAGTTTCCAGCCCCTATCCACTTAGGTGCAAATATGGTGAGGTGGAAAGTCTCTGATATTGAAGCATGGATAGCAGAAAGAGAGGGAGCATAAAATGAATAATGCCACCTCCAACGAAGGCAGCACAACCCACCTAGACAGTGGTGATTATAGCACACAAAGCACCCACGAAGAGCTTAGATGCCACGCCTTTAAATATGGAACAGAGGGATGGTACATATTCCCGCTAAAGGTGAAAAGCAAAGAACCTTTGCCTTTGTCACACGGCTTTAAGGACGCCACGACCCAAATGGATGCCATAGGAAGGCGCTGGGAAACAAAACCCCACAATATTGGGCTAGCCACAGGAAAAGTAAATGGTATTATGGTTGTTGATGTCGACAATGAAGCCTTATTTCTTGAGTTTTTAGAGAAACAGGAGCAGACCTTTCCTGACGGCCTAAGGGTGAAAACAAACAAAGGGTTCCACGCCTATTTTCAATACCCTAAAGGCCATGACATAGGCTCTAAGACATTCCCAGTACTAGGTTTTGATATTCGCGGCAATGGCGGCTATGTGCTAGCTCCACCTTCCAATCACCCCGCCGGAGGCGTGTACGACTTTATTGGCACCGGCTCACTCTCAGCACTAAAAGATCTAGTAAAACCGCCTAAGTGGTTGGTAGATTTTCTTATGAACCCTAAGGTATTGGCCAAGGTTAAGCCCGCCAATACAGCACTGGATCATAATGCCCTTATAAGCGGATTTAACGGCACCAGTTCCTATGGCAAGACAGCATTAGAGGGGGAGTGTAACGCACTTAGAGGGACCGCGGAGGGCGGCAGAAACGCACAATTAAACGAATCGGCCTTTAAAATAGGACGACTGGTGGCTGGTAGTGAAATAAACGAAAACGAGGCACAAACTGCACTCGAACAAGCCGCTATAAGTTGTGGACTAGGTGCTAGTGAGATACGGGGCACACTGGCCAGTGGGTTCGAGGCAGGCAGAGATAAGCCTAGAAGGGCACCACCTAATAAAAGTAGTCAAGAGCAGGGCTTAACAGCAGCACCAAACGCTCGCTCTTTGTCGCCGCCAATCAACAAGAAACCCTTTAAACTCACATCAATAGGCGAACTAATGAAACAGCCACCGCCTTTAAAGTGGTTGATCAAAGGTTACCTGCCACCTGAAGGGTTAGGTTTTTTAATTGCTGCACCAGCCACAGGAAAGACTTTTTTAGCCATTGACTGGTTTTGTCACATTGCATGCGGGCTTCCATGGTGGGGGAAAACAGTTAAGCAAGGCGGCGTAGTGGTGATAGCTGGAGAAGGCCACCATGGGCTAAGGAGGCGGCTTAAGGCATGGGGCATTAACCAGGGTATAGTTATGGATAATAAGCCCATAGTGGTGAGTGATGTGGCCGCTTCGCTAACAGATAAAGCTTCAGTAGAGGCGGTTATGGATGCCATTGATTTAAGTCTTGCCCAACTCGAATCAGTGGATATTATCGTTATTGATACACTACACAGAAATATAACAGGTGATGAAAATTCGTCTGAAGATATGGCTGTTTATTTCAATCACCTTGACGGGCTTAGAGCTAAGTATGAGTGCTTTATTTTGACTGTACACCACACAGGCCATGGTGAGCAGGGGCGGGCGCGTGGGTCTAGTTCAATCAAAGCCGCCATTGATGTAGAGTACATTATTAGTAAATCGGGGGATGTCGCTAAAGTGTCGTGTGAAAAAATGAAGGATGGCGAAAAGCCCAAGAATTTTGGTTTTACATTACCTGAAGTCACCATCCCTACTTGGTTGGATGATGATGGTAACCCTGAAACTTCTGTAGTACTAGCCGTGTCTGAAGCTGAAGCCTCTAGCGGGAAAGAAAAAAAGCTATCCGATCAAATTATGATAGCGTTCGAGGCTCTATGTATACTCACAGTTGAGGCGGCTAAGGCGGAGGCTGAATCGGGTGAGATGAAGGAAAAAAAGGAAAAGAAAATTGAAAACACGGCGTGGAAACACCAGGCCTTTATTAAGTTGACCCATGATAATGAGGACTCAAAACAAAAGGCGTTTAATCGAGGTAAAAATGCGCTAATCAAGGCGGGTTACGTTGATGTGGAAAGTAACCACTACTGGATAGAGGATTTAAAACTTAGCGATCAAACTTCAACCATTTTGAATAGGGTCAGTGCCGAATTGTCCCTAAACCCTATCATGGGTTAGAACAGACACGGACATTTAGAGGACAAGTCCGCTTGTCTTCCTCCCACCTATAAGCGGACAGACAAGGACACACCCCCATAGGGGTGTCTGATGTCCGGTGTGGCTACAATGGCTAGTGCTCCCTACCACAAACCCAAGGTGCTCGTAGTGTATTCTGTCTGAGGGAGTGTCAGCCCAGATCAAATTGACCTAAGCGGCTCTCTCCAAGACTTTTACTACCATCACCTTGCACAATATTGCTGCCCGATCCTTCAGCCTGTTGGGCTAAGAAGTCAGCGGTGTCTCGTAACTTACCTTCTTCTCTATTCGGAGCGTCATGATGGGCTTCCATCATAAACTTCTCGTACAAAGAAATAGGCAGCTTAAAAGCCAGCATTTCATTAACCCCAATGAAGCCTTGCCAATCACCCGTTTTGAGTGAAGCATACTCCCAGCCAGGAACGTCTTCTGGCTTAACTGGTTCATATCCTAAGCGAATACGCATTTGGATTGAATCACGCGAGTTAGTTGTTGTAAGCCAGCACAGCGGCAAAGACGCCTCTAGAGGTGCCCATGGCAAGGGTCGCAGTGCGCTGTAAATTCTCCTCGACAACGTAGATTTCGGTGTCGATATGAGCAAGTATTGTTGATATTACCAAGCAACGAGAACTACCTTTCAAGGGCACATAAATACCCTTTAAATTGGCCATTGTGGAGATAAGAATTAGCAAATTTGGGGGAAATATGAGGCTTCTACTTACCTTTTACCTTTTACCTTTTACCTATCAACTTCAAATCATCAACCAAGTGACTCGTAGTTTTGATTAATTAGATACACAACGTCTTCGAGTTGTGAAGTATCATTAACACCTTACCCATCTGAGGGGCCAAAACGCGCTCAGGGGGCTTCTGTAAGCATAAGGGCAACATTCGTAATGGGCGATGCAAACGTCACGGTGGAGCCTCTACAGGGCCAATTAACCAAACCTTTGGAAAGAACCACCACCGCTATATTCATGGCCTTAGGAGTAAAGAAGTTATCATAATGCGTAAGCTATTATCAGAGATGGATTCGTCATTTAAAGAAATTAAGGCGATATACATAAAAACAACTTACTTTTGATTATTAAGTTCTAAAATTAAACCTGCAGCTGAATTATCCTTAAAAAAACCAGAGTAATATTAAACTCCTAAATCAACTTAGCTACACAATCATTCGTGACCTAGGTTTTGATGGGCTCTGCTTGGGTGGAGGTGACCCTCTGGTCGCAGTGGACCAGTCTTAAATTACAAGTGTTTTTGGACAGGATACTTTATTGAAATCAGTCTTGGATTAATTGGTCGATAATGACCGGTGCGACGGCATTTGGGTATGGTAAAACACCATCAGAACTACCATTAAAACTATTTTCTCCGCGATAATCACCTTCAGGAATGATTTGAATACCCAAGCCGAAGCCAAATAGGTTAGGTATTGCTGCTCCAGATTTAATGTCACTTAATTCACCAAAACTTGAACGCTGCCTTACTTTTTGGGTAACACCGTTCAGAATAATTTTAGGTAAGTTTGCTCGGAACCCCGTACACTGGACAATCAGTGCTGCATCATCCAATAGATGTTTGGCATCAGAGATTGCTGCCGTGGGTTCAAGACGGACACGCTTTTCTGTCCCTTTTTTTATTTGGATATATAGCGCCTTGGCGTCTTTGCGCAATCCTGCATTACGGTAAACCAGTCCGCTGACAGGACAGACATCATCGATGGCATCAAAAGGCAATTGATTTTGATGCGCAAATTTTGGAGTACAACGAAGTTTAACCAATGGATTTCTTTGCAGCATGATTATATCTCTACCTTTGGCATATGCTGATAACACTGGATCATTAAGCAAACGCCAAGCCGCCGAGAAACTACTGTGAGAAGAGCCAACAATCAATATATTACCCTGTTGATGAGGTAGTAAACTGGCATCTTTCGTCTGCAAAAATGGGCCCGTCAAAACGGTTTTTTGCTGCCACGGCAAAAGCTCTTTTAATAAATCTTCTCTACCACCACAGCAAAGAACCATTTTTCGACTGCGTACTAATAACTGGTTGTTACTACCATAACTTTTGCATTCATTTTTACTGATTTCAACATGTGTGACTTTTGTATTGAGCAGCAAATTATCGCCTAACAATGAGGTGATTATATTGGCAATTGGTTTAAGCATTAACTTTCCGACTTCCGGCAAAGTTATCAATGCTTGATGCACTTCAGGCTGTTTTAAATAATAATCACGCAGATTTGTGAATGGCGTTTCATCAAGTAAGCAACTGACAATTTCGTCGGCGTCAGTATTGGCATTGATTTGATAGCTATCCAATACACCACCAGATTGATGATTACTTTCGATAGCTATTAGCGAATCTAGAAGGGCTTGGTATTTTAGTTTTTTAGGTCCTCGTGCTTGGCTGGCTTTATTAACAAGCGCAATAACAAAACACAGTCCGGCTGTACCAGTGCCGATTAATTGACAATGGGATATTGTATTCATGGTAGTCTAATCCAATGGCGCAGACAGTTTAGTTTCTTTGGTGATAATGCCACCACGATTGCCAATTTCAATTGAGCCATAACGCTGCTTGTAATATTCTGGCAATGGGCGGTCGTCAGGCATAGACAACCATAAGCGCATTAAATGGCGCCGTTTGGTGGAGTCTGGCCAGTCTAAAAACTCCGCGCGGTCATGAAGCTGAGAATGGTTATATACCCATTGCATATCGCCGGGTTCCAACTGCATGCCAAAATAAAGGTCAGGGTCGTTTGCTAAGGCATCAAACATATCTAGAGCTTCAATATGCTTAGGGGTTAATTCTATAGCTTCGCTAAATCGTTGCGCACTTTCAATGTATTGCCTTTGATAGAAAACAGTAAGGTAACCTTGGTTCCAGCTTAAAACGGGTATTTCCATGAATGGCTTTTCACCTTTAGGAATTTCACCTCGACGATCTGTTGCTATTGGATCAAACAGTTTTTCCAATAAATCTGGGCGCTCTGCTTTCATGCGGTTATAAATTGTTTCAGCACTCACCAATAAAGAACGCCCACCTTTTTTTGCCTTTCTAACACACACTAAGCCGACCACGTCGGCACTATCTGTATGGAATGTTTGGCGATCACAAGTTTGATAAATACGGCTGTTCGGATCATTTATATCTGCACCAACGTCACGTACATGCCCTAATATATGCCCGTCAGAATTTTGTGAACGTGCTCTTCCTATGTGGGAACCTAACCCACAGAAAATAGTCGCAGTGAATTTTGGGGAGTAATTTGAAATATTCAAACCACGTAAAACTTCTACACCAACACCTTTTAAGAGTGTTTTGCTTAAACTATCAATATGCGGGAGAAAGGTTGTCAGTGGGAAGGTCTCTTTAGTGATTTCACCCACATCAATGCCAAGGCTCAAAAAGGAGTTAGCTGCCTTTTCCAAATCAAGAATATCTTCTGTAGTAAGGTGATATAACCAAGCCTCTGTGTTGCGTGCCATATCTTTTCCAAGCCATGCTGATGGGCCCGTTAGACATTGGGGTAGATCAGCTAAATTTTGATGAAACCTATTTTTCATGTATATTCTCGATTAGAAGCAAACGCAATTATCGTTTTACCCTCTAACATAAAACACTTAATTTAACATTAGTATGCATTTTCTACTCCCTTTAAGAAAATGTCGAGGCAACGACAATGCCTTATCTATAGTTCTTTGATTGTGAATACAATCGCGCTAGCAATTATTGCCTAAAGGGTAACCCGGCCGAGCACCATGCTAGCAGACATTACATAAATCCCTTAAAAGGTTGACGCTGCACCACATCATTCGCCATGCATGCGAGCGTTGTGAGATCAAAAATTGGCAAGCCAAATTCGGCCTGCAAACGATGGGCATAGGGCGGCAAGTCTGTGCACTCCAATACCAGCGCACCAATATCTGGATTGTTTTCAAGTAGCTGCCTAACTACCGTTAGAAGTTCTTCTACGACCAATTCAAGGTCCATATCATTGCGTTCATTATGCAGAATTACGCTGGCAAATTCCTCACTATCCTGTAAACCTGCAATAGCCACTGGCACATGGTCGGCACCTACAGCTTTTAAATAGTGGCTATTTAAAACAGTTGCGTCAGCAGTAATAACGCCCACCTTTTGCCCCGTCATTTGGTACGCCAAAGGCACCTGTATGAGGCTTGAGGAAAATACAGGAATTTGCACAGCATTAACCAATACCGATTGATACAAGGCCAAAAAGCCACACGAACCAGTAATCGCTTTAACACCTTGCATCTCAAGTGAAAGTGCTGCCTCCAAAATAGTATTTTGCATGGCTGGCGTGGGGCGGTAAAGCAGGTCAGGCACAGAGATACCCCGCAATATTTCATAACAAGTTGTGAACGGCAGGCCCGACGGATTTTTGATGTGCCCTGGTGGCTTAGGGAAGTAACTTTCAAGTGATATAACACCGATTGAGACACCACAAATATTTTTCCCACCAGAGACTTTAGTCATATTCTTCCTTTGAAATAGGTTAAGACGAAGATATTTGAACAACTCTTCATCAATCTTATGTGCTGTCAACTGAGCAATTAGTTTTGCTTAATGATGAGTCATTATCATGACACAGGACAAGACCTTACTAATGTAAAACAATACAGAAGCGAAATAAAACAGCAAAGTAATCCCTTTAGACGTAAATCGTAAAGTAATTTTGCTAGTTATTTTTTCCAGTACAATAAGGCTTTTTAGTTTTTGGTATACGGTAGTGCTAATTTATCAAAGATTCTTGATAACTAAAAATGGCGGGCAGCCCACCTGTATGAAGCATTAAAACCTTTTGGCCAGGTAAAATCTGACCCTCTTCGAGCAATCCAAGAAGACCTGCAAACGTCTTTGACGTGTAAACAGGATCGAGCATTATACCTTCAGTTTGAGCCATAAGTTTGAGCGCATGGAGCGCTTTTTGGCCGACCTGACCGTAACCTGGCGCTAAGGAACCATCCCAAGTAAGGATGTCTTCTCGTTTAAATGGGCGCTCAATTTCTAACAATTCAGCCAATTTGTTAGTGACCCTGTTCATCCTGTCTTTTTGTTGCACCGCATCACGGCGCACACAAATTCCGTAAATTGGACTGTTAATTCCTGACAAGCGGAGGCCAGTCAACAAGCCACCATGGGTAGCACCACTGCCAGAGGGAACAATCCCAACGTCAAATTCTGGCATCTGATCCGCTAATTCAGCACCGCCTTTAACATAGCCAACTGATCCGAGTGGGGGGTGGTCAATCCCTAGTGGAATAATAAATGGAACTTGCCCATTTGCTACTAACTCTGCTGCACGTTTCGCCAATGCAGTATCAGCTCCAGATTCATTTTCACCTTCAGGAAAATACATATGTTCAACATCCAAAAGATTACTAAGCAAAACGTTTCCTGAGGAGTGATACGTAGACCCCATGTTTGGAACTCTCTCCTCAAGTTGTAAGATTGCCTTCATTCCAAATTTTGCAGCTGCTGCAGCAGCTGTGCGTACAAAATTCGACTGAACCGCACCAGTAATCAAAATAGTATCAGCTTTTTTCTCTACCGCAGCTCCAATGTAATACTCCAGTTGGCGTGTTTTATTTCCGCCAAAACTGAGGCCTGTCAGATCATCGCGCTTCATCCAAAGATCAATATTCAATTTATCAGACATTCGGTCTAAGCGTTCAACGGGAGTAGGGACAGAGATCAGCTCGGCCCGTGGGAACTTTGATATTAGTTGTGAAACGCTATGCATGGTCTAGATCCTGATTTATAAAAGATTAAAAACGGTTAAGACGAAAATCGTTTAACAACTCTTCATCAATCTCATGCGTTATCGACTGAGCAATGAGTTTTGCTGACTGAGGAGCCATCATCATGCCATAGTGACTGTGCCCAAAAGCGACGTGTAAACCTGGAAGTCCTTGAACTTTGCCAAGACAAGGCAAGCTATCTGGCAATGATGGGCGTACACCAACCCATGATTGGAAATTCGATTGACCTAAATCAGGGAACATTTTATTGGCCAAGTTGGCCAAGCCAGCCACTCGCTGAGGGTTAGGAGGCGCATTCTTATCGTCAAATTCTGCAGTGCCTGCAATACGCAGTCCATCTTCCATTTGTGAAGCCACGAATTTCATATCGGCGTCCATAATGGAGTTGTTTAACTGCATGTCAACGTCAGGGTAGGAAATGTGATACCCACGCTCATTTTCCATCAGTACTTTAATACCCAGAGGGCGCAGTAAATCAGCCGACCAGGCTCCTGCTGACACTAGTAGTTGGCTAGATGGGAGGGATTTTCCATCATAAAAACAGTCCCAACCACCGTTCACATTGGGTCTAATATTGCCGACTTCGCGCTGGATCAACTTACCACCTAAGAGCTGCACCTTATTAGCTAAGACCTGTCCCAAACGTCCAGGATTAGTAAGTCGGGCTTGGCCTTTGATGACAATTGCAGCAGCAAAATCTGTGGATAAAGCCGGTTCTAACTGCCTTAGTTGTTGCCCATTGTAGCGTTCTATATCTGCACCGTTTTTGATGCGAATTTGGTAGTCTAAACTGCTTAGGTTCGCTTCTTTTTCATTCCGATAGGCATGCACATAGTAGCTATCACGCAGTAAATCTTGAGATCCTGTATCGGCGAGAAGTTGCTGATATAAAGGAATACAATCCCTGATTAAACTAGCCATAGCTTGAGAGTTTTTTTCTACTTGAGTGCGCCGCCCCTGGAGTAAAAACCGAGTACCCCAATAGGCCATGCGCGGGAAGTAACGTGGAGACACCGCTACTGGACCTAATGGGTCCAATAACCAGCTAGGCACTTTTCGCCACATCCCTGGTAGCGATTGAGGCACAATCGACCAAGGTGAAATAATACCCGCATTGCCGTATGAGGCTCCCTGCCCTGGCTCAGCTTTGTCGACTATGGTGACTTGAAACCCCTTTTGGAGTAATTCAATTGCTGAGCAAAGGCCAATAATGCCAGCGCCAATGATAGTAATATCTCGTCCGTCGGGTCTAGCTATAGTCTGCGACACTTTTGGATTCCTTTTTTACAGAGAGCCATTGCTGGGCGAAAATAAGCGCAACTATACATAAGCCTACCAAGTCAGAGTTGCTGCTTGGCGCTACTAACAATAAACCACCTACTGCCATTAATAGACGCCAAATATGGCGCAATGGCGCCATAAAATAAGCGGATACAGCCGTAGCAATAACAAACACTCCTAGAGCGCAAGTAATAGACACCTGCAAGAATGACCCGAGAGTGAAGTACTCTGGCAATACTATAAGCATGGTCGGTGCATATACAAAAACCATGGGGACTAACAATTTACCCAAGCCAAGACTGAATGCACTCATACCTGTCCGAAATGGATTGGCTCCTGCAATGCCTGCAGCGGCATACGCCGATGCACAAACGGGCGGGGTAATTTCTGAAATAACGCCGTAATAGAGCACAAACATGTGAGTAGCTAAGGGTGGCACACCTAGGTTTGACAGCGCGGGTTGGGCGACAGAAACCAACATAATATAAAGCGCCGTAGTGGGCAGCCCTGCGCCCATTAGAATACAGGCGATGGCAATTAACACTAACGACAAAAACTGTTGTAACGCGCTTTGGGAAAAAGCATCTATGCTCGTCCAGTCCAATAGTGGCGCCAGCCAACTGGCCATGTCAGCGGCACTTCCGGTCACCATAAAACCTAAACGGAAGCCAATACCCGTGGTATTAATAACACCAACGACAATACCTACAGCTGCACATGCGGCTCCTACGGGGAGGGCATATTGCACCCCTACATGGAAGCTATCAAACAAGGCGCGAAAACTTTGCAGTTTGTTACGATGAAGACTACCAATTAAAGTCAAAGCCGCTAATGTACCTGCCACACTTGGGCTGTAGCCCCCCCCAGAATATGGAGATGCTTTCCAAAATATATAGGCCAACAACGCAAAGGGCGCAAGCAGCGTTAATGGCTTATCTAAGCCACTAAAGCCGACCACAACGCACAAGGCTAAGCCAATAAAGGCAGCCATATTAGGGGAATACCCACTAAACAATACTAGAAGCAAAGCCACCAATGGAATGGCGGTGCGCCAGCCTTGACGCCAAACTTGCACAAAATTAGGCAATTGTTCCTTTGTATAAGTAGACAAGCCTAATCGTTTGGCTGTGTAGTGCACTATAGACATAACACCGATGTAGTGCATCGCGGCGGGAACAATGGCAGCGATCACAATAGTTGTATAGGGGACTTCTAAATACTCGGCCATCAAGAAGCTAGCTGCACCCATGATGGGCGGGGTAATTTGTCCACCGGCACTGGATGCAGCTTCAACGCCACCAGCAAAATGGGCTGGGTAACCCATCTTTTTCATGTTAGGAATAGTGAGCGACCCAGTAGATACGGTGTTAGCAATTGAAGACCCAGAAATAGTGCCAAAAAAGGCAGAGGAAACGACGGATACCTTGGCTGGACCACCCGTATATCGACCAGCCAATATCATGGCATTGTCAACAAAGAATTGCCCTAGGCCCATTCGTTGTGCTACCACACCAAACAGCACAAAATGGAATACCACTGTTGAAACTACCCATAAAGTCACCCCAAATATGCCCTCTGAGGGGAAGTACATGTTGTTAACAAATTGATACCAATCGACACCTGGATGACGCAAGATTTGAACGGGGATATAAGGCCCTAACAGCGCATATCCTGCGAATACCAAAATGATCATTGGCAACACGAAACCAATGGTACGCCGAGTAATTTCTAACACCGCTAGAATCAAGATACTGCCAAGTACCACGTCAAATGTACTGGGATTGCCTTGACGCATAGTTTGTTCAGCAATTTGTATTCCGAACACATCAAAACCACGCCAGCTAAACCACAAAAATAGCGATGCAGTAATGGCCAACAGCATAATAGCCCAGTCATATAGAGGCACATTGCCTGGCGCCCACATAGAGGCGCCTTTATACTGTAATGCTGAAGCTGTTTTTAATAAGGGGAAACCCACAAAGATAAAAAAGAATAAGCCTGATAAGTGGATTCCCATATGTACATAATCTACAGGTGTACCGAATCCTGCAGTCCAAAAATGATAGAGCGCAAATAATAATGTTGCTAGATAAACAAACCGCCTGAAGCTAGGGCCATTATCACGCGTATTTAGGGCGCTATCGTATTTCTTTTCCAGTTCATCTAGAGCCCTATTGTCTATTTTTGTGTCAAGTTGCATGATTGTCAGTTCCGGTGGGGAGGTTCATGAAAAAATGGGCCACCTTAAAAAGGCGGCCCAAAAAGCACGTTAAAACAGCGCGAGGCTTAGATTAGTCCTGGGTTAATCTAGTAATCCCATTTCACGATAGAAACGCTCTGCACCGGCATGCAATGGCACACCAATACCCGCTACTCCATCCAAAGCGGTTTCAATGGTTATAACCTTGCCCTTAGCATGGCCATTATCTAGCAACTTACGCGCAGTTTTAGACCACATGGCTTTAGTTATTTGATAGATCAACTCTTCATCTTGATTTGCGTTGGTCACAAAAATGCCACTTACTGCAACGGTATTTACATCGTAGTTAACACCCGCATAAGTGCCTTTAGGGATGGTGGATGGGATGTAGTAGGGTACAGATTTATTGGCTTGCTTCACTTCGGCATCGGTGAAGGAATACAGCTCCATGCCTTTAGTACTGTCCAACTGGATCATGGCAGCAACTGGGGTACCCGCTGCGTAAAAGTAAGCATCCAATTGTCCATCAGCTAGGCGTTCCGCACTTTGATTGTTGCCCAACTCAGCTTCGTCAATATTGTCACGGTTCACACCATGATCAGCTATGATCAACTCAACAGCGATTTGAGTGCCAGATCCAGCTTGTGCAATACCTACCCGTTGTCCCTTGAGGGCACTCAAGCCAGACAAAGTCTTACCCTTTGGCAGCACCAAATGTAGGTCCTCGGGGTATAGGTTAGCAATAATACGCAGGTCTGGTTTGGCATTGCCTTCGTATTTACCTACCCCGTTATAAGCATAATGTAAGGTGGCAGCACCCGACAAACCGGCTTCCATTTGACCCGCCTGGATAGCGTTAACGTTATGCGCCGAGGCATTGGTAGATTGGGCCATAGCCACTAATCCTGGCACACCACAGTTGCCGCCTTTATCACAGGCACGCGATCCTGGCGGATTGGATATCGCGTTAGCGATGATGCCACCAATGGGAAAGTAAGTGCCTCCAGCACCACCTGTACCAATCCGGAAGAAGGTCATTTCTTGTGCAGCAACGGAACCACTTAATAATGTGCACGCCATTGCTATACCAGTGAGTTGTCGAAGTAGTTTCATGTGGGTAATCCTCTTATTTTTTTTGTAAACAGCCAGTACTCAAGCCTGTACGGGGTGATTCTGTCTGTGAGTGGCATGAATTAATCACGCTGACCACCACTCTAATGGCTACCATATATAAACACAAACTCGAAAAAGTGTTAGTATCAAAGATTTTATTTATATACAAAATTGCGAATATAATAAATAATGAATATACAACAACTTAAGGTGTTTAGAGAAATCATGAAGAATGGCTCTCTTAGTAGCGCCGCAAAAAGTTTAAACCGCTCTCAACCTGCCATCAGCTCCAGCTTAAAAAAGCTTGAGGATAGCCTAAGTATTGTTTTGTTTAAACGTGAAGGAAGGCGTTTGTTACCTATGCCTGAAGCCTACTATTTACTCACGGAAGCGGTGGAAATTTTAGAGCGCTGCCGCATCACGGAGCAAAACATTTCCTTGATGCGCGATCGAGTGCAAGGTGCAATTCGTATTGTATCGATGCCGGGCCCTTCGTCATTTTTACTGCCTAATTTCATCAGCAAATATGTGGCACAAAAACCAGACGTTAAAATTGCTATAGCTACCCGAAGTAGTCCACATATTCGCAGCTTAATGGCCTCTCAAACCTACGATGTCGGCATTTGCGACATGGATTTTAGTGGTACAGATAGTGAATTTTTTAATTGTCTAAATTTAACCTCAGAATGTGTTTGCGCCCTACCCGCTGACCATCCTTTAGCAACTGAAAAGGTCATTACTCCAACTCATTTAGATAATGTACCTATGGGGTCGCTACATCCAGATATGCAAGTAGTACAAAATATTAAAGCAGCATTCGATGAACAGGGTGCAAGCTTTAATGTACGCTTTACCACGCAGTATTTTATGCCTTTGCTTGAATTTGTAGTTGCTGGTCAGGCGTGTGTCATACTCGATAAATTAAGCGCTCGAAGCTACGAAATAATGCAGCAACGATCAACCAAAAAAACAGTTGTTTTTCGTCCTTTTGCACCAGCCACAACGTACGGTTGTAGCATTTTAACACCACCTGATTTACCTATATCATTAGTTGCAGAAGATTTTTTATATAACTGGCAGCAGTATGTGAAAGATATTTTAGCCGAACCTGTATAGCTTAGTGGGCTTAATAAAATGTTCATCTCGCAGCTATGTGATTGCGACAGAGCCTGTTATGAAAGGTCTTATGGACCAGCTAATTCCAAAAAATCGCATCGTTAGCGATAAACGTAAGGTGTTGTATTACTTTCGGCCTAGCCCTAATAGGAGCCACATTGTTTTTGGCGGCCGCGTATCATTGGGGGAAAGTAATCCGCGCCTGAGCGGTTCATTGACGACCCTATGGAATCTGTTGGGATGGGTGTTGTCTGCACTCGAACAGCAAAGGTATTTGGCAATCTGTTGATGCCCAGCAAATTCACCACCATTATCAAATGTGATGGTATGGCACAGATGCTTGAAAGGCTTAAGCATCCGTTAGACTGGGGGGCTAAAAACATGGTCTTACCTAAAGCGTATATACCAGTGAATACAAATGACAAAGTGGACGAGTATTTGTGCCAGATTCTAGAGGCACATAATATTTCAGAATTGACTCATGTAGCTGAATATAGACCGCAAGAGTTAGTTTTGAGGGTGTAGCCATAATCGGGTAGCCAGAGGTCTCTAATCTCCATCCATCCTGTAACCAAGCCTAACCTAAAGACCCTCACAGGGCCCCATATCGCCTCTCAGGCACACGTATGAATAGCTTCCAACCCTCTCTCATACGTACTTAATCTGCCAATAAGTTACCAGCAAGTCACCCTTCAAAGCAACCTAAGAAAGGTGCTGACGATAATGGCCATTTTGCCTCAGGTGGGTCAATTTTAAATCGGCGCTAGTGGGTCATTATTGCATCGGCGGTAACACTTGCTGGAGACGCGTTAATAAGTCGCGTATAATAAACATAGGATAGGGTGCGTTTTGTTTGTGATTCGTTGATATGGACCTGAATTATACCACAGAACGCCCTTCCTTTTAGATATAACCTATTGATTTATAAGTTAAATATAAGATTTACGAGGAAATTAAAGCAGGTATGGCATGAAAAATGCCGATTTTTTTGGCTTATGCCCATATCAATTATATTTATAGGGATAAGGAGTCATCGAAGTCTAGAAAAGCGCCGCTGATTTCTAGGAAACTTCAGGTGATATGTCCCCCGCGTTTATTAAAGGCGTTAAAGAGAACCTGCCAGAAGCAGAGATTACCTTTGATAAATTCCATATTATAAAGCTAATCAATGAAGCTGTTGATCAAGTTCGTAGAGAGGAAGGACGCTATACGCCGCAGCTCAAAGGTAATCGTTACATTTTCTTAAAAAATGAGGCTAATTTAACAGAAAAACAAAAAGGAATTAAAGAAGAACTGAGTCTGTCAAAATTGAATTTAAAATCAATGCGAGCCATGCAAATTCGAGAGGCCTTTCAGCAAATTTATACGGCTGAACGTACCGAGAAATTTGAAGGTATGTTGAACAGTTGGTATTACTGGGCGACGCATAGTCAACTCGCTCCCGTGGTAAAGGTAACTAAAACGATCAAAAAATATTGGGAGGGTATTTTGAGCTGGAAAAAAGCCAAATTAATAATGGGATTTTGGAAGGGTTAAATTCTGTTTTACAAGCTGCAAAAAAGAAAAGCGAGAGGGTATAAAATCAAGCATTTTAAAACAATTGCCTATTTACTGACTGGAAAATTAGATTTTTCAAAAATAAATAAAAATTGTTTACCCACTTAAAATTCAAAAGAGCCAATAAATGATACTTCTGCTAGTGTTTTGAGTAGATAGTTTTGGAATTCATAAAATCAGGATCTCGAATAAATGAATAAAGGACAACACGGCAAAACCACTAAAGAACCTGGTTCTCGTGTAACGGGAGAGATATCTTCTGGCAACTTTGGCGATGTGTTGCAACTATCAGCAAAACCGCTGTATCTCCAAGTCAAAGAGAGCTTGTTAAACCGAGTAGTTAGTGGTGAATGGAAGCCGGGTGCAATACTACCCAGCGAAACGGAGTTGGCAAGGGAGTATAACCTGAGTCAGGGTACTATTCGTAAAGCAGTTGCCGGAATGGCGGACGATGGCATCGTAACCCGTCATGCTGGTAAGGGCACTTTTGTTACTTCCCATCATAGCGACCAACACAATCCTGAGCGTTTCCGACGTTTTTACACTAAAAGCGGTCGTAGACTGTTAGGTGATGATGCACGTTACATATCTTGTGCAAGCATTAAGGCCCCCAAGCATGTGGCAGCCGGGTTGAATATTGAGCAGGGCTCAAAAGTTACTGAAATTATCCGTACCCGATATATAGAGCAAAATCCTGTTCTGCTTGAAACCATTTATTTGAACCATGATATTTGTCCCGGTGCAGAAGTTGTTTTTGAAGAGACAAAACCGGCTCCAATATATTTAGCGCTAGAACAAGCATACCAGATACTTATTCTAAGTATAGATGAAAAATTGATTTCTCGTATGCCTTCCACTAATGAAAGGAAAAGGCTGAACATTGCCAAAGGCGTTCCTGTACTGGAAGTACAAAGACAAGCATTTAGCATCGACCGACGCCAAGTAGAGTTTCGAGTTTCTGTCTGCGCCGGAAATGGAAATATTTGTTACTGGAACCACTATCAATAGCCCAAAATATTTCCGATTAGAAACATCCGTATCTCAGAATATATTACCCCTTATCGAGCTCCGTAATCAGTAAAGGAATCACTTCGAACAAATCACCAACGATACCATAGTCAGCGATTTGAAAGATCGGCGCATCTTCATCCTTATTGATAGCAACAATAATTTCTGAATCCTTCATCCCTGCAATATGTTGAATCGCACCTGAAATACCACAAGCTATATACAGATCAGGAGCAACCACTTTACCCGTCTGACCTACTTGCCAATCATTGGGTCCGTACCCAGAGTCTACTGCTACTCGAGAGGCCCCGATCGCTGCATTTAACTTGTCGGCTAAAGGTAATATAAATTGATCGAATTTTTCTTTTGATCCAAGGGCGCGACCACCCGAAACGACTATTCTAGCAGAACTCAATTCAGGTCGATCACTATCCACGATTTCCTCGCTAACAAAGCGGCTACGATATGACCTCTCAGACCAAGATATAGATTCTACCTCTACATCTTGGTCTGTCCTTTCCGCAGGCTCAAAACCACTTGTGCGAATTGTCATAACTAACTGTTCATCCCTACTACGTACAGTCTGTATGGCATTTCCAGCATATATCGGGCGACGCAAAGTGTCATGTGACACTATTTCTATGACATCTGATAACTGCATAACATTTAGCTGGGCGGCAACGCGGGGCAACAGATTTTTTCCTGTAGTCGATGATGGTGCCATCACATAACGATAATTCTTAGCTAGACTTATTGCAACGTCTGCCAACGGTTCCGTTAGACCTTGATTTAACGAAGGATTTAATGCGAGAAGTACGCGACTTACTCCCTGGTATCGAGCGTTAGATTGTGCTACAGCTTCCGCACCTGAGCCAGTTAATAGTATATCAATAGGGAGTTTTAAAGAAAGAGCAGCCGTAATCGTACGTAATGTAGAGTCAGTTAGAAACTCGTTGTCATGTTCTCCAATAATCAATATTGACATTATGTAATCTCCTTACAGCACACGGGCTTCATTGCGCAATTTATCAACAAGTTCAGCAACAGTTTTTACTTTAATACCATAAGCACGCCGTGCCGGTGGAGTTGTTTTAAGTACCTCTAGACGAGGATGAATATCTACCTCAAATTCAGCGATATCGCGACGATCCAAAGGTTTCTTTTTCGCCTTCATTAAGCTGGGCAACGAAACATATCTCGGTTCATTGAGCCTCAATTCTGTTGTAACAACAGCTGGAAGAGTAAGCGCTACAGTCTGCAAACCCCCATCCACTTCCCTCGTTACTATGGCTTCCTCACCTTCAATCTTGAGCTTGAATGCGAATGTAGCCTGTGGCCAATTAAGAAGAGATGCCAACATTTGCCCTGTCTGATTACAGTCATCATCGATTGCCTGTTTACCAGTAATTACCAAGTCAGGTTTTTCCTCATAAACTATCTTTTGTAACAACTTTGCTACCGAAAGTGGCTCTATTATGTCATCGGTTTCAATTAAAATCCCGCGGTCAGCCCCCATAGCAATACCATGACGGAGAGTTTCCTGGGCTTTAGAGGGACCGATAGAAACGAGAACTACTTCATCTGCAGTACCAGCTTCGACTTGCTGTATGGCCTCTTCTACTGCAGTTTCATCGAAGGGATTCATTGACATTTTTACGTTTGCAAGCTCAACACCCGTTTCGTCTGATTTAACTCTCACATTGACATTATAGTCAACTACCCGTTTAACGGGGACCATAATTTTCATTCACTCTACCTCGTTTGCATTATATTAAAAGTGCAGTTGATCTAACTGCTCAATAGTTTTCAGATCAGAGAATAGTTTTCCTCTTTGCTCTTTGTTAATTGATTCACATAAAACTGAGAATTTCTCCCAAAGAGCATTTTCAGTCAAGGGAAGCTCGGGACAACCTGGAAAAGTAGATGCATCAGTATCTACCTTTCTTCCGTCTTTTAGTTGAATCGTTAAATGGGCAGCCCAACCTTTCTGTTGACCGTTGCTTACCAATTGCACCTTTTCGGCCAATCCACGAACGCTACTTGACTCTATAACTTCCGGCGTAAAAGCACTGGGGGAAATTGGGTCGTAAAAGGCTGCAATTGCAAGGCTGAAAGGCACGCTATATTGAGCTAGCATAATATCAGTGGGATTAGTATTTCCATGGTGCGAAACTACTTTGTCGCTACAGCTCACTGACAACTTTGCAATGTCTCGGCCAGTAAAATCTTCTTCAAGCATTTTCTCGCGCAAAGCCGCTATTGGCGCTTGGGCTGTTATGTGGCAGGCATAGCGCTTGATGCATAGATTTTCCAGTTCATATTCAATTCCTAACTGCCGTGTAAGCTGTGTTTGGTCAGATTGGCTACAATAGCTGTCCAAGAGGCCAAATCGACCGTCCAAGACACTTGACGGCCCTTCGAACCCTCTATTGGCAAGGCTAACAGCTAAAATACCAGCTTCAGCAGCACGGCCTAGGTGCAGACGTTTAACCATGCCCCCTTGGCCTGATTGAGTAAAAGCCAAAAGGCCTCCACCAGTAGACCCGCAGATACCATAGGCATTTACCAACTGTTCTGAGGTTAGACCATAAAGGATACCTGCCGCTGTAGCAGCGCCAAAAGGTCCGGTCAACCCTGGCGCATGAAATCCAATCTGTTCAGGCGTATGTAAGGTTGCAGCACCAATCCTGAACATAACTTCGCAGCCAGCAACAATAGCTGTAATGAGTTCCTTGCCACTAGCACCGGTCGCTTGTGCTGCTGCTAACGCTGGTAGAGCAACTGTCGCACCTGGATGAACACCAGCACCCGGTTTACGAAGACTATCAAGCTCAAACCCGTGGGCCATTGTCCCCATTACTAGTGCGGCAGCACCAGCATGGAACCTCTCTCCAGGTAATCCTGGTAACACTACATTTCCACCCAGACCATTCTCTCGTGCATGTTCCAGGACCATTTTCGACCAAGGGAAACGTTGACCATAAACCATACAAGCCACGGCATCTGTCAGACACTGCTTAGCTAGGGAACGAACCTTCTCTGGCAGCTTGTCATAATGTAGACTTAATGCGTAGTCAGCTAGAGTCTTAGCAGCTGTCGGGGCACCATCAGGAATTCGGTTCATTTTACACCTCATAAATTGAGTTTAAACATCAGTTTGGGATGAATATCTCTTTTCAAGATCAAAATAGGATTGATAGTCCATTAACTCTTGTATATCGGACATATCAACAACAAGATCAGGTCGATTTGGTTTCATACCGGTTTCAATGCTCTCAGTAGTTGGTGAATATTGAGTTCCGTAATGATGCCTGTAGTCAGTTTCTTATGTTCTGGATGAACCCAGGGTCAACGGCTTGTCCTGCCTGCTGAGCGAGCGCTCGCTCGTACACAGCAGCTGCAACAGCAGTAAACTGTATACCGTGAATATTCCCTCGTTCAGAGAATGTAATCTGATGAGCATCAGTTCTTCCTAGTGCTCTCTTTTCAAGCAGTTCTGACAGTGTCACCTGCTGTCCTTTTGACAGATTAACAAACCTTGGAGTGCCGCCACTTGAGGCTTTTCCTACTACTGGCACATAAGACATGCATTCATCGGTAAAACTCAAATTGCCTAGCTCGCTCGGCGTTGTCGCGTTACCTAATCGAAGACCAACATCAATTCGTTTTGACGCGGAGTCACTGACAGTGCCACCAATAGAGGTCACGTGCATACCCGGTGACAATAGGTTTTCGTCAATAACCGGACCAACAGCATTGGTACAGGCACACAGAATATCCGCACTCGCCGCACAGTTGACTGGTGAGGTCACAGCATAAGCCTTTAAACCTTTGTCTCTGGCGTACTCGGCTAAGGCCTCACGATTGTATACTGTCGGACTGTATATTCGGACCTCCTCAATAGGACGGACTTCACAAATTGTATCCAGATGTGCCCGAGCCATCCCACCTGAGCCCAGTATTCCAAGTACCGAAGCGTTTTCACGCGCCATATACCTCGTACCAATAGCAGAGTCAGCACCTACCCTTAAACGTTGAATTAATCCGTCTTGCATTATCCCAAGTAATTCACCACTAAATGCCGAAAACAACAAAATTAGACCCATGTATTCACCCGGTTTACCACAGTACTTCCCTTTTGTAACCCCGCTTTTCGTAGTTCTTTTGAAGGTCATGTCGGATTTAATCCGAAGAGCTGCATATTTCTCATTTATCCCTGCGGTGAGTCCCAATTGATAGGTTTCACCGGACTTGTTTAGAGGTGCCTGGAGATCTAACCGCGGTGTAGTAACACCATGACCACAAGCAAATTGACAATAGGCTTGATCGAGTGCATCAATGATTAATCGGGTATCTAACAACGGTTTTATTACTTCGTTTGACAGAAATAGGGCCATTACGGTCAACTCCTTAACTACTGGTTATTTATCAGATTAAATATGGAGACAACCAACCTTGTGGGTACCGCATTGCTAACAAATCTCCAAGGAACCATAGTGCAACACCAAGAAATAAAGCACTTAAGATTGATGCTAGCCATGAAGTTCTAGCTAGTCCGCGCAGAAACCCAGCAACAAAAATTGGTGCTGCAACCGTGAATCCTACTATCGCAGACAGTATGGGTAAGCTTAAAAATACAGCCAAATAGAAGGCCATAGGCTTTACATCAATACCTTCAGCTCTAATTTCAGCCTCGGTATCCAAGAAAAATGATGTTGAAGGCTTTCCAAAGAAATATTTAAAAAATAGCACTATTAATAGCACACTTGTAAACAAGGCCACCGATACAGGAAACACATAGGCCAAAAAGCTCAAATTACGTGAATCAAGCAATATCATTATTACAAAAATAGTTATTAATCCAGCAAAAACAATTTGAGGTAGGCGATAAGCAGATGATATCGTCGTAATGTTCTCACCACTATTCTGGATCCTTCTTCGAGATCGAATCACATAGAATAGACATATTGCTGCCACTACCATTAATGTCATTGCAACGGGACGCAACAATAGATCAAAACCATATATTTGAACGGTACGATATACTGAATCTTCTAAAGGTGTTGAAAGTACAAAGCCGATTAATACCGCAGCTCTAGGCCAACCAAAACGCTTCATATAGACACCGATCAATCCCAAGACAACCAGTGTTATCATGTCGCCCCAGCTTCGTGAAGCCTGAAATGCAGCAAAGAATATAATCACTAACATAAAGGGAGCGATAAGTTGATAGCGTATAGACGTTAATCGGGATATTGGTTTAGCTAGACCCAGACATATGAGAGCAGCTATTACGTTGGCTAAGGCTAATGACCAAATCACTAAATAAACGATATCCAAATGGTGTGTTACAATATTTCGACCGGGATTAATCCCAATTATTACCAAGCCTCCTAACAATAAAGCCATAGTACCTGACCCTGGTATTCCCAAAAAAAGCGTAGGAATTAGAGCGCCACCTTCTTTGGCATTGTTTGCTGACTCGGGTCCTATTACACCTCTTATATCTCCCTTACCAAAATTCTCAGTGTTTTTACTACTCTGTATTGTATGTCCATATGCAATCCAATCAACGACTGTACCACCTAATCCTGGAAGTGCACCCACCAATGACCCAAGCAATCCACACCTGAGGACAAGCCAACGATTGTGCAATACGTCACGAAAGCCTGCTAACCACCCTGATCCGATTTGTGCTTTTTCAGAAATAGCGGTTCTATGACGTAATACGTCCAATACCTCAGGAATAGCGAAGAGTCCAAGACCCATAACAACAAGCGGAATCCCGTCGAACAGATAATCGGTACTAAAAGTCATTCGTCGTTGAGCGGTCACACTGATGATCCCAACGGTACCAATCAACAGCCCTATACAGCAGGCGACCAACCCCTTAATAATAGAAGGTCCCGTTAACATTCCAACAAAGGTCAGTCCTAGCAATACAAGCATTAATTGCTCACCAAAGCCCATCTGCATTAAAACAGGGCGTGCGACAATCACAGATGCTGAAAGTGCCACTGCCCCAATTAGACCGCCAACGAGTGATGAAGCAAACGCTGCGGATAAAGCCCGAGCCCCTTGTCCGTTCTTGGATAGTGGGAATCCATCTAAAACAGTTGCTTGTGACCCAGAGCTTCCCGGCACGCCCATCAGTACAGATGGAAATGTATCCGATGTAGTCGTCACAGCCGACATCCCCACCATCATGCCCAACGCAGCACCAGGTTCAAGCCCATATACAAATGGTAGCAATAGCGACATTCCAGCTATACCGCCAAGTCCTGGCAATAGGCCTACACATAGCCCTAGCCCGACACCTATTAACAAAAACGATAAATGCTGGGCAGTCAGCAATTGGGATAATGCATCGCCTGCCAAGCTCAACAATCCGACATCCATTATTATTCTCCAAAGACAAATAATATCTCGAACGATAAGAACTTAAATAACAAGAAGATAGTGCGAACAAGCACTAACCTAAGCTGCTCGATCAGAAAAGCCATTGTTTTTAGGTTTCTTTAAGACGCGGCCGTCGTAAGTATTAATAACGTAAACACCCGCGACGGCCCAAGGGTAGTCTGACTCTATAATTTAGCAGTCGCCCTTATGTACTGCTCCTTCGTTAGAATTCCACCTGATGGACTTCTCGGGCCCAGTCACGCAACCATTGCTTTTGAATATCAGAAAAACTAGCGGCATCTATCATATTACGATGTGCAGCAACCCCACTCAACTGTGGATATGGTCCTAAAACTGATTGAGCTTGTGGATCATCCTTCATCATTTCAATAGCTTCTGCCGCGGCCTTCGAATATATCTCATAGATTTCATCCGAAGTGCCTACTGGTAGTACAAAGGCCTTTGAAGACATGACACGAATAGCCATCATAGAACGCCACACATCCTCTTCTATACCAGAGATAGGCTCACCATGAATCCCTTCATAAACCTCGAAGAAGGTGGGAATTTCAGGTGTCATTGGGTCACGATTGATAGTGCCATCCTCCGCGACAAAGCCGAAGGTAAACAGCGGTACAGCAACACCATCGTTGATTAAAGGTTTTACACCTGACTTGTAAGAAGCCATGTTGTCGTAGTTAAGATTTAGCTCACCCCGTTCAAAGGCGGCACGAGCTTTACCATTACTAACACCAAACAAGGTAACAGGCTGAATACCTAGAAGATGTAACGCAACCAATGCCGGCATATCAGAAGAGATAGCGTTCTGCCCACCATACACCGGACGAGAAGCTGCCAATTTCCGCACATTCTCTATGGGGTCATCAGTAAGCCCACCAGCCTGGTCTGGCCGTGCATAGACCATCACACCAAAGGGCGAACCAAGGAATGCACGAAAATCGGTTAGCGGGTATCTTACTTCTGGCGAATCTACTATATAACTAAGAAATGTACCACTAGCAATAGATGAAATCGTTTTGCCATCTGGACGCGCAGTATTATGAAACTCATTTACACCGACTACGGAACCAGCGCCAGGAACATTACGCATAATAATGTCTGGGTTTCCCGGAAGAGTTTGCTTTAAGAACCGGGAATACAAACGTCCGTGCAGGCTTGAACCACCACCAGGGCCGTAGGGAATGATAAGCTCGACTCTATCGAACGTTATCTCTTCCGCCATGACACCTGTAATCGACATTGCACCAATAACGAGCCCTGCCATAGCCTTTTTGACTATACTCAATTTTTCAATCTTCATTTTTACACCTATATTTTTGTTTTTATACCTTTTATTTTCCGGACCTCTCCGGTCTCCATCGTATTGCTGTGAATTAGTTCTTAACTAATTCTGCAGCGCTCTCGCCTGCCAAGCGCCCAAAAATAGCACCTGACATCAAGCCTGTACCACTTGCATAATTCTGATAAAAAAGACCACCAACAATTTCACCCGCTGCATATAAACCACGGATAACACCGCCGTTAATGTCTTCAACTTGAGCATCTTTAGTTACCTTCAAACCGCCAAACGTAAATGTTACGCCTGTAGTAACGTGATAAGCGTGATATGGCGGTGTATCAAGTGGGTTCGCCCAGTTAGTCTTGTTAATTGCTAGCCCTTTGGTACAGCGTCCATCAAGAACATTTGGATCGAACTTTACATCAGTACTGCAGGCTTCATTAAACTTTTCTACTGTTTCAAGAAAGGTCTTAGGGTCAACACCTTCCAGCTTGTCTGCCAACTCTTCCATTGTATTGGCTGTCACTTTTGTCACCCGACGTATGCGGTATTCTCCACGTAATAAATCGACCACTTTATCGTCAAACACCTGCCAAGCAAACATGCCAGGTTGTTTTAGGATTTCTCCACCATACTTCGCATAGGTATGGCTGTGAAAGTTTGCTCCTTCGTCTACATAGCGCTCTCCATGTGCATTTACCATAATACCAAATGGATAGTTATGTTTCTGAAACTGGTCACCAACCGTGAGATCTCCAAAATCCGGTGCATTTACATCCCAAGCAACTGAATGGCAGCCTGACCAATTACCGTGAGGACGGGCCCCGATTTGCAATGCCATGTTCAATCCAGCACCCATATTGTAGCGTGTACCCCGTACTTTGGCCGCATCCCAACCCTTGCCCAGGTACTTTGCTCTCATCTCTGGGTTTGACTCAAAACCACCGCAAGCCAATAGTACAGCCCCAGCCTTAATTTCTAGTAGCTCGCCATGCTGACGGATAGCCACTCCTGATACCTTGCCATCGTTGTCACGAATTAGGTACTCGGCTGGTGATTCATAAGCAATTTCAATATTACGAGTACTAGCGGTTTTATATAGCGCTTTCAATAATTCTTCCCCACCGCCCCAAATATGGAGTGCAAGGCCACCCCAGAACTTGAATTTCCCGTCCACTTTAAAAGCCTGTCTACCAAGGCCCGGCTGGAGCTTTACTCCCTTACTTGCTATCCATTCGGCAGTCTCGAGACTTTTTGTAACAAGTATTTCGCAGAGCTCGGGATCAGTCCGATACTCCGTTAGCCCATACATATCGTCAAAAAACTGTTCTTCTGTATAGGTACCGAAGTCAATATTGTCGAGATCCTCGTCTTCTAAATTTGGACATACCTTTTTAAGATCTTCCACACCGTTGTAGGCAAATCTAAATGCACCACCAGTATAGTGTGAGTTTCCACCCCGATCTTCATAAGGAGCGGACTCCAGAACTAACACTCGTGCACCGTTTTCTGCCGCTGCAATCGCTGCGCAAAGCGCTGCGTTGCCGGCACCTACAACCACAACACTAGGCTCATATTGCTTTATCTCTTCAATGTTCAAGTATCTTTCCTCTCAATTAATTTCTGAATTAGTCATACCGGTCCGTATACTTGCCGAAATTTCCCGAATCAAATCTATAGAACTCAACTGTTGTAGCACGCGCACCAGCTCTTCAACTAAGTCTGGACTTAATAAACGAGCAGCGCAGTCCTCAAATTTGGCTTCTAGAGCACCCTCCGGCATCGGATGACTCCTGTCTCGACCGACAGGGCGGTCTACATAGTGCTGATACTCACGACCATCATTTGTTACAACAGTCACATCAGCGTAGAAGTGGTCAGTAGATGCCCAATTTGCTTCAGGATGTGGCTCAGCAGTTATCTTTTTTAACAGAGCATGGATCTCAGCATCCTGCACAGCAGCGTCAGAGAAATGTTCCAAGCTTACTACCCCGTCTCTAAGTGCTCGCGCCAATACATATTGCACACTGAATTTTCCGTCAAGCCCGGTCTTGGGGTCAGGACGATTGGTATGGTTTAACCTACGGGGGTGAGTCCATGAACGTATATGTTTTACTGATCCAGCGGTCAGTCCATGCTTTTCGCGCAATACTAGTAGTGCGTCTATCGCAGGGTGTGTACTTGCACAGCAGGGATGGCGCTTAAAAGCAATACCCGGTTCAATTATATCTAGAGGATCCGCCCAGGTTTTCATCACAACGTCCGGGTTATAATTCCCTGTACCATTAAAGACTTCAAAAAAACCCTGATCACCTTCCAATGCATCTGGATTCGCAGTCATACCCTCCTCGGCAAGTAAAGCAGCCAGTAAGCCATTACGAGACGCCTGCCCTACGTGAAAAGGCTTGGTCATTGTGCCAAAATTAGCTTTTATACCCGCCGCCATTGACGCTGCTAGACCCAATGCTGCCGCAGTCTTCTTAGCATCTAAATTTAATAGTCGACTGCAGGCTGCGGCACTGCCGAAGGTGCCGAGTGTCGCTGTTGGATGCCAACCTTTTTCGTAATGATGAAAATTTACAGCACGGCCGATTTTTGTCTCAACCTCAACTCCTGAAATATATGCTACCAGCACATCCTCCCCATTGCAGTCTCTCTCCTCGGCCAACGCCCATAGTGCAGGGACTATAGGAGCTGACGGGTGACCACCAAGTGTATTGCTACAGTCATCGAAGTCCAATGCATGCGATGCGGTTCCGTTAACAAGGGCTGCAGACAACACGTCTACACCACCTGTCTGACCAAATATTAGCGATGATCCACTTCCCATAGTGCGCCGGCATACTCTATACACTGCTAATGTACAGTCCTCCCTTGCACCCGCAAGACTCACACCAATCGTATCCATAATCGCCATACGAGCTGTATCAATAGCCTGCGGCGAGCATTCTCGAGTAGACAGCACAGAGCTTTTTCGTGCGATATCTTCTAAAAGCATGCCGCTCCCCTGAAATTGCAATTACACATGCAAATAATTCTTATTATTCATCTGCAGTCTTATCCACATAATCAGTATTTTATATCTTATATAAGATATACTAACAACTTTGTTATGTCTAGAATTTTTCAAAACATTGGTAGCGTTAGACCGTCTTCGCCTAAACGCGTCTTTCGCTGAACCATTTACGTCTCACGTCGTTGATGACTGTGATCAATAAATGGAGAGCAAGTGTGACTATTATGACCACGCTTTAATGCCTCTTGCTTCCAGTAATTTGACATCGCGCAAGCTTCAAAGATAACGGTGATGGGCTTTGCGTTGAGCAACCAGATCATAAATTGTTCTGACGTGAGCTCTTCATTAGAAATGACTTTGTTGTTTTTAATCAAGCAGACTTGGATAACATTTTTTGCTAAATCAACACCGGCGATGGTGTTCTTCATAGCGGACTCCCTTACTGGTTTGTTGTGATGAACTATCAGTTTAGCTCACTCTACGGTGTAGGGTGAGGGTGTCCAATTATCTCATATTCGCTATTACGACTACGAAAAGCTAGATGAAACTATTGCCGCAACCGAACTGACTACACAACAAAAACTTAAAGGACAGAGTAATGAGCCATAATAATACTGTAAATAATATACACACTAAAAAGATCGCAAATTTTGTATCGACACTAACCTACGATTCGGTTCCACAAGATGTAAGGGATCGGATAAAACTTCTGATACTCGACTCTCTTGGCTGTGGTTTGTATGGAGCCAACCTGCAATGGGCCAAAATTCTTAAAGAAACTCTGGCCGAAGTTGACACTACTTATCAGCAGGGTAGTACGCTATGGGGGACTGCTGAGCGATTGTCCGCCCCACATGCCGCATTGGTTAATGGCACTCAAATTCAAGGTTTCGAACTTGACGACGTACACCGCCACGGAGTTCTTCATGTGGGTGCGGTGACTCTTCCAGGTCTTATCTGTATAGCAGAGAGAGGTGGTTTGAGCGGTGCCGATTTTCTTACCGCAGCAGTTGCTGGATATGAGATTGGACCACGAGTCGGTATTGCGATGGGTCAGGAACACATCGGCCAAGGCTGGCACTCAGGCGCTACGGTCGGTGTATTTTCTGCTGCTGCAGGGGCGGCCAAGGGATTGGGGCTTAACACCGAAGAGACCATACATTCCCTGGGGATCGCAGGAACCCAGTCTTCTGGATTGATGGCGGCACAATATGGAGCGATGGTAAAACGAATGCATGCTGGTCGAGCGGCTCAGAGTGGACTCTATGGTGCTCTTCTTGCCTCTAAAGGTTTTACAGGAATTGTTGATGTTTTCGAATCACCCTATGGAGGATTCTGTACAACCTTCTCTCGTTCAACCGATCGGTTTGATCTAAATGAACTTAGTGCCGGATTGGGTGAAGAGTTTGAAACACTCAGAATTTCCCTTAAATTCTACTCCTGTGTTGGTAGTAATCACACTTCACTTGATGCGATTCGAAAAATTCGGGAACGACGGCCTTTTGAAGTTCATGAAATCGAAAAGATAGTAATTTATGGATCACAGGTAACAGCTGATCACGTCGGTTGGGATTATCGACCGGAAGGGCTAACCTCAGCTCAACTCAACCTTCCATTCTGTGTGGCCACTCTGCTACTGGAAGGAGATGTGTTTGTTGAGCAGTTTAAGCCAGAGGATGTATATGATTCTAATCGCATTGAGCTATCAAAATCCGTAGATGTCCGCGAGGACACCGAAATCACTGCTCTCGGTTCAAAGTTCCGGCACAAGGTACGTGTAGAAATTCATTATCGTGGCGGACATATTGAGACTGAGACGTGTGAAGCTCCACGTGGTAGTGAGTATTCTTTTGCTAGCGAATCAGACATTGTCGACAAATTCCGAAAGCTTACAAACAAAGTAATGGCGACAGCACAACAAGAGCAACTAATAGACGCAGTGTTAGGTATGGAAAAGTTGACTAACGCTACAGACCTAACTAAGTTGCTTCAGGTTCAGGGCTGAGGCTCAATGAGGAACTACTGCATGGCACATTACTGTTTGCCGATATTGTGCTTTATTTCTGCTCTTCTTGGCGGGTTTTTAGCTGAGAAAGTAGGGATTCCTCTGGCTTGGGTACTTGGGCCACTTGTAGTGACAGCCGTATTCTCTATTAGTGGTACCAAACCTTTCGCCCCCCTTTCCGGGCGTCGATTAGGGCAGCTAATAATTGGCTGTGCTATTGGCCTAAATGTTACACCAGCTCTTGCTGCAAGTGTGACTGGTTTAATTCCGGCAATGGTAATTTCGGCTTTTGTAGCTATGTTGGTGGGTGCCAGTATTGCCATTGGTTTAGCTCATTTCAGTCGAGTTGATACAAAAACCGCTTACTATTGCATGATGCCAGGTGGGCTTTCAGAAATGGCCAATGTTGGTGCCGAATACGGAGCTCAACATGAACCTATAGCCGTATCTCAAGCTATACGAGTTGCCCTTGTTGTCTGTCTGTTACCACCCTTAATGGTTGGACTGGATTGGCATGGTTCTTTTTCAGGTCAACTTAGTGCACATGTTCTCACAATAGATCGAATACCTTTTGTCGTCTTCATTGCTCTAATCGGTGTTTTGGTTCTATACCACTTAAGACTTAACAACCCTTGGATGGTAGGATCACTCATTGGTGTCGGTATCGCCAGTGGTTTTGGTCTATTCGATGGAAGACTCTCTCGTGAAATATTTTTTGCTGGCCAGTTTTTGCTTGGTATCTCTATTGGTTCGCGCTTTAGGCGTGATGCAATCCTTGCTCTTGGAACATTCACACTAGCTAGTGGCTTCTGTACTATTATTATTACGACACTATTATTCGGATACGGAATACTACTGTCTAACGTAACCAAGTTCGATATAGCCAGTGCAATACTGTCTGTTTCCCCTGGCGGTTTTGCTGAAATGGCAGTCACAGCAGAACTACTAAGCCTTAATATAGCTGCAGTTACAGCATTCCACGTTGTCCGAGCTTCCTTAGTCAACAGCCTGACTACACATTATTATAACCTATTGTTTCGTATAGGGTTCTTTTCTGCTGGCCATGCTCTACTTCGGAAGTTTTTCAAGCAGTCCCATGCTGGCAAGTAGGTTAGTCCAGTCCTTGATTACGAGAAAATTCTACTTTTGACCTCAATTAATTTTCGGGGGGATTACCCTGTCAATTCGGTGTTCATTAAAAGGTGAATACTGAGGCGATAGAGACTTTTTTCGACACTGACCCTTTTTACCCAAAACATGTTGAGCAGGCCATGTTCAATGGCCACATGTACCACTGCTCATCCTCGGTATAGTCCTAATTTCCTAGATTGATCGCTCGACAGTATTCACACTCGCGGCGGCAACCCCTCAAAAGTTGGGAGCGTGCTAACATCTACATGCCACTCTGCTCGAGAGCCATAGAAAACATTACCCATTTTGGCCCTTATTTGCAACGGAGCCGGCAATAGCATCCTTTATCGCAGGCTAGTCCAAAACCTGCCCGCAGGCTGGTCCGTAAAGCTAAAATTACTAGGGGCTGTATATATGTACCGCCTATAAACCTATAATATGGCACTAGTAGTACATTAGTTCTACGGACATGCTTGTGGAGTTGTTGTGGGGTAGTTTCCTTATTTCTGTATTGTATAATAAGGAAAACCCATACACAGCAAGGCCTTGAGTACTGTTTTATACCCACCCCAGTAGTGTATAAATACCCCATATTCGTAGGTATAATTAACACTTACCTTTTACCTTTATAAGAGTATCAGTATGGATACTGGCAAGGCAGCAAACTTAGTTATACATCTTGATGACGCTATTATGAAACATTGGTGGAAATTTGATTCCTTTACATTTCATATTTATGAATGGGAGAGCGGCTTTTAATCAGAATTAAGATCATGGTTAATTGTGAATGAACTTTATAAAGTTAGACAGATTGCTTTTTTGGTACATGGGTTGGTACATATACAGCTTATTAGATAACACAAACCCTGATATATATAGACATTAGCAATAGATGCGCCGTCTCTCTGGGACGCCACTCCCCCTTATTGTCCACTATCACCCCCACCACACATCCTCTTGAAAATCCCAAAATATAGGGGTATTTTTTTTCCCGTGCGGAATTTTTAGGTATCGCTGATGCTTATATTCTTTGGAGTGCCTGGAAGAGAACACCAGAGAGCAGATGTGTTTGATTTTTGATGAATAATTATAATATTTCACCACATATTCTTTATTTTATATTTATTATTAACAACTTACCTTAATGCCATTCGGCCTAGCCCCGCAGAGTACTGCCTCATTCTTTTGAGGCAATGATCTCACTTAGGCCTGTCTGGTCAAGAAAATAAAGAAAATCGGATAGCCCATCAGCGAGCGCATTCACGTGGCCACGCATACATGTGGCAGCTGCTAATCCATTTCCCGACTCAATGGCCCGAATAAACGACTCATGTTCCTCAATCGAGGCCTCCATGCGGCCTGGCTGAAATGTAATAT
>Ga0209712_10000513_pt1 | contig 34344 bp, 21 predicted proteins | sample ArcOceMetagenome_FD_187443 | JGI IMG/M metagenome (GOLD analysis project Ga0209712, IMG submission 187443) | Marine eukaryotic phytoplankton communities from Arctic Ocean - Arctic Ocean - Greenland ARC118M Metagenome (SPAdes) (version 2) | ecosystem: Environmental > Aquatic > Marine > Oceanic...
TATGATAAGAGTGAAGTTGGTAATTTTATATTAAGATCTCAACGGGATAGTTTTTTTACTGTACAAAATTGTTTGAGGAAAGAGAATGTTTTTAATTTTTTTGATGATGGGACTATTCAATATGGACGGAGTTGGGACATGGTATACACCGCTGATTGTCAACTTTTTAGGACTCATTTTTCTAGATGGAATAGCGTATTGGGAATTATGCAAGAGTCTAATAAATATATTTATGAATATTCAGATAATGGAAAAAATATGGTGGTTACTTATTTCGAATTTAACGAAAACAATAATCAATGGGAAACCAAAACTGTTTCAGAATCAGAATTTGATGAGGACGAACAACGAACTAGACATTTTGTAGAGTCCTATAGAAATATTTCCATTGATTCATTTTTGACACTAAATACTTATACGTCTAAAAATAAAGTGGAGACTGTTCAAAGATTTCAAACGCAAAACCTTAGTGATGGAAGATATTATGAACATTTGCTAAGTGATAGTTTTGCTTACCACTACGACTTACAAGACCGAATATTTTTAGAAGAAAAATTTACACAGACCCATGCAAATGAAGTTAGAAAACTCACTACTACCTATGATTACTATTGCAATGGACAACTAAAATCAATAATTGGAGGATACGACGATAATCCAAATTATAGATTCGATTATAGATACTTTGGAGGAGTGGATTGTCCACTAGAGGAAGAAGGAAAATCCTTGCTGCTTTTTCCAAATCCAACTGCAGGGAAATTTACGATTCAATCTAACTTACTGTCCAATTTAACGACGACCATTCAAGTTTTTACGATCTTAGGGCAAGAGGTTTTTTCTGAGAAAATAAATCAGATGAGTTACCAATATCAATTGGACTTGTCGAATTTTGGAAAAGGGAATTATATCATTACGGTGAGTAATGAAGAAGGAAGGGAGAGTGAAAAGTTGATTGTTTTTTAAGTTTTAAGAAACTGTTTCCAATCACAATTCCTTCATTACATTTTCTGGATTATCCAAGATCGCTTTGGTCAAAAGGTAATGCTCCGTCTCTCGGTAATTCACTTTTGAAATTTTTCCATCCTGAAAATAAAAAACTTCAGACTCGGGCAAGGACATAATTATCGGAGAGTGTGTCGCAATGATAAAATGCGAACCAGTCTGTTTTACTTTTTCGATAATCAAAGAAAGTAAACTCAATTGACGAGTTGGAGAAAGAGCAGCTTCGGGCTCATCAATTAAATAAAGACCTTTGCCCGTAATTCTTGAAGTGAAAAATTTCATAAATCCTTCTCCGTGAGACATCGCTTCTAAGTCATGAGAATATCGTTTGATCAATTGATTTTTTTCTCCTTCGATTGTGCCTAAAGTCAACTTAATATCTCCACCGGTAAAGGTATCTTTTACTTCTTTGATTTCTTGATCGAGTTCTCTGATTTGATTTTTTATATTTCTCGAAAAACCAATAAAGTCTTCCGCTCGAACAAAAAATCCTTTCCGGGTTTTTTCAGTATATCGAATGCTTAAATAATTTGCTAATTCATTGGCCGCAGCTAATGACTCATCATCTTCCAATCGATGACTTCCAGCCAAAGGAACTTCTGAATAAGCAGCAATCGCTTCCAGGATAGTAGATTTACCACTTCCATTTTCTCCTACAAAAAAGCTGATATTTTTTTCAAAGATTAATTCATCTAAGTTTTTAATAATGGGTAAAGTCCAAGGGAATTGGTCGGCTTCCTCTTCTGGGATATTTTTTATTCTTAAGGTGGAAAGGATCATGTTTTATTTTTTGTGAAGATAAGTATCCAGGTGCTTAGATGAGTATTTAGGGAAATTCGATGAAAGGGAAAAGTAGTTTTGTAGTATTTTAAAATAGTCGCAGCTATTTTTTATTTTTCCCCACCACCTCATCTTGCAAATACCGAATCGCATTTTCCATCATCCAATTAAATTTCGGATTAGCAGGAGGTGTTTCTCTCACACCATGTTCTTGGTTAAGGTCAAGTGTAATAGATTTTTTTAAAACCAACTGGGAGTGTGCGATATTTTCAGAAATTAAAAAGGTAAAACCTCTTTTGACATGTGAAGTCATAAAAGTTTCGATACCTCCAAAACTCACTCGAACATCATGAACTGAGTGGGCAATAAAAACGGGCTGGTTAATTTTTTTATCTGCCAAACGTTTCCACGTTTCATCAATCAACCTGACGACTTCAAGTCCAGCGGCATTATTTAAATAAGGATATCGATACGGATTAGTTCCAATAGATTTTAAATTACCATCGGTATATCGAGCAATCGTATGTGCGAATGGAAAATAGTTAGTACCATGTGCAATGTACCCTAAATCCAATGCTGCCGAAAAAAGAAAGAGTCCACCTGAAATTAATTTTGGATCGCGCAACGCTTTATTTAAACTCAAACAAGCGCCGGTCGAAAAGCCTCCTAAGGAAATTCTCTTCCCCAAAGTCTTGGCAGCATCAACGGCCATGTCGACTTCTTTTCTCCATTTTCTTTTTAGTTTTTCTTCTTCCATTTTTCCTCCAATTTCCACTAGACCATGACCGGGAAGTAACGTGAGAATAACATTGCAACCTGCTTTGTAAAATTTTCTCCCAATATCTTTTACATAATATGGAGAGTCAGAAAGTCCATGCGTCAAGACGATTATATCTTGCGTTGGTTTTCCATGATAAAAAATTCGAGGATGATTATCTGCTTTTAAAGCTGGAGAAAGGAAATCAATTGTTTGCTCGATTCCATTTTTTTGCTCAGTAAAAGTGAGATCAATTTTCCCTAATCTTTTTTTATAATATTCAGTTAAGGATACTATTTCGGGCGATGATTTTTTTAACATTATCGGTTGTTCATAGTTGTTTGAGAAAGTGCAAATTTATCCTTTTTTCAAACACAAAAAAAGAGATGCTCTCAATTATTTTATTCGCATTCCTTAGCAACAGAAAGTCTTTCTGTTTTTGTTCCTTTTTGATTAGTTACATCCATCGCAACTTTCATCCAACCAAATCCTAATTCGTTATTCCATGCATTCATATAGGAATCACTAGCGCCATCATGATCAATATCCACAACTACATTTTTATTCATTCCGATGTGCCAACCATTCGGGCTATAACTGGTGAAATTAAGTTCTGCTTGTAAGTTAAGAGTTACGCAAAGTGCGAAGGATTAGAGTAATACTTTTTTCATCGCAAGGGAGGTTTTTTTCAAAAAACGAGTATTATCCTAATGACCTTGATGGAAAAGGAAATACTGTTTGCGAGAAAGTAATTTTAATTCGGATCCACATCCACATTCACCCGAATCCCCGAAAATCCCTTCGTCTTTTGTAATATATGTTTCGCTTCGATAATCAGCCTTTTCGCATAAGCGAGCCATTGATTATCTTTTTCCATTTTCAAATAAATCTCCAAAAGGAATTGTCCTCGCACTCTCGGGATACCAGGAACAGCCGGGCCGATCATTCGGTAACCTAATTTATCTTTTAGGATTTTTGAAAAAATCTTAGTGCCTTCGTTGAGTAGTCGAGGGTCTTTATGTTTGAGCGTAATTTTTATTAATCGTTGGAAAGGAGGATAGGAAAACAGTTTTCGTTCTTCCACTTCTCGCTCAAAAAATCGTTGGAAATCATTTTTGATCACCTCGCCCAAAACGGGATGCGCCACATTGAATGCTTGGATAATTACTTTCCCTCTTTTCTTTTTTCGACCAGCTCGGCCACTCACTTGAGTCATCAGTTGAAAACCTCTTTCGGTAGATCGGAAATCAGGAAACGACATCAATTGATCTGCACTCAATACTCCCACAATTCCAACATTGTCAAAGTCCAAACCTTTGGTAACCATTTGTGTACCCACCAATATGTCAATTCTTTTTTCTTCAAAATCATTGATGATTCGCGCATGCGCATCTTTCGTTCGAACGGTATCATAATCCATCCGAGCAATTTTCGCATCAGGCAAATAGATTTGTAATTCATCTTCCACTTTCTCCGTCCCAAATCCTCGAATGGTCAAATTTCGATCACCACATGCTGGACATTCTTCTGGAATTTTTTGTTGAAAACCACAATAGTGACAACGCAGATTATTAAATGCTTTGTGGTAAGTCAAACTGACATCGCAATTTTTACATTCCTGCACCCAACCGCAAGTGATGCAGCGTAGGCTCGGCGCATAGCCTCTGCGATTTTGGAAAAGAATCGCTTGTTCTCCTCGCTGCAATGCTTCGGTCAATTCCTTGAGCAAAACAGAAGTGAAAAGCGAAGACATTTTTTTCTTTTTCGTTTCGTCCGCTACATCAACAATCACAACTTCGGGCATTTGAATTCCACCGTAGCGTTCTTTCATTTCTACCAAACCATATTTCCCTTCCTTCGCGTTCTGATAAGTTTCGAGAGCAGGTGTGGCCGTTCCTAACAATACTTTTGCATCATATAAGTGAGCCAAAAAAATGGCAGTATCTCGCGCATTATAGCGAGGTGCAGGATCATGTTGCTTGAACGAAGTATCGTGTTCCTCATCGACGATGATGAGTTTAAGGTTTTTGAAGGGTAAAAAAAGTGCTGACCGAGCACCGAGTACGATGGGTTTATTTTTCAACACTTCTTTCCATAGATCTACTCGTTCATTATTGCTCATCCGAGAATGATATACGGCAATGTCGTTGCCGAAAATCTTTTGCAATCGAGCCGTAATTTGAGTCGTCAAAGCAATCTCCGGAAGCAAGTATAAAACTTGTTCGCCTTTTTTGATTGCCTCTTCGATGAGTTCGATGTAGATTCGAGTTTTTCCACTTCCGGTTACGCCGTGTAGGAGAACAGTATTTTTATTTTGGTAAAATTCTTTGATATTTTTAAGTGCGGTAATTTGATTTTGAGTCAAGTCAAATTTATCGACGACCGCTTCTTCATATTTTTCGACCCGACTAATTTCTCGATCATACAATTCAAAAATGGCTTTCTTTTCCAAGGCTTTTAAGACAGCAGAATCAATGCCCGCCATTTTGTACAAATCTTGTTTTCGCACGTATTGTTGCGTTTTATAGATTTGGACAAAACACAAGAGCGCATCGGTTTGTTTCTGAGAGCGAGTGGTCAATTCGAAAGCTTCTTGGAGTAGAATTGGTTCAGTTGCGTAAGGTTCTTGCAAACGAACACAACCGATTTTTTTAGGTTTATAATTTCCTTTGAGCTCTTCTTTGAGGTAAATTATTTTCTTTTCGAGTAAGCGATATAGGATTGGGAAAACCGTTTTTTGCCCTAAAATTTTCTGCACATCATCGACGGTCAACTCTAGTCGATTCCGCAAAGCTTCCGCAATCAAATATTCTTTGTCTTCCAACATCGAATAATCTTCACTAAAAAAAGGACTGATAATGATGCGAGTTTCGCTACTCATTTTAAGTCCAGCAGGAAGTGCCGCGAGCATGACTTCGCCAAGGCTGCAACAATAATATTGCGCCATCCAAGTCCATAATTTTAATTGAATTTCATCAACGATGGGAAATTTGTCGATCATCGAAAGGATCGGTTTGGGTTTGGTGCCTTCCTCCGGATGTTCGAGAATTTCGTAAACAAGCGCAGAGTATAATTTCTTTTTCCCCAATTGCACTTCTACTCGCATGCCTGGTTGCACGACTTGAATCATTTCACTTGGAATAAAATAAGTGTACGGTTTAGGAACGGCTATCGGCAAAATAACCGAGGCGTAAGTTCCAGAAGATTGAATTGGATGAAAAGATTCGTTGCTCAAATTTTTTTAGTGTTTTTCTGAGCGTAAAAATAAGCAATGAAAATTGTTTATTTCTAAGAATTATTCTTTTAGGGAAATTTCATTGAGATGGTAAACTACGTTGGTACTCTACTCGATGATTTTTTTTGCCACGAATTCTCACGAATCTCCTCATCGTTAAAAAAAATCAATCACGAACTAATCTCTATAAATAGAGATTTTGCGAAATTCCACGAAACGAAGTTAGTGAAGCTCTCGTTTCGTGGAATTTCGCAAAATCTGACTTTGTCAGATTCTTAGAGCAAATTTTGGCATATAGTTGTTTCGAGTAATTCGGGAGAATTCGTGGCAAAAAAAAAATCATCGGGTAGCGTACTACGCTGGAGAGTCATTTTACTGAAAAATAGTAATTGTATTTATTAATCAAGCGCGATGTTGAAGTAATTATACTTCGGTTTCTTTATTGGAAAGGGGCTATTCAATTTTACGCTTCTAATTATTGTGATTTTTCTATTACAAAGCTATTACTACTTGTTTTTATGGCAAAGCTGTAGTCAACTATAAGTAGTTGGTAGTCAATTTTTTATGTGAGACGAGGGTTGGTTAATTTTTATTTTACCCAAAAATAACTATATCAACTTGTTAAAAAAAAAGATTTTTCTTTCTTAAATTATAACAGATTAAAGATTTTTTTTTATTAAGCTTTAATTTCCCAAAAAGAGATGCAGCATTCATTCTTACCTCAAGCACCCTCAAATCCTAATTGGAAACATTCAAAATTTCGACTTCAAAATTTTATCAAAACTATTTCTTGCGGGAAGTTGCTTTGAGATGAAGTATATTATTTTAAACAAAACAAAACTACACAACATGAAAAAACAACTACTTATTAAAAGCCTTTTGATTTCTTTTATGTGCTTATTTGGAAACTTATCTTTTGCCGCAATTGATTGGGTAGGAAATATGTTTCCTTCATCTGGATCATCTTCTGAAATTGCAGTTGGAAGCAGTTTGGATGTTTACGTTCAAGTTTATAAAGCTGGAACGACAGAATCTAGCGGACAAGGTGCGGGAATTTCCTGCGAAACTTACCATAGTGAGGTGTTTAGTTTTGGAGGCACCTGGCAAAGTACTTTCACGCAAGCAATGACCTATAATGTCGATATTGGAAATAATGATGAGTATCAGGGAAGTCTCACGCCTATTGCTGCAGGGAGCTATGAGTTCACCTGTCGATGTTCAGATGATGGAGGTTATAGCTTGGAACTAAGTTATAATTTTTTTTTGGAAAAAGGTAATAAAGACGGAGGGAGTGTAATGTTTTCCTAGGTTATAAAACTTCTTCGTCAACTGGAAAACTTCTTCGACTGCTGCGAAACTTCTTTGAAAAATTTTAAAACTCTGTTCCTCCGTGTTAAAAAAAAATGTCATAAGGCTATGCTGAATAGTTGCAAATTTTTCAATGGTTTCTCGAAGTCTTCGATAGTTCTAATTATTTTATCAAAAGACTTTCTGCCTGCCTCAAAAAAGAGTAGTACAAATCAAGCAGATACACATATTGTTGTAATAAATATTAAGACGATTTGATTGTTTAACATTTAATATTACGATTCCTGAGATTTGTTTTTTAGGTTGTGGACGATAACAATTTATTTATTTACCCAAAACCGTTTTAGTTATGAAAAAAATTATTGTGTTCTTTCTTTCTTTCTTTCTTTCTTTCCATCCCCATTAAATGCTCAAGGTGATGTATCAGGTGGAGGCGAAATTGGAGGGTCTTCCTTTTCTTGTGGTAATGAATCACCAGTAGGTGATTTATCACCAGCTTCATTAATTTTGGTACCTGATTACGATGATTGGATTGCATCTAACTCATTTGATCCGCAATCAACAAATCCTATTTTTACTTCTTCTTATTCGATTCCATTACATATTGTTATAGTTGCTCAAGATGATGGAACTCTTCCTTTTTTTACTCATTCTGTTCAAGAGCAAGTAGATTATATGAATAGTCTATTCACAAATGGAATGTCTTTTTACATTTGTGATATTGATATTGAAAATAATTCAGAGTTGTTCGATATTAACTTGGGTGGTGAGACTGGAACATTATATGATCTTAATCATACTGATGATGCCATCAATGTTTATTTTACAAACACAGTTTATGATGACGGAGGAAGAGCAAGATTTCCTTGGAATAATGATAATGATGATTCTAATGCAGTTTTTATTAAGGCAAGTGAGCATCCAAGAACTTTAACTCATGAAATGGGACATTGTTTTGGACTTCATCATACACATAATTGTACAGTTAATAATCCTTCCCCAATTAATACAGCGGAACCTGATTATCCAGGAGAATTAGTAAATGGATCTAATTCACATTTAGCAGCAGATAGAATGATTGACACACCTGCAGATCCTGGTCATTTAAATAGTATACAATCTCAAGTAGGAGAGTGTTCCACAAATAATTGTAATGGAACTTTAACTTGTGTTTTTACGGCTACGAATCTTCCTCTCGTAGATCCCAATAATCAACCATATAACCCTGATATTACTAACGTAATGAGTTATTATCCTTGTGGGACTTATAATTTTACTCCAAAGCAATTGGAACTTATGGAATTAGTATTACTTAATGAACCAAGTCGTAATTTTCTACTTAATTCAAATCCTAATTATTGTAATTATCTTCCAATACCTCAAATTGCTCAAAATGCAAATATTGATAAATATTGCAATGGAATAGGAGCCCCATTTGTTGACCAAAAAATTGAAATTACTAGCCAATTACAAATGTCATGTGTAACTGAAACAAATATCATTGGATCTTATAATCCAGAATCATCATGCATCTTGGGGTTAGGTAATGTAACCGACGTGAATCTAGCACCCTTAAAATCTGATCCAGATAACCCTGCTCATGTTCCTCTTTTAGCGGTAACTACTTATGATATTGTTAAAATATCTAGTCACATATTGGGAACTAGTCTATTTGATTCACCTTATAAATGGGTTGCTGCTGATGCAAATAATGATGGTAATATAACTGGAACAGATATTACGGCAATAAGGGCCGTTATTTTACATATATACGACACATATCCTGCTGGAGTATGGAGATTTATTCCTGAATACTATTTTGCAAACGATAATTTATTTGATACTAATTTTCATACAAGCCTAGACCCTTTTGCGGCAACTACTGGAGGTGGACAATATTGTTATCATCCAAATTATGCTTTTGCGGCACCAACATGCCAATATAGTATAATGGATCAAATTGATATTAACCTTCAAAGTTCAATTGCACTAGATGATGATACTTGGTCTTTTAGAGCTGTAAAAGTAGGAGATGTAACTTGTGGAGCATTTAATCAATTAAAGAATTCAGAGATAGAATCCAGAGATAAGGGGAATAATATTTTGACACAGATGGATATGGAAAGGTGTTTTAGCAAAGGAGAATATGCTAAATTAGAATTTAGTGTAGAAAGCCAAGAGGAATTATTAGCTTATCAAATGGGATTTAAACTTGATAATCAATTTGTTTCAATAGAAGATGTAATCTTAAATGGGAATCATATTAATAGTTTAGAAAATTTCAATATTGAAAGTTTAAAGAATGGAGAATTACGTCATTTATGGTTTGATGAAAAAGGGGGCGTTCGTAACTTTGGAAAAGATAAATTACTCTTTGAGTTAGAAGTAATAATTCTTGATGATATTTGTGATTTGACAGATGTCATTAAGTTAGATAATAATATCTTAGACAACCATTTCTATGCTAAAGATGGAAGTGATGCACCAGTATCATTATTTATTGAATTAAAATCTGATGGTGGAATTGCTCAACCAAATAAACTAGATGAAGTTAATGTTTTTCCAAATCCATTTTCATCTGATTTGACTTTTGAAATAAAATCAAAGAAAGATGAAAAGGTTACTATTCAATTTTTTGATTGTATTGGTAAAACGATTGCAAAAGAAATTGAACTTCAAAGAGGAAAGCATACTTATACTTTTGATGAATTATCAAGTTTAGGAAATGGGATTTTATTTTATCGAATTCAAGGAACAGATTTTAATTTTCAAGGAAAAGTAATAAAATTAGATTAATATTAAAGAAAATGAAGTGTTCCAAAATTTATTTGGAGCACTTCATTTATTCTAATTTTAAATTAATCCCTTTTTAGCATGAAACATAAAAAAAATATTCTTCTCTTTTTTACATTTTTTTTAGGATGCAATCTCCTTTTAGCCAAAGTGATATTTGTAAATGCAAATGTTGTCAATGGAAACGATGATGGAATATCTTGGGAAGATGCTTACTCTAATTTTCAAAGTGCAATAAACGAAGCCGAATATGGCGACACCATTTGGGTCGCACAAGGAATCTATAAACCAACCAATGGTTCTTTAAGAGAGTTTTCATTAGTCTTAAATAATGGCGTAAAATGGTATGGAGGTTTTCAAGGAAATGAAACCGAAGTATCACAGAGAGATTATGAATTATTTCCTACTATATTAAGTGGTGACATTGGAATACAAGGAGATAGTACAGATAATAGTTACCATGTCGTTTACACGATTGGCTCTGATTCAACTACAATAATTGATGGATTTTTTATTGAGAAAGGACAAACCTTATTAGGTCTAACAGGATCGTCTTTTAAATATGGGGGAGGAATGTTTATAGATGGTAATTTTAGTAATTTGATAGCCAAACCAGTTATTAGAAATTGCCATTTTAGGAAGAATGTTGGCTTACAGGGAGGAGGGTTAGCAATAGGTACCCCGTCAAATACATTTAATCTAAATCCTTTTATAACGAATTGCAAGTTTACAGATAATTATGCTGATTCATATGGAGGAGCAATTGCAAAGTTTGGGGGAAATGCAAATGCTGAACCTAATTTATTTAACTATTGCATTTTTAAAAGGAATAAAGCTAAGGCTGGAGGAGGAGGTATCCATTTAGATGCAGTAAATGAACATCATTTTGAGTTTTGTGATTTTGAAGATAATATTGTATTGGGAAATTTTTCTCCATCTGGTTCAAGTATAAACATCAGTTCATTTTTTACATCATCTTTTTTGCCCATAGCACCAATTAAAATTTCAAGTTGTACGTTTTCAAATATACAGAGTGTTACATCTAATGTATTTATTTACATTCACGGCATAGATTTCTATGGACAAGATTTGCTAAGAGTAGAAATTGTTAATTCTAAGTTTTTAGAAAATAACGCAGACTTTCCTTACTCGATACTTTTTAATGGATATTATAATTGCGAATTTGTCATTTCAGATTGTTTATTCAAAGGAAATTTACAAGAATATAATCCACTATTTAATAAAGGAATATTGAGGTTTGATTTTGAAGAACAGACTAATGTATTTCATTCAATATATAGTGAAATAGATATTACAAATACGGTCTTTGCTGATAATGCTAGTGTTATAAATTTAAAGTATGATGAAGTTTCTAATGCGACAGTTCAAGTTAATACTAACATATTTAATTCGACTTTTTTTAATAATGGAAATAATGTGATTTCAAAAAAAGCGAATTTTATTTCACCAAACCCTGATTCTTATAGCCTTGTAAATATAGCTAACTCCATCTTTTGGCAAGACCAATCCCTCGAAGAATTATTCAATGACAACAATCCTGACAGTATCCTCCAAGATTTCAACATCCACCACTCCCTCCTAAAATCCCCCGACTGTATCATCAACGGCATCGATTACTGCGGCGACGACATGCTCTACAACCTCTACCCAGAATTCCGCGACACCATGAATAATGACTTCTCCCTTCGCTCCTGTTCCCCAGCCGTCAACCAAGGCGACAACTTATCTATCGACACTTTAGGAATCTTTTTCGACATCGAAGGTAACCCACGCATCTTAGATGACGCAGTAGACTTGGGAGCATATGAGACGCAAGCATTTGAAGTATTAGTCCCACAAACACAAAATGTCAAATGCAGCGGCGGAGCAGATGGAGCGATCACTTGGGTGCAACATGGAACCCCACCTTTTATATTTGAGTGGGACAATGGCGTGACGACGGGAACTGTATTTACAGGATTGAGTGCAGGGGCATATTCGATTGCCGTGCTAGATGCGGATAGTTGTACCGACACTTTTACTATGACGGTCAATCAACCTTTGCCGATCGAAATTATGGATTCCGTAACTGCTGCCACAGGCGCAACGAATGCTGATGGGATGATCGAAGTGATGCCATCAGGCGGTTCTCCTAATTATCAATATCTGTGGAGTAATGGCGATACGACTGCTTTGGTGGAGAACCTTTTGCCTGGGATATATACGGTGACAGTTACTGATTCGAATGGCTGTATTGAAATAGTAGAACTAGAAGTTGGTTTTATGACTGCAGTAAATGAGTTGGATAAAAAATATTCGATTCAACTGATTCCTAATTTGATGGAGCAAGGAGCAACGACACAGTTGGTTTTTGACTTAGCGGAAAATGCCATTTTTGAAATAGAAATATTTAATGAAATCGGACAGTTTCTTTTTTCCAAAAAAGTAGAAACGGGTGTAGGGAAAAACACTTACGAATTGCCTGTGATGAGTGAGCGAGGATTATTTTTTGTAAAAATAAAAGACAAATCGGGATTGCATAAGGTGTTGAAGTTTGTCATTAATTGATGGAAATCACATGCGATAAATAAAAATATATCATTTGCAATAATTAGTAATTTTTGTAAAAAAGGGAAAACTATCTTTATTTTGTTTTTAAAATAAACAAAACTTAAACCCCTTTTACGATGAAAAAATTAATCGCCTTAATCCTACTTTTTATATTTTCCCAATTCCTTTTTTTCCAAATTCCCACTTAAACCATCAAAGGAACAGTTGTCGACAAAGACACCCAAGAACCATTAATTGGTGCTACGATCATGGTTGATAGTTTTGATAAATTAGGAGCGACCACAGAAGTTGATGGAAGTTTTCGATTAGAAAATGTTCCAGTCGGTCGTAGAAAAATCCTAGTAAATTATGTAGGATATCTATCCTACTCCAATAATAATGTTCTTTTGAATTCTGCTAAGGAAGTGGAGTTAAATATTTCTCTTTTGCAAGCTTTCTCATAATTGGAAATCCTACACCGACTATTTTACCCGTGATTTTGAAACGAATATGGGAGCAATCGGAATGACGCACACTCATCTTTTTAAAGACGATTCTTATTTGAAAACTAACTTAGCAGTTATGAGCCAGCAAGTATTATTTGCCAATGATACGTTGACTCAAGACTTCGCAGCAACGAATGTAAATGAGGAAGATTATACCGAAAGTAGGATTACACTTTCGACAAATTATAATAAAAAATTCAGTCCAAAGTTGACGTTGAAAACTGGAGCATACCTCAGTAATTTATTTTATGATTTGCATCATGATGAATTGATTGCGGAGGTTCCTGTAACTTATTTAAATATCAAAGGCAATAGTTTTTTAATTCAACCTTACTTCAATTTTCGAATTCGTCCAAGTGCAGATTGGATGATCAACTTGGGCGCACATGCGATGTTTTTTAGTTTAAATAAGACCTACTCAGTCGAACCTCGTTTGGCAATCAGAAAGAATTTTTCAAAAAATAATTCACTCAGTTTTGCCTACGGATTACATAGTCGGATACTTCCAACGGGAAGTTATTTTACCAAAATAAAAGACAGTCAAAGTATGGTGACACAGCCAAATTTAGACTTAGAAATGATAAAATCTCATCACCTTGTTTTAGCTTATGATCAATTGATCGCGAGCCGACTTCGCTTACATTCGGAAATTTATTTTCAATATCTTTTTGATGTTCCAGTTAGCATTGATGAAAATAGTACCTATTCCATTTTGAATGAAATTGATGGATTTGCAACTCAAGCTTTGGTGAGTGAAGGCACAGGGAGAAATTATGAAATTGATATTTCCTTGCAACAATCTTTCGATGCAGGATTCTTTATGTTATTATCTACTTCTATTTTTGAGTCAACCTATCAAGCGTTAAACAAAGAACGATTTAGTACTATTTACAATAGCAGTGTCTCCGGAAGTTTATTGTTATCAAAAGAATTTACTTTTAAAAATAATGCCGTTTTACAAACCGGTTTGAAATTATTATTCAATGGAGGACAACGATTAACGCCACTACTTTCAGCTGGAATAAATCCAGAAAATCCGAATGAACCAATCTTGGATGAGTCCAAGGCATTTACCGAAAAAGGTGACCCTTACTTTCGACCTGACCTCAGAATTGTTTATCGGAAAGACAAAGAAAGATATTCATGGAGTTTATCATTAGATATTCAAAATGCGATAGCAAGAAAAAATATCGCTGCGATCAATCGGACGTTTGATCCAGATTTGGGAGAATGGGTTTTTAGAGAGCAATCTACTTTGACACCTTTGTTGAGTTATCAGATTTATTTTAGAAAGATTGATTTGTAAAAATAAAAAAGCAGTTGGACGATTTTTAATCCAACTGCTTTTTCGGTTTTCTATTTTTAGCATAAACGTTTAACATCATCCCCATAATAATCAAAACTATTCCTAAAAATGGTAACCAAGAATAAGTTTCTCCAAATAAAAAATAACCCATAATCAATGCCCAAACTAATTCCATATATTTAAAAGGTGCGAGCATACTGGTGTCTTCAGTTTGGAAAGCACGAGTCATAAATACTTGTCCAATCAATCCTAAAATTCCAATTCCGACAACTGGAAACCATTCATTTCCCACAGGCATTCGCCAATGATTAATAAAAAATAAACTAACCGCAATCGTCACGACCATAAAATAATTAATGATCGTCAAGTAGTGTTCTTTGTCAGTCAAATACCGAATCAAAACTAAAACCATTCCTAAGAAAAGTGCGGAAATCAAAAGTAATCCTAAACTCACCGAATCGATTCGAAGATCAAATCCTTTCAAAACAATCACACCTGAGAAGGCAATAAAAAAACTCAACCATTGCAACCCTTTTACTTTTTCTTTTAGAAAATAAGCAGCCATCATCACTCCAAAAATTGGCCCTAAATATCGAATCGAAATAGCCGATCCCAAAGGAATTTTTTGTAAGGCCATAAAAAAAGTTGCCAAGGAAATTACTCCAACTAAACCTCTGAGAAATAAATATTTTGGATTATTTCCTATGATCGGAATTTTACGTAAAAGCATTGTTGGGAAAATAAAAAAGAATGTTCCGAAGGCTCGAAAGAATACCACTTGCATCGGATGGAAATCGCTCAATTCTTTTGCAGTTGCATTCATGATAGCAAATGCAAAAGTAGCGATGAGGATAAAAATAATTCCTTTGGAGATCATCAACAAATGTAGAATAAAAATTCATGATGTTTTTGGAAAAAGGTGAAATGCTTTTTTTTTTTTAGAAAGAAGGAATCGGGTCCCTTGAAGGGATCCGATTCCTTGTAGATAAATCTAATTCATCACATGGTCTGAAACTCTTAATTTTTTTTCTTCCCAATATTCATCCGTATGAAATGCAAAAGCCGACGGAGAATATTTTCCCACAAAATCCACTTTTGCTTTTTGTGGCACTTCTATATTTAAAAGATGATAAGTCGTATTGATAAGGAGTCGTCGCACTTCTTCGTCAACCATATCTGTTGCTGCGCCAATTGTAGAAGTGATCGCTTGACCTTTTTTGCCATTTGCCATTTGATAAGATTTTGTCCAAACGATTGGAGGCATCGGGTCATTTGGGTTGTATTTTTTTGACTGACTTTCCGTTGCAATTTTTTCATCAGATTCCTTTAATCCATAAAAAGGATCGGCTTCCTCGTGAGGATCAGTTCGGTCAATTGTCTGCCCCAAAATAATCGATTGCGCATCACCCTCCATCGGCATTCTAATTCCATAAACATCAGATGGTCCCCACATCGCACCACTTTCTATTCCGTTGACCAAAGGATGATTTTCCGCATTCGGAGCAATGATGCCACGAGTACTTTGCTGTTGATGATGACCATGGTGCGTGTACCAAGTTTCGCCTAAAATGTTTTTTCCAAAACCTAAATGCCAGTCGGTTTTCTCTCCATCATAGTTCCAACCATAATGTGCGAAGGCATGATTTTTATCTTTAAAATTAAATGCATGTGTCGAAGTACGAATCGCCAATAATGGTTTTCCCTCCAAAAGGTAATTTTCAAAATGCTGCATTTGTTCTTCTGGCAATGCTCGAAATCGAGTAAACAAAATCATCAAATCCGCTTCCTGCAATTGCTCCATTCCTGGAATATTAAAACTATAATTTGGATCAATCATCCCTGGCTTTTCAGGGTCTTGAGCAAACAAAACGGTACAATCAAATCCATGATGTTCCGTTAGGATTTTTGCCAATTGAGGAAGTGATTCTTCGGAGCGATATTCTTCGTCGCCTGAAATTAAGATGACATGTTTGCCTTTAGGATTATTTTTAGCTTTGTAATTTACCCATTGGATTGGTTCAGTCACCACTTTGGTTTCTTCTGTTTTGGTAGTTTCGGTTGGTTTGTTTTCGCAGCCAAAGGAAGAAAAGAGGAAGATGAAAATTATAAGTCTCATGTTTATTTTGTTTTACATTTTGAAGTTGGTGGATGAATTGAGTGTTGTTCTTTTTTTCATTGAAAAAAAAGAACCAAAAAATTCTAGACGAAAAAATAGCTCAACGCAAGGCAAGCTCTCGCACTCTCATTTTTCGCCCCTCCTCGCCCGCTCCTTGCTTCTCATGGTTTTCCTTTCAATTGAAAGTATAATCGAATTAAACAGGATATGTCGTAGATAAAGAAAAATCTCTTGCCGATACTCTTCGTTAAAAAAAAATACAGCCTTGAATTTTTTTCATGCCGACATATCCAATCGGTATGTCTTGCCTATTTTTCTTCAAGGAAAAAAAGTAGGGACATGGGGATTCCATATAATGGAGGAATTCGCTTTCACCCGCTAGATTTGCGGCATCTGTGTTCCATCCCAAATCATTTTTTTAATTCACCAAACCCTTCCCCTTTTTCCCTTTATGCGGATGCAATTGTAACAATTCCTCCGCCGTATAAAATCCATCTTGCTCAGCAATCGCCGCTCGAACTTCCTTCACTTTTTCAGGAGAAATCACCGAACTTCTATTTCCGAAATTATTCCTCACATAAGTCAAAACTGCCGCCACTTCCTCATCATTCATCAAGCCTTCAAATGGAGTCATCGGAACCAAACCTTTATAGTCGCGATTCAAAACAGTCATCGGGCCATAGACTCCTTTTAAAGTTAATTTAATCAAACGGTCTTCACTTTCGGTTACCCATTTCGATTGGCGGAGTGGGGGATAACCTGCCGCTGCCAGACCTTGACCTTGCGGTTGGTGGCAAGTGCTACAGTAGGCTTCTCGTTCGTACAATTCTTTTCCTTTGATAAACAATTCTCGATCAGCACCTTCGAGATGCGTTCGGATTTCAACTATTTTAACTTCCAAATTTTTTCCTTGCAAATGTGCGATGGCTCTAGTGTGCGCAGGTTTCATCCATTTATCCAAAGGGTATTTCCCAGCCTCCTCTAAAATTTTTAATCCATCGATTTCGTTCAACCAAGTAGCTGCGGTAATCGCTTCTAAGCGTACTCGGCCATTTTCATCACTAGCAGCTTTGAATAATAATTCTGCTTGATTTTTAACTTGATGACCAGAGTAGCGCAACACTTGAACGGCTGCTGCCCGTGCTCGAAAATTCTTCGTTTCCAAAAGTTGTAACAGTATATTTCCATCTATTTTATTTAAGCCCCAAGTTACCCAAAGTGCTTCCAGTAAATGATGTTCGTAGCGCTCATTTTTTTTATCCAAATTCCCCACCCAAGTATTTAAAGCAGTTAAAACATCCTTCGTGTTTCTTCCTCGCAATTCTCGACGAGAGCGATATCGAGTACGATACTCAGGCAGTTTTAAATTTTCCAAAAGCGTCGAAATCGGAGCATCTGCCACTTCCGCAGGTTGCACCAACGGACGGGAAGGATAAGTGATTCGATATACTCGCCCATGCACATGATCTCGCAATGGGTCACGCGCATTGTGTTGCATATGACCAATCAATACATTATGCCAATCAATAAAATACAATGAACCATCTGGCGCAAATTCCATATCGACCGGTCGGAAATTTTGATCGCTACCTTCCACCAAATCATGTCGCAGATCCAAATGAAAACCAGTTCCATTTTGTGATACTTTATATTGTCGCATACCCAAAAAGCCAATCGAATTATTTATTAATAAGTCGCCTTGCACCTCCTCTGGGAAATGTCTGCTCGAAACAAATTCTAAACCAGAAGTTGGTCGAACTTTCTCTTCTTCATTGAGCATCGAAAGTGCTTTGTCATTTCCTTGGCCATAGCGAGGTTTGATCGTACTCGGTAGCATCCACCTGATTTCTGGGCCAGAAGTTTCGGCAAAAATATTTTGCCCCCAATCATCGAAGGCAATTCCCCAAGGATTTGGAATAGGAATTTGAGCGGTACGTTCCAAATGTTTTCGCTGTGGACTGTAGCGATAAAATCCACCATTGGTTGCTCGAACTGGACCGTAAGGCGTTTCGACATTGGTATGTAAAAAAACACCTTCGCCCATAAAAAGTGCACCCGACGGATCAGCACAAAAAGCACTAATTACATGATGCGTATCATGGTCATCGAATCCACTTAAAACGATTTCTACCTTGTCTGCTTTGTCGTCACCATCGGTATCAGTATATAATTTGAAGTTTGTGCCCTGTGAAATGTAAACACCTTCGGGTGCAAATTCAAAACCCACAGGAATATGCAAGTTGTCGGCAAAAACAGTTTGCTTGTCTGCTTTGTTATCACCATCGGTATCTTCCAAAATCAATAACTTATCATTCGGTTTTGGATCGCCTGGTTTGTAGTGAGGATAGGTCGGCATGACCGCTACCCAAAGTCTTCCTTTATTGTCAAAAGACAATTGAACTGGATTCGCTAAATCTGGAAATTCTTTTTCCGAAGCAAATAGTTCGACTTGATAACCTTCAGGAGTTGTTAAAGTAGACAAGGCATCATCGCCATATAAATATTGATCTTTGCCACGGCCGTAATCGCCCACTTTGTAGTTGGTGGGGACGGCTGGCAAATGATGTGTTTGAGCATCGGCAGCTGCGAGGTCCATTTTTTTGCCATGGACAGCTTGCCAAATAGCTTGATCTCGCAAGGCTGTCATTTCTCTTTTTTTCTTAATTTCATCTGGATAATTATCAGGGCCGAATGGATTGTATCGACGCCCAAAAACATGAACTCCGTTCGGACTTTTAAAGTCGTCGTGCCAAAACCAGTTTTTTTCCAAAACAGATTCCAAGACTAATTCTCGATGAGATTCCGCTTTGGCTTCCGCATTCCCAAAAGTTTGATCGACCAATAATTTGGCGAATTTTTGATAGCCTAAGTCGTTGAGTTGAAAACCGTCGATGGTTAATTGTTCGCCACTTGCAAACCATTTTTGCGTAGGAGCAAAAACATCGAGGAAAGGAATCTTATTTTTTTCTGCAATTGATTTTATCGCAGCGGTGTATAATGCTAAGTTTGTATTTTCTTTTTTTCCATCAGGCAAATCATATTTGTCAGATAAATTTTGGAAGGCGATGGGCGACACTAAAACCAATTGCGGCGCAGATGTTCCATTGTATTCTTGAGCAAAAGTATGCTGGATAAATGCCTCCAACTCGCCTTCGAAATTAGCTAAACCTTCCGGCCCTTCGAATGATTCATTATAGCCAAAAAAAGCAATAATCATATCTGTTTCCAATCGAGTCAGCCATTGGTCAGGTGTTTCGAAATGTCCTTGACTATGAGAAAAATTAGCTAACTCATCTTGAAATTTTTCAGCCCCTAAAAATGCCCAAGGAGAAAACCGTCCTGAGTGTGGACGAAATCCTGGTGTATTTCCACCATCACACATATTGCGTATAAAGAGTTCATGATCAGGATATCGCAAGTGAAGTTCTGTTTCGAAATGCCCAAAGTTAAGCATGCGGGAGCAGAGGTTATTTCCTATCAATGCGATGTGTTGATTTTTGGAAATAGGGAGATTGTGTGATTCTGATTGTTTTTCAGAGGTGCAACTCGCTAGGGAAAAGAGGATGAGGATTGCGAGGAGTAGGTTGTGGTTGAGTTGGTTTTTTCGTTTCAATTTTGTTTTGTTTTTTTAGAATATGGAAGATAGGGAATTGTGATGGAAAATTTAATTAAGATTTATTAAAAAAAATTACCTTTGTTTTTAAGCAATTAATAAATCTACTCTTTTTCAATTATTTATAGTGAATAGCATGAAAATATATAAAGCAACATTAATTATTGTAACAATTCTATTTTCCTCAAACATTTTGAAAAGCCAAATACGTGATACCTTTTATATGAATTCTAAATACGTTTCGGGAAGTATCTACCTTAAGTTAAATGGAGATTTCGAAATTAAAGTAAGAGGGAAAAGTAATAATTTGCTTATGAAGTATTCCCTAGATGTATCGGGTCAATATTCTAGCAGAAAAGCCAACACCATAAAATTAAAACCTACTCGAATTTTTGAAAGAGATCAAGGAGGTAATTCCTCAAAGACCCTTACTAGAATTAACGAAATATCTAATCATGCTAATTTGGAGGAATTTTTTTCAATAGTAGAGTTTGCTAATATTAAAATCTTATTATCAAATAAAGATGCTTTTAAATTAACAACCCTAATAAATAAAGACAATAAACTAATATTACTTCCTGAGTATATTTATAGGAATGAAATAAACTTCGATTCATTTTTCATAAGCAAAGACATAAAAGAAAACTATCCTGAGTGGCAAAAGGAATATATTTTAGAATCACCGATATATTGCCAATATATTTATTCTGATCGGTTGTGGTATTTTTCTAAGAATGCAAATGGTCATTTTCCCAGATACCTTTCAATCTTCAATAAAGGAAAATTAGATGGACTTTTACCTGGCATGTGGTTATACAAAAACGATTCAGGATATGTGCCTGGTTGCGATGTTCAAATTGAAGAAGTTACCGATTCAACTGCAATCGGATATGTCACCCCTAGGATGAACGGAAAAGATAAATGTAAATCTGGAACGTTTTCTACATTTATTAATCCAATTGCAGCAGAAGAGACTATGGATTATACTAGTCATATTCGTAACGGGGAATTTTTTTTTGAAGAAAAAAAATATAGGAGATCATTAAATCAATATGAAAAGGGATTTCTAGAATATAGCAAAAATGGAATGGATTATTTTATGGCAGGAATTGCTGCTTGTCAAATTGGAGATAATAAAAGAGCTCGTCTTTACATTACAAAAGCGATCGCAAATAAATTCCTCGATGAAGATAGATTGCAGAAGGAACATTTAATTGAATCGTTGAGACGATCGAAATATTGGGATGGAATCCCTGATTTAATGAAAAAAAGGAAAGAAATTTTTTTAAAGAAATTTGATAAAATTAAAAACATATCTTTTAATGAATTAATCCCATTTAAAAGAGGTAGCAAATGGGGATATCTCTCTAAAAATAATTTAGAAGTTTTAATTCAACCAGAATTTGAAAAGGTAACTTTAGGGGTTGAATGTTTGAAATTAAAAATAGCGGATAGAAATGAGATTCAACTTTTTTCCGATAACAGCATCAAACAGTTTTATCAGCATTCTTCAGATTACTATTCAGTTAAAAGGACAATTTATCCTGAAATAGTAGACAATTTACCTAACGGAGGATTTATTACTAATGATAGTTGTATTGCTTTTGTATCTAATATTTATGATAAAACTTCTTATTATTTTGATGATCAAGAATATGAAAACATCATTGATATTCAAGGGCCGTTTTTAATTGAAGGAGAAGAGTATGGGATTGTTTCAAAAGATAAAAGAATAGGAATAATTGATAAAAATGGATACCCTTTGAAATTTTTCAATTTCAATTATTTTATGCTAAAAAAAGTTTATCATTATAAAGGTGAAGGATACTGGTTTTATTTTGAGGATTTTTCAAATAATTGTGGATTCGTTAATCAAAAAGGAGAAAAAAGATATGTAAACATTATAGATTCATACCCATTTACGTCATTAAATAAAGCAGGATACGGAGTATTTAAAAAACGAAATTCTCGTTTCAATTTCCAGATTGTTGACTATACAACTATGGAGTTTTTGCATAAAAATATTGAGTATCAATTTATTCGACTCGACATCCAATTAAAACAATGCAATTTAAAAATGAAATATGGGGGAAGGGATAATCTTCAAGAAATTTTCTGTTTGGTGAAAGATAAAAATGGGAATCAATTTTATATTGGAGAGTCAGGAAATTTTTATAATGAAAAATGATACTAACTGGCGTTACCCCTGTTGCGCAATACAACCACGCTGCTCGTTAATCCGCTCGCCCCAAGCATGTAAGTATATAAACATCGTCGCTAGCGCTGACCCTCTGAAACTATTGCCCTTTCGTGTATATACCATAGGTCCAGCGCTAGCGATAATATTACCAATATATTTTGACCACAAGTGAAATTTTTATTTTCAAATTTTCCAATCAGACTCCCAATTGATTTTAATGGTTATTGGTAATCATAATTTTGTGCATGTTTTGCCATCCATTCCCATTGATTATAATGATGTATAAACCATCACTCCAGTTTTGGCAATTAATTTTATTTCCTGATTGGTTAATTTCTGATGAGTGGACTTGTTGTCCCATATTATTGAAGATGTTCAGTGTAGCTTTTTCATTTTGTGAATGTATTGTTATGTTGAAATTATGATTAGTTGGATTGGGAAAAATAGAAGAGGATTTTTTTGCTTCTATGGTATTTTTACTATTTGTCATAAACTCTCCACAAGTACGATTGACTTGAGAAAAACAAGTTAAATAAGCCCTTGATTCAAATAGTGGATACTCTGGAATAATTCCATTAGAACTACCAACTCCTTCGGTAAGTGTTGTATAGTCATATTCTAGCGAGTCCTGTATTACTTTAATATGATATCGATTCCTTAATGTTCTACAAACTTCGACAGTACCCACGTCATATATATGGGCAGGTAAATATCCAGATCCAGGAGCTAACAATTCAATGGAGTCACCTACAGCAATATTAAAATCATAAAGGATCAAAGAGGTATCATTGAACCCGATTTCAATTTGCTTTTAATCATTTCCTCTTATAGCTCTATAGTAATTATTAAACAAAACAGAATCTGTTATAGTAGTTTGCCAGGGGGAATCATAGTAATACGTAATACCTTCTTCACGGAGTTTTTGAAAAGTTTTACCTCCGATGATCGTATCTCCATCAGCATATACATCTCGAAATGTTTGTAAAAACCAAAGAGCTCCATCGGATTCTTCCCAAATGCTATTTTCTAGATCAAGTGAAGTATAAGGAACTTGGGAGGATAATTGGAATGAATAAAGAAATAAAAAAAGTAGCGTTAAGTTTTTCATGGAATAAATATTTTTGTTGTAAAAAAGTCTTTAAAATAAATAGCGTACCTATTTCATTAAGAAAAGCTGCATATGTAGATATGGTTAATTCTGCGAAATTTTACTGCTCGTCCCAAGCCTGTAGCGAATAAAAGAATTCACCGTTTCATCAAAAACCTCCTTCCTCGTAAATGCTAAAATCAGAGGTACTGATTTATTTAGTTGAGGTAATTTCAAATAAGACTTCCGCATCTTGATCATCGTAAATATTATCAATAGTTTCTACATGATATTTTAAAAACCAATCATTATATTTTTCATTAAATTCAAATATAGTATTAGCAGCAGTTCTAGTGAAAATTCTGAATCTATTTAGTTCGCATTCCTAAGTACCTGGTCAATATTAAATATAGTTTTTGGCGGTCTATTTTTCCGCCATTTTCTCCAAAAAAATAATTCCAGACCATAGGGTATGCAATGATTTTTTTGAAAAAACTAGCAAAAAAATTCCCTCGCCAAAATTCTATATTTAATCATGACCAATTATTTAGGATCAAGTAATCTCTGGTTTTACTTATGTGTTTTAGTTTTTTATCTGGAAGTGTTGAACAAAATACAAATAATTGTGTTACATTAAAAATTAATAGTATTGCTATCTTTTCTGTCACCATTATAAAAAAGTTCAAAACATGAAAAAATCAAACAATTCATTTAGCTTGCTTAAGTTGTTAAAAAGGATATTTAAATCAAAGAAATCCTCCCCAAAGAATGGGCCACGAAAGCGAGAACGTTGGGTGTATAAAAATGAATAAATGATACAAATTTCCCGCTTGGCTCAAGTCTCTAAGTTTACGACTATCGTCGATAGCGCTTTCTCGTGCTATCGACGATAGTTTTTTTATCAAACAGAGTGAAAAAACTTCCAATTAACCTTCCTTCAAACTAACTTTGTAAGCTAAACTTCTTTACCTACCTTATTTACCTTTAGTTTTTTTTACATAAATCATTATATTGATTTATTTAGAAATGCAATTTCAATTTTTAGTTACAAAAGATACAGCATGAGAATCTTCCCCCTTTTAACCTCATTTTTCCTTTTGGTGAATATTAGTTATTCCCAATTTGCATCACCTGTAACCATCACCGAAGAAGGTGAGCCAAGTGATATTACCTCTGCTGATTTTAATCAAGATGGATGGATAGATTTAGCTTATGTTCAGAACAAACATAGTGTAGATACGGCTAAGGTTTATATTGTCTTAAACGATGGCGAAGGGAATTTTTTGCCTCCGTCATATTTTATTCAGGATATCGAACAAGGGTTTTCTGTAGGTGCGGGAGACTTAAATGGTGATGGCATTCCTGACCTTGCGACTCAAGGAGAGACGGAATTTGAATTTAATTGGTATGCTGGAAATGGAGATGGTACTTTCTCCGCTCCCAATATAATTCAGGCTTTCTTGGGTGGGAATTATATAGCTAGGACAGCAATTTTTGATCTGGATGCCAATGGCCATAATGATATCGTTATTCTAAATAGGGGGACTCCTGACAGTTATGGTTTTGTTGGTTGGTTCAAAAATAATGGAGGAGGGAATATAGATACTTTGGCTACTATTTTTGATGAATTGCTGACTCCTTTTGGTTTTGACTTTGGAGATCTGGATGGTGATATTTATCCAGATGTTGTAATTGGACAAGAAGCAACTGAGGAAGCAGTCATTATTTTTGATTATGATGGTTCGGGAGATTTTACTTATGAAGCATTAGATACAGATATGGATCATGCGATAGAAGTTTTGATTGCTGATCTTAACTTGGATGGTGTCAATGAAATTCTTGCTTCCGATAACAATGATGATGGGATATTTTTTTGGGAAAGAGTCCCTTTTTTAGGTGATATATGGGGTGATCAAAATCCACTACTCAACAATTTTACGAATATAGTAAGTGGAATGGATTATAGAGATTTGGATGGTGATGGGAAACCTGATTTTGTTTATAGCATCTTAACAGGTGAGGTGGGATATTATCTCAATGAGACGATTAATGGAAGTATAAGTTTTGGTAGCAATGTAGAACTTTTTGCCGCGCCTAGTCTTAGTTTTACTAGCGAATTGGAAGTGATAGATAGTGATAATGATAATGACTTCGACATTGTAATTATTTCTCGTTCGATTTCTACTTCTGCTCCAGTCAATCAAGTGACCCATCTTCGTAATCTGCTGAATGATGAAAGTATCAACGGTCAGGTATTTTGGGATGAAAATGAAAATGGATTGTTAGATAATAATGAAAACTTATTACCTAATTTTCCCATCCAATTATCGCCTAGTTCATGGTCAGTTTTTACGAATGCGGAGGGAGCTTTGCAGATTTTTGCAGATTCAGGGAATTATGAATTGATTCCCGAATTTGGAGACTGTTGGGAATCAACGACTGGAGGAAATGTGATGGTGAATTTTGACGGAGTGAATACAATTGAAGGTATTTTGATTGGTGTAACAAATATCTCTACTGCTGAAAGTGTTCAAGTAAGTCTGACAAGTAGTGCTACTCGATGTGGATTTACCGTTCCTTTTTGGATGAATTATACGAACACCGGATGCGAAGTAATTTCTGGAAAAATAAAAATGTTACCAAGTGATTTGACGACGCTTGTTTCTGAGCAAACTCCTCCTGACCAAACGATTAATGACACTTTAATTTGGGATTTTGAAAATCTAATTCCTGGAGAAAATCGTCAAGTTAATTTGGTTTTTGAAATTGCAGGAGTGCAGAACTTAGGCGATACGATTACGATTCCTTTGCAGTTTGTCAAAGAAAATACTAACGGAAGTTTTACTACAATTGATTCTTCTCTTTTTACTTCGATCATCAATTGCGCCTATGATCCCAATGATAAACAAACTTACCCGCGTCGAAGTGAGATTACACCCTATGATCAAAATTATACTTTGATGGAGGAACGAATTGATTATACGATTCGATTTCAAAATACTGGAACCGATACTGCTTTTACTGTGGTGATTAGAGATACCTTATCATCGGATTTGGATTGGAATACTTTTCAACCGTTAAGTGCTAGTCACCCTTTTGAAACTGTTCTTCATGACGATGGAGCGGTGGAATTCTATTTTAGAGATATTCTGTTAGTGGATAGTTTTGCTAACGAACCGATGAGTCATGGCTATGTTCAGTTTAATACTTTTACCAAAAATAATTTACCAAACGAGACTTCCATTTTGAATTCGGCGAGTATTTACTTTGATTTCAATCCTCCGATTTTGACCAATACCGTAGATAATCTGATGGTGGATATGCTGCCAGTTTTTACCTCTACTAATGAGACGGTAAACAGCAAAGCATTACAAATTTTTCCAAACCCAATTGTGGTAGGAGAGACTTTAAATCTTATGGACTTACCTGATGGAAAAAAACAAATTTCTGTATTTAATAATTTGGGGCAGAGGATATTTTTTGAAAAAACTGATGGAAAGGCGTATGCTATTCAAAGTGAAAACTGGAGAGCAGGCGTTTATTTTGTTTTGATTGAAAATGAAAATGGAAGAATGTTTGGGAAAGTGATCATGAATGGAGAGTGATGATTTTTTATCTGCGATTTAAGTTTTTATCTTTTCAAAAAAAAAAAAACGCATCTTTCTATGAGTAACAAATACAATATCCGCGACCAATGTGGTAATGATTGATACGATCGAAATCGAATATGAAAAATTAGTAATTATTATAACCTTTTAAACCTTGATATATGCCTAATTCAGGAAATGATAGACCTCCAATTTATTTTGTTTTTACATTAACATGACTGCGGCTTACGCTGCGGGAGCTTTGTACTCAACTGTGGGAGATCTCTACCTTTGGGATCAAGCTTTATATACGGAAAAATTAGCACCCAAAAAGTACCTGGATTTATTGTTTGAAAAACATACTTCCGCTTGGGGAGGACACTACGGCTATGGTTGGGAAACGAGTAATGTGCGCATCGGGGACACTAAGGAAGAATCCAAAACTATTGCTCATAGTGGAGGCATCAATGGTTTTAATACTCGAATCACGCGCTTTCCAATTGACCAGTCAGTAGTGATATTATTGAATAATACTAGCGGTGCGCCACTCCATGATATGACTACGGCGATCAATGGAATCCTTCATGGCAAAACATATGTTTTTCCAAAAAAATCAATGGCATATACGTTGTTAGATACAATGGAAAAAGGAGGCATCGATGCAGGACTTTTATGGTATCAAAAAAATAAAGCGTCCCATGATTATCATCTCAATGAAAATGAAATGAATTTATCAGGTTATCAGTTGCTAGGATCTGATAGAGCAAAAGAAGCGGCAGCTATTTTTAAAATAAATACGGCAGCATTCCCTAATTCATTTAATGCTTACGATAGTTATGGGGAAGCACTTTTGGTACTTGGAGATACGACTCAGTCAATTGAAAATTATAAAAAATCGGTGCAACTAAATCCTGATAATGAAGGCGGGATTAAAATATTAAATGGACTTGGAATAAAAATAGACGATCTGATGATAAAAATTCCAGTTGAGCATTTGAAATTATTAGCAGGAGAATATAACGCGATTAACCAAAGTAGAGATTGTAAGATTGTTATCGAGGAAGTGGATGGAAAATTATTCGGAAATGACGGAGGTTACCGATATAAATTAAATTCAGTTGGTGACGATAGATTTATCAATCCAGATGATGGGGCGACTTTAGTTTTTGATACTAAAGATAAATATGCCGTTACTTTCGTGATATTTGGGAAGGTTACTTTTGAGAAGGTGAAATAAAATATATTACTCTGTCTATAAAATAAAAATAAGGAGTCATCAGCCTGAGGTAGACAAGCTCCCGAATTTTTAGATTGGAAGTTCGGCATGTTTTTTTTAAAATAGAAGGAATAGAACTTAGTGTTAAATTGTTTTCGCTGCGCTAATTGTTGAACTGTTTCCAAAAAATAAAAGACCAAATATTTATTCCATCTGGGGATTAGCAGTTTAACAATTAGCGAAGCGAAAACAGTTCAATAGTCAAAAAAATCGTTTGATATTTTCTCTGATATTAAGATAAACAGGACTCCTTCAAAATCCGGAAGGACTCCTGTTTTTTGTAAATGTATTGTTATGAGATGTTTAAAATGTCAATTATCTTTTTTAATTACAGCGATATTTTTCGAAAAAAAACAAAGAAAATTTTTACTTAACGAAGGCTACAAAATACTTATCTTTGCCAATTATTTTTGAAAAATAAATTGTAAAAATACACATGATTGGCAAGGACATTAAGCAAGCAATTGAAATACTGAACAAGGAACAATTAGTCGCAATACCCACAGAAACAGTATATGGACTCGGTGGAAATGCGCTAAGTAGTAAAGCTGTTGCAGAAATATTTAAGGTGAAAAATCGACCTAGTTTTGACCCACTCATTATTCATACGGATAGCCTTGAGAAGGTAAAGAAATATGTAGCATTCATTCCTGAACAGGCGATGCTTTTGGCTCGTGAATTTATGCCAGGTTCTCTTACGCTATTGCTTCCTAAAAATAATAATATCCCTGATTTGGTTACTTCTGGTTCACCATTGGTGGCGGTTCGTTTGCCTCAGCATGCGATGACTTTAGAGTTATTGAGCCAGTTAGATTTTCCGCTTGCCGCTCCAAGTGCCAATCCATTTGGATATATTAGTCCGACAACTGCCCAACATGTAAATAATCAGTTAGGAAAAAAAATTCCATACATCCTTGATGGCGGACCTTGTGAAATTGGTTTGGAATCTACCATTATTGGTTTTGAAGGAGATGAAGCTATAATTTTTCGGAGAGGAGGATTGGCGGTGGAGTCTATTGAAGCATTAATTGGTCCCGTAAAAGTACTCACTCATTCGACTTCTAATCCTAAAACTCCTGGTCAATTAAAAAGCCATTATGCTCCTAGGACTGATTTTGAAATTGGCGATCCAGTCATGTTGCTAGATCAGTATCAAGGAAAAAAAATTGGGGTAATTTCTTTTTCCAAAAATTACGAACAAGTTTCTCTCGCAAATCAAATTATACTTTCAAAATCTGGAGACTTCTCAGAGGCTGCTAGAAATCTTTTTGCAGGCATGCGTCATTTAGATAGTTTAGGTTTAGATTTAATTATTGCGGAATTACTTCCAGAAAAAGATTTAGGACGAGCGATCAATGATCGATTGAGAAGAGCAGCAGCGTAAATGATTTCTAAGTTAATTTATTTTTATACTAGCGCTCGATACAATTTCATTCCTTCGTCTACAAAAAATAATAATAAGCTGCTAGCGTAAAAGTTAGCAGCTTATTATTTTTGTAAATGTGTTGTTATGGAACTTGTGTTAAGTACGCGAGCAAAGTAAGCTTCCTAAATAAAGCAACATCTTAGAGTTTAAAAATGAATTTTCACTTTAGAGAATAATAACTCGTACACCCCTCCGAATTAATTTTTTCCAATACTTTTGATATTCCTAAATAACTTCACCAGCACACAAAATAAAATGACCTTGGATCATCTAAAATTAATTCTATTATTAATCGTCTTGACTACTTTTTTATCCTGCAAAGGACAAGTCAAAACTGAAAAGGCAATCACTAAAAGTGACGCCAACTCTATAGTGAAATTGGATGAAAAAATTTGGAGTATTTACCAAGATAAAAAAAATAGCTACTGGTTTGGCAGCAATGGAAATGGTGTATTTCATTATGATGGCAAGATTCTAAAAATATACACCAGTCAAGATGGGTTAGTCGATAATACGATTCGAGGCATCCAAGAAGATCACTTAGGTAATATTTTTATCCATACTCAGGGAGGTGTCAGTAAGTATGATGGGAAAACATTTACCACTTTACAGCCAATAGTTTCTACCCTTAACCAATGGAAGTTGGACCCAAATGATTTATGGTTTAATTTCAGTACAGGAAATCCGAATGATATATATCGGTATGATGGAACATCTCTTTTTGAATTAACCATGCCGAGAAAGAACTTAAAAGAAGCATTTGGTATTGAAGTGCAAGGAGTACCTTTTAAAGAAATGAATCACAGCCCTTATTCCGTTTATGGAATAGATAAAGATAAAGCAGGGAATCTTTGGATTGGAACGGTGGTAGCAGGTGCTTTTCGGTATGATGGGAAATCATTTTTATGGTTTCCTGAAAAAGAACTTTCCACGCTTCCTGATGGTCGAGTGCCCGGTGTTCGTTCGATGCTTGAGGATAAAAATGGATATTTTTGGTTAAGTAATTTTGTCAGTAAATATAAAGTTATCGAAGAAAATGGGTCGGTCAATTATGAGAAATTAGAAGGTATTGATCCATCCTATGAACCATTCCAAAAGCGACTACCATATTTTAATTCAGGACTAGTAGATAAAAATGGTGACTTGTGGATGACTACTTACACGGGAGGTGTTTGGAAATATGATGGAGAAAATATATTTAATTTTCCAATAGAGAATGGAGATACGGAAGTGTTGTTGATCTCTATTTACAAAGACAATCATGGGGTGCTTTGGTTAGGAACGGATAATGCGGGCGTTTTTAAATTTGATGGGGAGAGGTTTGAGAAATTTGAACTGGAAGAAAAGTAAAACGACTCGGAGAGTCCTTTTACTTGAGGTGGTGAGTAGGATTAAATGAATTAATTTATATTTGTTTCACAAATCAAAAAATCAATCAATCATGTTTTCAAAATATACCTTTCTTTTTTTCATTCTTCCCATTTCCCTCTTTGCCCAAAATCCAGATTTCCGAAATCCTCAAGGCGGCACTCGCTTTTCCTTTGGTGTAGAAAAAATGCGAACAGCTTCCATCACTTCAGGTGATATTGATGCCGATGGTGATGCAGATATCATCATTGCAAACGGAAGACATTGGACAGCTTCCAACGAAGTATTTTTAAATAATGGAAAAGGAGGATTTACTGTTTCTTATGATTTGGGTTTTTATCAATCGACAAGTTATGCAGCGGAGGTAGGTGACTTGGATGGAGATGGCGATTTGGATATTGCCGTCGGAAATGATAAAGCGCCCAATCGACTTTTTTTTAATAATGGAAAAGGGGAATTTGTAGAAGGAAAAAAATTTGGAAAATTATATTCTAACACCCGAAATATTGCTTTAGCTGATTTGGATCAAGATGGTGATTTAGATATTTTTATTACGAATAGGGGAGAGGTCAATGAGATTTGTATCAATGATGGAAAAGGAAATTTTAAAGAAGTTCGAAATTTTGGCGAATCAGATGATTCCACAATTGATGTTGAAATTTTTGACATAGATAAAGATGGTGATGAAGATTTGATATTAGCAAATCGGGATGGAGGACAAAATTATATTTACCTAAATGACCAAATGAATTTCGAGAAAAAAATTCCTTTCGGAACGGGCAAAGACGAGACAAGAAGTGTTGCAATTGCAGATATCAATAATGATGGTTGGAGTGATCTTATTTTGGTGAATATTGGTGAGTCGAATTCGATCTGTTTCGGAGATGCTTCCATGACTTTTAAAAATAAGTTGGAATTGGATACGGTTCAAGATGCATCGTTTTCTCTGGATGTAGCAGATTATGACCAGGATGGCGATATCGATATTTTGGTTGGGAATAGCGGTGAGCCAAATCGGATTTATCAAAATCTAGGCGATGGGAAATCATTTAAAATGATGTTAATGAGTTCACAAGAATTTGATACGTATGATATTCGTTTTGTTGATTTGAATCAGGATGGATATATGGATGTGGTGGAAGCGAATTCTAAGGAGGTAAATTTGTATTATATCAATCGAGTTGGGAAGCGGAAGTAAATCACTAAGCCTGTGAAATTATAAAATCAAAGCATAAGTCATCAGCCTGAGGTAGATAAGTTCCCGAATTTGGGGGAGTCCTTTTTATCTTAACATCAGAGAAAATATCAAACGATTTTTTTGACTGTTGAACTGTTTTCGCTTCGCTAATTGTTAAACTGCTAATCCCAAGATGGAATAAATATTTGGTTCTTTAATTTTTTGGAAACATTTCAATAATTAGCGAAGCGAAAATAATTTAACTGTAAGTTCTATTCTGTCTATTTTGAAAAAAAAACATCCCGAACTTCCAATCTGAGAATTCCATAATTTGTCTGCCTCAGTCTGATGACTCATGTTTTGTAAATGTATTGTTATTATCATGCCACCAATAAAAAAAGATTTCCAAAATTAATTGGAAACCTTTTTTGAATTTTAGTTAATCAGGTTAATCTACTTTTTAGGTAGTTGAGCCCAACCACTATTATTTTTTTGAGAATCAATGGCCTTAATTTGTTGTGCGATAATTGCTTGGATTTCAGAATTTTCTGAGCCATACTTTAGGGCAGCCATCAAAAAGTCAACCGCTAAATCATAATTTTGATTCGCTTTGAATTCCATCGCAGCAGACATCCAAGCTAGTTGCAAGTTAGTAATCATCGTTTCTTTTGTTTCTGCAAAATCATTTTCCATATCTACTACCATATGAATGGTATTCATACTTCCTTGAATTTTTTGGCCATTTTTTTTAATGTAAGTAGATTTTACTTTCATATTTCCAGCTTGCCACTTAGTTTCTAAAACATCACCATTGGCAAATTCGAAAATAGCTTTTCCATTTAATTTATCTTCTTGCCATTCTGCTCGAAGAGTATCACCTGTTTCCCAAGTAACAATTCCTGTTCCTTGACGCATCCCGCTTTTGAATTTTCCTTTGAAACTGCTTCCGTCATTCTTTTTATAAGTTCCCTTTCCATCAGCTTCTCCATCTTTCCAATCTCCAAGATAAGAATCTCCAGAAGCTAAAAGGATCGTTCCTTGACCTTCCATTTTTCCATTTTTAAAACCTCCAAAATATTCACTTCCTCCTTGGAACTTCATTAATCCTTCTCCATTTGGAACTCCGTAGGCAAATTCACCATTGTAAGTATTTCCATTGTCAAAAGTAATTTGACCTTCGCAGTAAGCAACTGATTCAGCGCAAAGACTTTTTTTAGATTGAGCAAAAGTGGAAAATGATATAAATGAAACTAAGAATAGAGTGAAGATAGGTTTAGATGTAAATAGCATATTATTGTAGTTTTTTAATGAAGTTGGGAAAATTAAATTAATGCTGAGGAAAAAATTGCGTGGGATGCTATTCAGAAGACAAACAGCGTTCCAGAAAAAAATAAGAAGTTGCATTTTTTTTAATTGGATCGCTTTTTTCTTTATTAGAAAAAGCAAAGGGATGGAGATTTTTTCAATATGATAAGGCCTTGATTATTAGGATGGGATTAAAAAAAAATTTCTTGCGCTAATCGAAAAGTATTCGCATGAGCCTCGATAATGAGAGCAATCCTTTCAGAGTATCCACCACCCATACCAATGGCTAAAGGGATATTATCTTTTTTGCAGAGCTCTAAAACGTAACGATCTCGATTTTTTGCACCTTCAACACTCATGCTCAGGCGTCCTAATTTGTCGGTTTCCAAAACATCTACTCCTGAGAGGTAGAAAATCAAATCTGGCTCAACTTGGTCAATTAACGGAGGAAGTGTTTTCTGTAAAGTTTTTAAATAATAATAATCCTTAGTCCTGTCAGGAAGTCCAATATCGAGATCAGATGTTTCTTTTCGGCTAGGATAATTCATGGCACCATGCATACTGAAAGTGAAAACCTTGTGGTTGTTTTCAAATAACTTGGCCGTTCCGTTTCCTTGGTGAACATCGAGATCAATAATTAGAATTTTCTCTACTACTTTATTATTTAATAAATGATTGGCAGCAATGGCAAAATCGTTGAGTACACAAAATCCTTCTCCATGATCGGCGAAGGAATGATGAGTTCCTCCAGCTACATTCATGGCACATCCGTTTTGCAAAGCCAAATAAGCGCAATCAATTGTGCCTTGAGCGATATGCCTTCCACGCTCGATGAGATTGGCAGAAAGTGGAAATCCGATGCGACGAATTTCTTTTTCAGAAAGAGTTAAGTTTTTTAATTTTTGCCAATAGGCTAAATCGTGAGTGAGTAAAATTATTTCTTCTGAAAGTT
>Ga0209712_10000517_pt1 | contig 34216 bp, 32 predicted proteins | sample ArcOceMetagenome_FD_187443 | JGI IMG/M metagenome (GOLD analysis project Ga0209712, IMG submission 187443) | Marine eukaryotic phytoplankton communities from Arctic Ocean - Arctic Ocean - Greenland ARC118M Metagenome (SPAdes) (version 2) | ecosystem: Environmental > Aquatic > Marine > Oceanic...
ATGGAAATATTTTAGAATGGCAATTGACTGAACCAGTTTTGGAAAATGAAAATGGCATCATGCCTTTCTTTTTAAATTGGGGTAAAACAATTCATCCTTCAAAAACACTTCCGCAAGCAGGCGAAATATTAGCCTTCAAAGCAATTCACCCTAATCCTGAATTTATCAAAAAACAACTTGGGAAACTTGGTGTCAATCTAATCGTGGAAAAAGGAATTCGACCACATTTAGAAGCGACGATTAAAAAAACAGATGGTAAAATAATTCAATTCTAATCAACTAGCGGCTGGCTTTAAGCCAGCCTCTAGATTATTTTACCCTCCAGAATAGATTAAATTTAAAATCCAAGGCTAGTTAAAAATAAGCCATTGGTTACAAAAAAATGTTCCTTTCTTCATTTTTAACATTATGTTTTTACAAAAAAAAATACCAGAGCCTGAACAACTAATCATCAAATAAGCAGATATACTATAAAATCTATGACTAGTCAAAAAATCTTAATCTCCCTCCTTTTTATTTTTTTTGGAAAAATAGTAATAGCGCAAAGCTCTCCTTTTGATTCCGTAAATCTATTGTTACAAAAGCGAGTGTATTTTGATTTTGGAAAAGATGACATCACTTCCGAGTCTGCAAATGTATTGTTAGAAATGATGGACAGTAGCAAAAATGAAGCAAATATTTTTGTTCACGTCGAAGCTCATACCGATCATATTGGAACGGATGAAAATAATTTAGCACTCTCTCGCAGACGAAGTAATTCCGTCAAAGATTTCTTTTCGCAACAAGAGTTTTCTCCTGAGAAAGTATCCACGTCTGTTTTTGGAGAAGCCAAACCAATTGCCGAAAACATCTCTGACGATGGTCGCCAACAAAATCGAAGAGCAGTCATTAGTTTTTACAAGAAAAACCAAATGTCCATCATCAAAGGAAAAGTGGTCGACAAAAAAACGGGCGAAGGTATGCAAGCCAAAGTTATTTTTCATACCAAAAATAATAAGGATTCTTTGGAGACTGCACTCGATGGTTCTTTCGAAAAATTGGTGGTAGAGAATACCGTGGTTGGAGTTGACATTTATAAAAAAGATTATTTTTTTGATACGCAAATGGTCAAGGCAAAAAAGAATTCAGTCGTGATGTCAATCCCACTTTTGCCCATCGAAGTAGGGGAGAAAGTTTCCATCAAGAATTTATATTATGTTGGAAATCAAGCAGTTTTATTGCCAAGGTCAAAACCTGAATTGCCTAAAGTCTTAAGATTTATGCAACTCAATCCTGCCATCAAAATCGAAATAGCAGGACACATCAATGCCCCTTTTCGAACCAAAGCACAACTGCAAAAATGGGAATGGGAACTTTCCATCAATCGGGCAAAAGTGATTTATGATTTTTTGTTGGAAAATAATATTGGCGAAGAACGATTGACTTTCGAAGGCTACGGCAACACGCAAATGGTTTTCCCAAAAACCAGAAATGAAAAAGAACAATCCTTAAATCGACGCGTCGAAATTAGAATTCTAGACACCGGAAAAGTAATTAGCGCAGCAGACCAGTAAAACGACTCTCCGTGTCGTTCCCCGTCCCACGAATCTCCAGATTCGTGCCCCCACAAACGAAACGACTCAGAGAGTCGCAAAACGATCAACGATTCGGAGAGTCGTTCTACGTCGTAGTACGAAAAAAAAATCGTAATTTTGCCTGCACAAAAAACGGGTCTCCATGAAGTTAAATATTAAGATTATTTCTGCTGGCGCTGGTTCGGGAAAAACGTATCGTTTGACTTCCGAAATGGTCGAATTGCTCAAAGGCGGTGTTCGAGCTAGTGGAATTATAGCCACCACATTTACCAAAAAAGCCGCCGCAGAATTGCAAGAGCGCGTGCGCGTACGATTGCTCGAAGAAGGCTTGACCGAGGAAGCAGATGAGTTGACCAATGCATTGATTGGAACGGTTCATGGCTTAGGCGTGAAGTTGTTGCGACGATTTGCTTTCGAAGCAGGCGTGTCGCCAGAGGTGGATATTATTGCCGATGAAGATCAGCAAGTGATGTTCAATAAAAGTTTGGCGACCGTGTTGAATTTGGAGCGAATGGAAAAGATGGATCGCTACAGTAGTATTTTAGGGCTGAATAAAAAAGGCGAATATGATTGGCGAACAAAAGTAAAACAATTAACGGACGTCGCTCGCTCGAATGATTTTTCCCTGGAAGTTTTGGAAAAAAGTAAAGTGAAATCATTTGAAACTTTTGCTACTTTTTTAGGAGAAAAATCTGACCAAAATCCTTCGAAAGTTTATGCTGATTTGCAAAAAGAAATGAACGAAGCGATTGACCGTTTGGAAAATAATCCTGACGAAACCAAAGTCACTCGTGGAGGAATCGAAACTTTAAAAGTATTTCGCAATGAGTTGAATATGCGCGGTAATTTGGATTGGCACAAGTGGGTGAAAATGTCCAAATTAAAGGTAGGCGCAAAAAGTAAAGAGGATATTGAAGACCTGCAAAATCTTGCGAGATTGCATGATACCCTTCCGCAGTTTCATCACGACATCGAACAATTTATTCATCAAATTTTTGACATTGCGATTGAAGCGATTCGAGAATACGACGCTTACAAAAAGCAACGTGGACTGATTGATTATATCGACATGGAGATTCAAGTCAAGCGATTGCTCGACCATCCGCATGTGCAGGAAGTGTTAAAAAGTGAGTTGGATTTATTGATGGTCGATGAGTTTCAAGATACGAGTCCGATTCAGTTGGAGATATTTTTAAAGCTTTCTGAAATTGCGAAACACTCCGTTTGGGTAGGCGATCCGAAACAATCGATTTATGGATTTCGAGGAGCTGATCCAAAATTGATGCAAGCAATTATGGTCGAAGCAGGTGGCGTAAAGCCCGAAGATATTCAAGAATATTCTTGGCGATCTCGGGAAGATCTCGTGAATGCAACGAATGCCATTTTTACCAAATCATTTTCTCACATTCCCAAAGATCAAGTTGTCCTCAAGGCAAAGCGGACTAAAATTGCGACTCCCAATAGTAAAAATAAAAACAGCGAACCCATCGAAGCTGGCGATGCGATTCAGCATTGGCACTTCGAAGCAGACATTGAAGGTAATCGATTACCGGGCAAACCTTGGATGGAAAACTGTATCGCAGAATCCGTAAGAGCATTGTTGGGAAAGCAAACGTTGGTCGCTCCAAAAGATGGAGGAGAGTGGCGAATGATGCAGCCAGGTGATATTGCCATACTTTGTCGCTCGAATGCAGAGTGCCAGGCAGTTGCCGAATCGCTACATCGTTCCGGGTTGAAGGCTGCGATTGCTCGAACAGGTTTACTCTCGACGGCGGAGTCCAAATTGATTTTGGCTTGCTTAAAATATATGTTGAATAAAAATGATTCTCTTTCGATTGCCGAGATTTTGAAACTTGCTTCGGGCAAGCATATCGAAGAAATTATTGAAGACCGATTAAATTTTTTAGAAGAAAAAGAAAACTCACATGCTCGTTGGGCAGAGGAGGATATTTACATTCAGAAGTTAAATGAGTTGCGTCGAACCACAGTCGAATTGAGTAGTGCAGAATTATTGGATGTGGTTTTGGAAGAGTTGGATTTGCGTAGAATTATTGCTCGCTGGGGAAAAGTGGAACAACGGTTAGACAATGTGGATGTGATGCGTCGCTTCGCTTTGCAATATGAGGCAGCTTGCAATCGCTTGCACACCGCCGCTTCGTTGGGTGGCTTTTTGTTGTGGTTAAATGATTTGGAAAAAAACGAAAAGGATGTGCAAGGTTCGGGAGAAGGTAACGATGCCGTCAATATTTTGACCTATCATCGAAGTAAAGGATTGGAATGGCCGATGGTTATTTGTCATAGTTTGGAGGGTAAATTGAGGAGTGATGTTTTTGGAATGCATATCGTTTCGGATTCAGCTGGAATTGATTTGGAAAATATTTTAGCAGGTCGATGGTTGCGGTTTTGGATTAATCCTTACTCGGATCAAAGTGGCGGAACAGCGCTTGCGGAACGCTTGGAAGCGAGTGAGGTGAGTAAGGTGGCAAGAGAACAAGCCTTGCAAGAAGAAGCAAGATTGATGTATGTTGGGATTACCCGAGCGCGTGATTATTTAGTTTTCCCCACTCGGAAAAAAGCAACATTGTGGCTCAATCGGGTGTGGCATGATGGTGATGAAAAAGTACCGGCCTTGGACGAAAGCTCAGGGGAGACGCAATGGGAATGGGGCGATGTTTTATACAAAGAAACGTGGGTGCAAGCATTTCCAAAAGAGTTTACGCACACCGATCCGAAGGAAGAACAGATTTTATTTTTGGACGAGCGACAAGGAAATCGAACACATAAAAGTTATCAAATCGATCTGACCAAAGAACAGATTAATGATTTTACTGGAAAACTTGGAGCGATTACCAATTACGGTGCTGCGTTCCAAATTACAGAAGATACCGATACGTATACCTTGTTGAAAATGACGAAAGCATTTTTGATGGCCGATCATTTGGAATATGATCAGCAACTGAGAGGAGATATGGCAAGCGGTTTTTTGGAGCGATTTAAATTGGCGGAAACGATTACCGAAAATGCCTTGTTAGATTATTCACAGAAGTTTTTCGAGTATTTGGGGGAGAATTTTTCTATTAAAAAAATACATCGAAAATATCCGATTCGGCATTTTTATCAAAAAAGGTTATTCGAAACGGAGATTGATTTCGTCATCGAAACTGATCAGGGAATCGTGATTATTCAAAATAGTGATTTTGTAGGCAAAGCAAAACAATATAAAAATGAAGCATTGAAAATGACTCCGTGGGTGCATCTTTGTAAAACTGCGTTGCAAGTTATTTTCCAAAAAGGGAGAGTGCGAACGATGGTTCATTTTGTATTGGATGGAACTTTGATTGCTGTGGAGACGAAAGTGAAAGCTGGGGCAGGGCAGTTGAGTCTGTAGGGAAAATTAGCATGAAAAATAAAATACTTTATAGTTTATTTCTTTTAGGTTTTCCACTTTTTCTTTTTGGACAACTAGTGCCATCTTTTTCGCTTTCATCGAGTGATACTGAAGAGAATACAATTGAAGGAAATTGTAAATTACTAGATATTTCAGTTGAAAATCATCCTGAGTTTTTTTTGAATAAAGAGGAAAAATCAAGATTCATTAGAGACCATCTTTTTTGAAAAAGAAGTTGATTTCATTGGAACTAATTTGATGGATAAAATCAAAATTCTTTCTTCAAAATATGTTTCTAAAACAGGAGAACGACCTTACCTTTTGAATTGTATGAAAACATAGAGGGGGATTATTATAAAATAAATAATTGCTCTGCTTATTTGTGGAAAAAACCTCGAGGAATTTATATTTCAAATATGAGATATATGGGGATGTCTTTAATCGCTTTATTAAAAGAAGGAAGTTCTTATGAAGATAATGGGAACTTTCTAAAAATTATTTCAAAAGGTAAAATCAGATAAACTTTATATTCCTTTTTTATCCAAAATATCTATAATTTCACCAAAAATTAAAACATACTTACAACTAACACTAAAAAGCATAACATGGGAAAAACAGTAAGCTATTTCATCCTAGCCTTAGTCATTATTTTAGGGCTAACCTATATGGCAACCCAAGCAGAATCCTGCGCAAAAAAATCTACAACTATAATTCATGCTAACGATATTAGCGCTGACAATGAAGATGATAAACCTGTCGAAGACGTCGAAGATGAGGATTACGAACCTATGGATGAGCATAATGATGCCACCGGTTCCACCACTTCTGATGAGGATGCTGACGACGACGAAGTCATTCCGCTAGAAGGAGATGAAGATGAAATTATTGGAGATGATGATGAGGTGGAAGAAAATATTTCAACTAATCCTAGAAGCTCAGGCGATTATTTAGTCATTGCTGGAGCTTTCAAAAGTGAGGAGAATGCTCAGACGGAAGTGGATAGATTGAAGAGTGCAGGATACCCAAATGCGGAAATTGTGGAATTTGATTTTTCAGATTATTACTCCGTTTGTGTAGCCAAGTACAATACGAGCGAAGATGCTAATGCGGTGGCTAACTCCATTAAAAGTAAGTCTGGGAAGAAAGCTTATGTGCATAAAAAAAGAGATAAGAATTAGACGCCCTTGTTCTTTGCACAGATGTGCCTGTATGGAAAGGGGGAACGATTTAGAAAGAATTATCTTATTTTTTTGATTTTCCTTTTAAAAGCGATATTGGTTCATTTGACCAATATCGCTTTTTTTATGTCACAAACTCTGCTTATTTTTTTATAAAAAAATTAAAAATCAGATTTCGTTATAGATTTGGTAATATCCAACATGTTGGAAAATAATATTTATAAAATATTCAGATAATTTGGACTTAGGAATGTGAATAAAATAGATTCAGAATTTTCGGTCGCTTATTTTGTTCTTAGTTTTTCAGCAAGATAGACGCATAATGGAGAGCGAGCAGATGAAGTTTTAGAGCCAGGGACGAGGTGGCATGCATGATTAAAGTTAGACGTTTTGAAGAATGGTTTTTTTGACAAAAGAAGGAAAAGTAAAGCAGTAGGAGACGAGTTACAACTCTATGAATTAGAGTCAGATCTAAGAAGACGGAATAGTAATTATCCTTTCATTTATAATAAAACAATTCATGCTGGTAATCAGCAAAATATTGAATTGTTGCATCAAAGAATTCCTTACCTAGAATCTTTATTGTAAATTTTGACTGACTTATATTATATCCATGATGTGAAATATACTGAGGTTTTGGATGTGAAAAAGAAGGTCGGAGAAAGTAAAGCATTGCTTGGCACTTACGAAAGTTTCAATCTTGAAGCGGCATCTTTATCGACTCCGTCAGCAAGAAAAAGAGATGCAAAAATTGGAAACGGATAAACAAAATTTTGAAAATGTGATGATCAATGAGATTACACCTTACGTCGCTTTGATTGATGGAATTACTGGAAATATAAATTTGACTTTTTAGATGAACAAACTAAAGATATTTTACAAAAAGAAATACTGAATATCGTTGGGCAATACTTGCGACCTGTGTATTTGATTTCTTATAAAAATTTCTCCACGTTTGCCTTTTTAATGCCTGAATGTAATCGGAGGTTAGCTTCGGGAATGAAGGATATAATTGATTATAATTTGAAAAAATTAATAGGAGATAATATCGATGCGGGAGATTGTTAGAGGTGGAAGTTGTGATGCTCGACCCCGATGATCAGATTTTTTTACAAATATTAGAATGAGCCCAGAATTAAAAAATATCTTACCAGAATATATGGAATATTGGTAAACAGTTGGTGTTTGGAATTTTGTCCGAGTATTTTGGTATTTCGTTTTGTTAGAGTTGAGTCGGTATATTTTTGCGGATTTTGCGATAGCGGGTTGGTATTATCTTTTTAGAAATGATAGGAAAAGGAAATGGGATAAAGCTCGAAGAGCATTTTGGAACGAAAATCCATTCGTACCTGTAATCATTCCCGGAAAGAATGAAGGAAAACATCTCTTTAAACTCACCAAGTCTTTAGCGGAACAAACTTTTCAAAATTTTGAATTAATCATTGTTGATGATGGCTCGGATGACGAGACTCCAATCATTGGTCGAAATTTGCAAAAGCGAGGATTGATAGATTTATTTTTGCGAAATGATATGAGAGGAGGGAAAGCATCTGCGGCAAATCTCGCATTGCGTTTTTCTAAAGGAAAATATATTGTCCATTTGGATGCAGATTGTTCGTTTGATCGAGAAGCAATTAAGAATATTTTGATTCCGTTTTTTTTGGATGAAAAAATTGGAGCAGTCGGTGGGAATGTAAAAGTGAGAAATGCGGATGAAAGTCTTTGTGCTAGATTGCAGGCAATTGAATATTTGAAAACAATATCTGTTGGGCGGATTATTGCTCCTCAACTAGGAATTTATAAAATTATTTCTGGAGCCTTCGGAGCCTTTCGAGCTGATGTAATTGACTCGATCAAAGGTTGGGATATTGGCCCAGGACTCGACGGAGACATCACCGTTAAAATCAGAAAGTCTGGTTTTAAAACAGTCTTCTAACCATTGGCAGTTTGTTTGACCAATGCCCCTTCTATGTTTAAAGTTTTAACCAAACAAAGGTTGCGCTGGGATAAATCAATTATTCGATTTAGAGTTAGGAAACATAAGGATGTTTACCTTCCGAGTGAAAATTTTAGTTGGCTTAACTTTTTTGCCCTTTTTGAAAATGTATTTTATAATGTAGTTTTAGATATTCTATGGTGGGTATATATTATTGATTTGATTCTTAATTTCAATGATTTTTTACAATATGTAATTCCTATGAATTTCACGATATATATATAATTGTAGGATTTTTGCAAATGACGAGTACCTACATTTATTCTGAACGTCGAAAAGAGGAATTGAAACTTTGGCCTTATGTTCCAATGATGAGTATTTACACTGGTACCTATTTGAGGTTGATTCGTCTGGTGGCGTATATTCATGAATTTGTTTGGGAAAAATCATATGATGATCCTTGGAATCCAGTCAAGTCAAGTAGCCAAGCTAAGGCGAATGGATTTTAGAAATTCGATATTAAAAATTTGAAAAGCGGTGTTAGCCTTCAAAAAGTTAATACCGTTTTTTTGATTTATCAGACTAATTAATCTAAAATATTTCCAATCTCCATTTTCAAAAAAATGGTCAATCATACTAGTTTCAGTATCCTACTGACCAATTATCGAAAATAGCTCTGGGATTTCGATTTGTGCTGTATCTTTAATACATAGAGGCGGAGTAAAATACTACTACTTAATACTTCTTTCAGAAGTAAAATACTATGTAAGTCAGAGGGGTAAATAATTAATTTTATGTAGTGATGTTGTGCAGAGCTTTTAGCCTTGCACATTTTTAGAAAAGAATGACGAACTGCTAAAAAGATACGATAGCATTTTTGAAAAAAAAATAACCAAAATTTTATTGAGGGCGTGTTGTTAGTTATTAAATTGTGCGGAGCTGAAAAAGCTCTGCATAATATTTAATAAGCAATAAGTTTGGTCTCAAAGTATAGAACAAGAAAAGTAAAAGCTCAACTGATCATAAGAATGGATTAGTTTTTTTTAAAAAAAACTGGTGGCTTATATTGTAGTTTTTTTTTGAAATCAAAAGTGTATCGTTTTTTTAATATAGCAGATGTATAGTTGAGAGATATTTCAGAAGATATTTAATCAAACTATCATTCCTTAATTGAACAACTCATCATTTCTCAGCAACTAAATTCTCAAACTAAATTTTATTTTATTCTTGTTAAGGAAGACTATTATTGGTAATATTATCCAATATGGCCTACTTTTTTTTGTACCTTCTTTCTTGATTTTTCTAATACCTTCTTTTTTTTAATTTTGAGGACTCCTTAAATTGATAGATCACGCATATAGTTTTAAATTTACAGAGTAGTTCATGTTGATTTAGGTACCTAGGTTTTAATTAGGTGTAAGATTCTTTTAAATATATTATTATGAAAGGAATTATTTTTACTGGATTTTTGGAAATGATAGAGCAAAAATTTGGTTATGAGTTAGTAGATGAAATGTTGACAGAAAATGATTTAGAATCAAAAGGAGTTTATACTTCAATTGGAACGTATAATTATTCTGAGATGGTACAGCTCATCGTTGATTTGAGTGCTCGAAAAGAAATCGCCATTCCTATTTTGTTAAAAGAATATGGTAAATATTTTTTCGATGTATTGTATAATACCTATCCTCATTTTTTTAAGACAGCTCCTAGCGCATTTGTTTTTTTGGAATCCATAAGCAACCATATTCATATAGAAATAAAAAAAATATACCCCAAAGGTGAATTTCCAGTTTTTGAGACCAAAATGATTGGTCAGGACACTTTAGAAATGATTTATTATTCAGAGCGGAAAATGGCAGATTTTGCAGAAGGGTTAATTATAAGAACATTAAATTATTTTCAGGAACCTTGCAGTATTAATCGGGAAAATATAAAAGAAGATGGCTCGATTGTGAAATTTTTATTAGTTAAAAATAAAAAGTAAAAAATAAAATGGGGGAATTGGAGATATTAAAACGAAAGCTGAAGAGAGAAAAAGCTGCTAGAAGAGAAGCAGAAAATATCTTGGAAAAAAAAGCATTAGAGTTATTTAATGTTAATGAAAAATTACGTCAGGTTAATAGGGAGTTGCAGGAAAAGTTACTTCTTGAGGAGGGAGAGTCCGTGCGTAGTGAAGAGAAGTATCGAGGGATTATCGAGGGAATGGAATTAGGTTTGTTGGAGGTTGATTTAAATAATACTATTATTAGAGCATATAATTGGTTTTGTGATATGACTGGATATCTTATCGGAGAATTGGAAGGGAAAAATGCCCTTGAAGTTTTTGTGGATCAAGAAGATTTTGCTAAGATAAACCAACAGAATGAGGTAAGAAAACAAGGGCAGGCAGGCGTTTATGAAATAAAAATGAGAAAGAAGGATGGCGAATATATTTGGGTGTTGATTAGTGGAGCTCCATTGTATAATAATGAAAAAAAAGTGATTGGTTCGATGGGAATTCATTATGATATTTCTGATCGAAAGAAAATGGAAGAAGAACTCCATCTCTCCAAAAAAATAGCAGAGGCCGCAAGAGATGCGGAAAAACAGTTTTTGGCAAGAATGAGTCACGAAATTCGAACACCACTTAATGCCATAATCGGGATGGCTCATTTGCTATCTACGACCTCTTCCATTCCTGAGCAAAAGGATCATGTGAAAAGTATCAAAACGTCTGGAGATTTATTACTTAGGATAGTTTCGGATATTTTAGATATTTCAAAGATAGAAGCCAACGAAATTATAATCCATAAAGAAATTTTTAACCTTCGAACCTTAGTTATTTCTTTACAAAAAATATTTCAGGTAAAAATAGATCGAGAGCAAGTGGAAATTTTTTCGGAAATCGATAAAAAGATTGAGAACCTATTGATTGGAGATGAATTATTATTGACTCAAATTTTGATGAACTTGATAAGTAATGCGGTAAAGTTCACCAAAGTGGGATCCATAAAAATAGGAGTCAAATTACTAGCTGTCGAGCAGGAGAATTATATCTTAGAATTTGAAGTTTCAGATACAGGTGTAGGGATACAGGAGGAAAAGTTGAATTTGATTTTTGAAAATTTCAAACAAGCTGATGAACAAGTTAGACATGAATTTGGAGGTACCGGTTTGGGTTTAGCTATTTCCAAAAAATTCGTAGGTCTGCAAGGTGGAGAAATTTGGGTAGACAGCGAGTTCGGAAAAGGGAGTAGTTTCAAATTTAAATTGGATTATATAGATAGTGGCGAAAAAGAGAAAAAGGAAGACGCGAAAGACAAGGAAGCATTACAGGTAGTTTTTGAACCTTCCGAATCACTCATGTTAATTGTGGAAGACAATTTTATGAATAGGAAGTATATCACCACTTTACTTCGAAGGTGGGGGATTTATTTTCATATTGCGATCAATGGGCAAGAGGCTGTAGAAATGACTAAAGAGCATCATTACGATCTGATTTTTATGGATATTTCGATGCCTGTTATGGATGGATATGAGGCAACTAGATTAATTCGAAATGAGGAAAATTTAAATAATGAATCGACTATTGTTGCACTTACTGCATCTGCGATTTTATCCAGAAGAGAGCAATCGCTGGGAGTCGGAATGACCGATTATATTTCGAAGCCATTTGCTCCGACTCAGCTACTGGAGGTGATCAGAAAATATACTAATCGACAAGAGGAAGCTGTAGTCTCCATCTTAACCAACAAACAAGAAGAAGTACCTGACGCTACTGTTGAAATGGAGGAAACTTTAATTAATAAAATTTTAGATGTCTCTTATTTACAAAAATTTTACGGAGGAGATCATGATCATGCTGCCGATATGTTTGAAATTTTTTTATTGCACACCGTCAAAGAAGTGCCACAATTACGGCTCCTTATAGAGGAAGAAGATTGGGAAGCAACTAGAAGATTAGCACATAGAATCAAGCCTAACTTTTCAATGGTGGGACTGACTCAATTGGAAAAAAAAATACTTGTAATAGAAAAAATGGCTGATCAGAAAGAAGACGCCAATACTTTAATTAATCTTATGAATGAGGTAGAAAGTAAATTAGTAGAAGCCAAACCATTTTTAATCGCCCAATTGGAGAAATATAAATCTCTAAGCAAATAAAAAAATTATGATTTTAGATTGTATGATTGTTGATGATGAAATAATGGCGAGAAAATCCTTAGGACGTTTTTGTGAAATTTGCGAAAATCTGAATGTGGTGCAAATTTGCGAAAATGCCAATGACGCACTTGTTTATTTAACTGAGCACTCCGTAGATTTAGTCTTTTTGGATATTGAAATGCCTGAACTTTCTGGCTTTGATTTTTTAGAGCAAGTGGTTACTTTACCTCAAATTATTTTTACTACCTCGAAGGCTGAATATGCTTATGAAGCTTTTGAATATTCAATAACTGATTTTTTGAAAAAGCCAATTAACTTTTCTCGTTTCCAGCGGGCGGTAGAAAAGGCTATCGAGGTGAAAAATAATAATAATTATTATCGGGCCAATGCAAAAGAAGTTTACCTGAAAGTAGAAGGGAAATATGTTAGAGTTGCCTACGATGATATTCTTTATTTTGAAAATGCAGGAGACTATGTAAAAGTGAAAACTACAGAGAACAGTTACATCATCTATAGCACACTTAAAAATATAGATACTAAATTAAATAGCCCACAGTTTCTAAAAGTCCATCGTAGTTTTATCGTAAACCTTAACAAAATAGAGGATATTGAAGAGGGAACTCTAGTGATTAAGGAAAAGGTAATTCCAATTAGTAGAGCGAATAAATCAGTTTTGATGAACAAATTAAATATCCTTTAAAAAAAAATTAATCCAAAACCCATTCATTCCTACCAAAATAATTCCACTCCACTTTTGCCAAGTCAATATCGAATTTAAACAAAGGTTTTGCCTTGTTTCCATTTAGTCTCACACGACTCACTTTGCAATATATTTCAATATCTGTTATTCCCTTTTTAGTATATTCCTTTTTCAATCGTTGTACAAATTGATAAAGGAAATCAGGTTTCGTCGCCAATTCTTTGATTTGGTCTTTCGATAAATATTCTTCTTTTTTGATGGAATACCTTTCTTGCGTTTTTGGATTTACCGCTTCTAAATTAATAGCACCTCGCTTCGTTCGCAACATCATTCTCCAACTCATCCGATGACCTTCTTCTCTCCAATTTACATCTCCTGGGATGAAGTGATGACGTAAGGGTAAAGCAAATTGAAAGAGGAAGAAAACGGTCAAAATAGAAAATGTAAAAGCATTGTTATTTTGTTTTTGATGATCTAAATCTGGAACGTGTGTATATTGTTTTTTTTGGAAAAATAACTTCCGAATTGTCTCAGTTTCAAAGAAGAAAGCCGTCAATGCAATCACCGTAAAAGGGAAGATGCCAATCTGAAAAACCGCCGCATTAAAAATATTAAAAATGACTAAACCGACAAAAGCAAATATTCGAGTTCTCTTCCAAATCAGCAAAGGAATAATTGTTGCATCAAAAATCACCCCTGAAAAAGTAATAAATTGTTGAAACCATTCCTTGCCTAAAAGAGAGCCGATTAACCAATAATTGGTCTTGTGAGAAAAGGAGTTTTTGATGAAATCACCACTCCACCAACCTGGGTAAAACTTTGCAACTGCTCCATAAGTAAAAACTAATAACACTAGAATTACAAAAAATAATCGATTCCAGTTTGGACAAAAATGAGTTGCTGTTTTTATTCTTTTTACATCAAAAGAAGCGTAGTGATGTGGGTTCATAAATACCATTCCCCAAGTCATCAACATCACTAAATAATAGTGATTGTTGTAAGAAGTTTTTTGCATAAAATAAGCTCCTGACCAGAGCACCGCTAGAGCCAATATATTGAGTTTATATCGATAGCCAAGCATCACCATCAAACTCACTATTCCCATCAAAATAAAATAGAAATACATGCCATTGCCAGGCAAAGGTTGCAGCCATTCAAAACCGAAAAAACTAAAAGTAAATTGAGGATCAACCAAAGTTTTTTTGACCCAGCCAGTTGCAATTGCACCAAATGATTCTGCGACCATTAAGAAGCCAAAAAGCATTCTGAAAAGAACAATTTGACTATTATCAATTGGCTTGAAAAAGTATTGTTGAGTTTTTGAAAAAATCAAATTTGATAGAAGTTTAAATTTTTAATAAAACAAACTTACGTTGATTTTTTCCCAAAAAAAAATCTCACATTTTTGAATTTCAAAAATGTGGGATTTGATATTATTTATTTTTAACTAACTGATTATCAGTCGATTATTTTTTATTGAATTGCTGGATATGCTGCAGTATTAATCGCGCTTGCTGGATTCACATTGATTTGGAAGACGGCATCATTAAAATCATTATCCCCGGATCCTACAACTTGATCATCAAAACAAACTACTAATTCGTTGCATTCAGGTTCGTAGAGAATTACACTTTGTCTTCCATTTGCATTGAATGCTGGATCAGAATAATGAGCAGCTATTCCTTCTGTGATCGTTCCACTTCCTTGTTTCCATCCATTTGAATTTAAGAAAAATCCAATGACGGTATTGGCCCTGAAATGACCATAAAGTGAAACGGTACTTCCTTCTAATAATCCACCACCTGACCCTTGTGCTGAAGCATTAGGAAAAGCAATTAATTTGATAATATCGTCTACACTAGTAGGTGGATGATCTGCATTATAATAATAGTATCCTAATACATTTTTATAACCTGCTCCTTCATGAATAAAACTGATTGAAACCTCTGCATCTTCTTCAATTAAAATGTTGTAAGGAACAGTATCATCAAAATATTCAGGGTGGGCAACAGTTGCATCTTGTCCATTAGGAAGTGCTTGAGAAAAGATGTTAAAAAGTAATGCATCACATATTTCTATTTGCTCTAAATTATCTGGAACTCCTTGGTTGTTATAACTACTGATTGGTAAATAATCACCTGGCTGAGGTCGTCTTAATATTTTAGTACCGCCTAGTCCTTTTGCGATTAAAATCCATTCGGTAGATCCATCTACTTCAATAAAGTTGGCAGGTGCTGCAGTTGGTTCGTCCATATCCCAAGTGAAAATTAACTCAGGATCAATTCCTGGAATTTCAGGTTTGGTGAAAACAGCTAAACCATCAGCACCGTTGGCAGCATAAATAAATTCATTATCAGAAGTAACTCCGTTTGTATTGCCAGTAGTTAACAGGTCATGATTAGATGCCCAAGTTTCCGCACCTGTATGAATATTGTACGAAGCCAAACCGTGTTTACCTTTAGTTACATAAACATTGTCAGGATCATTATTGACGAAGTGAATGGTACCTTTTCCTCGACTATCAGTATCTACATTTTGGTGTAAAATTTCTCCAATATTATATTCATTGGAAAAGTGGAAACTTCCAATGTCCTCTACCCGAATAGAGCTAGATGCTCCTGTTTGTAAACTCACTACTTTTGTTGCACTTTCAGGTGTTCCGTTGACATCAATATATTTTCCATTTTCCATTTTCAAATTTTGCGGCTCCTAAAACTTCTAAAGTTTCTGCATTTATACAAAAAGCTCCTCCGTGAGTTTTCCCACTAGAAATATATAAGTAGTTGCCTGAGAAAGTTACTGAATTAGCAGAAGATGAAATTCCGCTGTCAACGAAGTTGGAAAGATTTACAATTTTAAAACTAGAATAAGTTGTTCCTCCTGCCATCGTCACTTCACCGAGTACCGCACCTTTTTTACTGTCAGAAAGACTCAACCAAATTTTTATATCATCCGAACCTGGTATTTTCCCTACCTCAACTGCATTAATATCTGCGCTACTCAAGTAGCCTCTAAAAGTAACAGTTGGATTATTTGGATTAGATAAATCCACCACTTCAAGAGCACCCAAATGATCGACTCCTCGTTTATGATAAGTGATATATGCTTTGTCTTCTAGAAATGCAATATGTGTCGCACTCAAAGTAGATCCATTTAAAACATAAGGTCCTACTTCTCATACATGCAACCAGTAATAATCAGAATTAGCTATACCATCTCGGGTATCCACTTGACCAGAAGTAAGTCTATCGCTAGTATTGTTTTCAATAATAATCGTTTCGTTGACGAGCGTAATTCGATCGCTAAAGCCATTGGCAGAACTTAATGATTGGAAATAATTTTTGGGAATGAGACTCGTGGAGCTAGGAGTATTAACTGAGTCTAGGAAAGTAATGGTATCTTTTTACAACTTTGGGCTACAGTTAAAGCGGTAGCCAGCGCGAAGTAAATCACTACTCTATTTTTCATATATTAGTTATTTTTAAAATGTAGATAGATTTCTTTTTTAGGTACTTCAGATTGTATTCAAAAATCAAATCCATGAGAAGCCAAATTTTCCTTTTTAATTCAGGAAATGTGACACCAATCTTTCTTTTATTAAAAATTAAACTAATATTATAAATGAGTAAAAAATATTCAATTCAGTTATTTTCTACCAAAATCCGCTGGGATTTCGCCCCATTCCTTAGTTTCCCATTTCAAAATAGGATTCGTAATTGGGTTATTTTTTAACCAAGTTTCGGCCCGAGTCATTAGCTGAAAAAGGATCGCATTATCCGCTCTTTTTTCCAACTTGGTGTTGGGTCTCTTCTTTTTTACCCAACCAATAGCAATTCGAGAATCTGAATAAATGGGTAGATTAGGACGATTTTCTTTTTGCAACAAAGCTAAGGCGTGAACAAGTGCGAGAAATTCTCCAACATTATTAGTTCCTCTTTTGAATGGCCCTTGATGAAAAAGTTGCATTCCTGTTTTCGTATCCACCCCTCGATATTCCATCGCACCAGGATTGCCGCTACAAGCTGCATCGACGGCAATACTTTCCCAAACAATTTTCTCCCGAGCTTCAGCGCTAATTATTTTAGTAGCAGGTTTTTTATTTTTTCCAATAAAATCGGCAGCACTTCCTCCTCGGTAAGCTTGCTCAGCTTCTTCTTCGTTGGGAAATGATTTAAACTTTGCATGGGGGTAGCCTTTGATGTGGACTTGACATTTTTTCCAAGAATCGAAAACGCCCGTTTCGTTACCTTCCCAAATGACGTAGTATTTTTTCTTTTTTGCCATACGTAAAACGACTTTCCAAGTCGTAAGTTTTTAATTAAAAAATACAAGTAAAGTTAATCCAAATGAAATCATACGAGACCCGTAAAACGTCTAACGTTCAACTTCAAATAAATAACCTACTTACTCAACGTCAATATCTTCCTCGCACCTTGAATAACCAAAACAAAAACAATTGTCCCAATAATTAAATCAGGTAGATTTGAGTTGGAGAAATAAACTGAGATTCCAGCGATAATTACGCCCAAGTTTATAATCACATCATTTGATGTGAAAATCAAACTAGCCTGCATATGCACCTCTGTGCTTTTCGATTTTTGTAATAAAAATAAACAAAGACCATTGGCCATTAGTGCAAAAATAGAAACGATGATCATCGTTGAAAAAACTGGAATTTCCACCTCTCCAACGAATCTACGAATAACTTCCAAAAATCCTAAAGTAGCTAAAATGATTTGAAAATAACCTGCTGTTTTTGCAATGTTTTTTTTCAAACCAATCGTTCCTCCAATGGCTAGAATACTAATGCCATAGACAAAAGTATCCGCTAACATATCTAAACTGTCTGCAAATAAACCCATTGATTTGGAGAAAAAACCGGTCGTACTTTCAATAATAAAAAAAGCAAAATTGATGAGCAAAACTGTCCATAATAATTTTCGTTGTTGCTGGTCTTCTGGAAATTCTTGGTTTTTAACCTCGGTAGTTTCTAGATGTTTTTCTCCTAATTTTAATTCCGCTAAAGAACTTCCTATTTTTTCTTTTTTGGAAAAATGCAAGATGGTCAACTTCCGCTTGGGAATATCGAACTCTAAATTTTTGATTTCTGAAAATTCAGAGAGCTTCAATCGAATGAGGTTTTCTTCCGAAGGGCAATCCATTTGTGATATTTCAAAAATTGTTTTTTGCATATAATTTTTATGTTTACACACCAAAAATAAAAAAAATAGAATCTATAAATTTAAATTGAAGCAATAGTGAAAGCAAATAACAGGTTTTTCATTTTTATTTTTACAATTTTTTTCTGCTCATGTGGAAGTATTCATATTTTTTCAAAAAAAGAAGAGATAGAGGCAGGGACACCAAAACATGTAATTATTCATGATAATGATGAAATACCTGAAAAAGCTGAATTTGCAATTTTAGATAAAAAAGAGATTGAGCAAATATTTCTGCTGCTAGATTCAGCAATAGTAAATCATAATAGTGAGTCTGAAAAATATTGGAGAATTGATTTATCCCAATATAAATTTCAGCTTGTTCCTTTTTACAATGATGAAAAAGAAAAAGTGATTTGGGTAAACGGAATATGTATACAAGATTTGTTTGATTATGGTGAAGAAGAAAAATCATGGAGGGAAACGGTTTTGATTGTTAATGATGGAGGAAAGTGTCATTTTAATATTTATGTCAACTTGAAAAGATCGAAAGCTTTCGATTTAGTAATAAACGGAGAAGCTTAAAAAAATATAAATAAAACGAATCGAATTCGCTACTTTTGTTCTTTTCAAATCTAAGGTAATGGAGCCTACCCCACGGAAATGAGGTTATTTAATAACAGAGGACAATGTTAGTCGATACACATACACATATATATTTAGATCAGTTTGATGAAGATCGAACTGAAATGATGCAGCGTGCAAAAGATAATGGGGTAGAAAAATTCTATTTACCTAATATTGATAGCACTTCAATTGATGCGATGTTAGATTTGGAAAAATCAAATCCAGAATCATGCATCGCCATGATGGGATTGCATCCTTGTTCTGTCAAAGAAAATTATCAAGAAGAATTAGCCATCGTCAAAAGTTGGTTGGACAAACGATATTTTTGCGCGATAGGGGAGATAGGAATTGATTTGCACTGGGATACATCGACTTTTGAAATTCAAAAAGAAGCATTCCGAACTCAGATTAATTGGGCAAAAGAGCTCGATATTCCAATTATAATTCATTCTCGAAAATCGACGCAAGAAGTGATAGATGTTTTGCGGGAAGAAAAGGATGATCGGTTGCGAGGAATTTTTCATTGCTTTGGGGGATCAGTAGAAGAGGCCAAGACGATCATTGATTTAGGATTTTATTTAGGAATCGGGGGAGTGGTGACATTTAAAAAAGCAGGTTTAGATAAAACGATGGAAAAAGTTTCGCTGAAAAATGTAGTTTTAGAAACAGATTCACCATATTTGGCGCCTACTCCATTTCGAGGAAAAAGAAATGAAAGTGGTTACGTGAAGTTAGTTGCTGAAAAGTTGGCAATGATTAAAAATGTAAGCTTAGAAGAAGTAGCAAATATCACTTCTAAAAATGCTTTAGATATTTTTGAGAAAAAATAAAAAGAATTAGACTAGTTTTTAGGAATAGAAAAGAAGACATTTTGAAAAAATTATATTTTGAAGCTACATAAATAGCTGATAATCATGGTTTTTAGGGCAGATAGTATATTTTTACCAATAAAATACATTTTATATGTATGGAGTTTTGGAAAACTTTAAAAATTTAATTTTATTTACATTTTATGTGAATAGCCTAATACTAAAGGGTATTATCAAAAGGTAGAAATTTAGGACTTAGACATTGCTTAAAGCATGAAATAGGGAGAGTTGGCCGAGTGGCTTAAGGCGCACGCTTGGAAAGCGTGTATACTAGAAATGGTATCAAGGGTTCGAATCCCTTACTCTCCGCTGAATTTAATATGTATAATTACTGATCGCAAGTTGTATAGTTGATAACTGATTAATTTTTGAACAGTTTGAAAGTTGAATTTAGAACAAAACGAATCAACCAACTAATTATCAACCAGCAACAATTCCGAGGATTTCGGGATGAAATAATTTAATTTTTTAACTAAAAAACAATCGTAAAAACTTTTGACTATGCGAAAAATTATTGCACTTCTGCTTGTATTCGCTCTATGTATGACTACTGGAGCATTTGAAATGTTAGCTCAAGACGGCGCTGCTGCTGATGATGCTGGAGGATTTCAAATTTTGAAAAAATACTTCATTGATGGAGGCTGGCAGTTTATGAGTTTGGTATTAGTTTGTTTAATCTTAGGATTAGCTTTCTGTATCGAAAGAATTATTACACTTAATATTGCTAGTGCAAATACTGATAAATTAATGTCTCAAATAGATGAGAACTTAAAGTCAGGAAATGTGGATGGTGCTATGGAAGTATGTAAATCAACTCAAGGACCAACAGCAACTATCCTTTATGAAGGATTAAGAAATGCTAACAATGGCCCTGAAGCTGTTGAGAAAGCTATCGTTTCTTACGGTTCTGTACAAATGGGACTTTTAGAAAAAGGACTAGTTTGGATTTCTCTTTTTATTGCGATTGCACCGATGCTTGGATTTATGGGTACGGTAATCGGAATGATTGGAGCCTTCGAAAAAATCGCAACAGTAGGTGAACTTTCTCCTGCAGTAGTTGCCGATGGTATTAAGGTAGCCTTATTGACTACAGTATTTGGTTTGGTTACAGCAATTATTCTTCAGATCTTTTATAATTACATTATCTCTAAAGTAGATAGTATTGTTGGAAAAATGGAAGATGCTTCTATTTCATTAGTAGATGTTATGGCTAGCAACAATGTTTTTAAATAATCAACTAAAACGAAGAATAATATTATGTATAAATTTTTAACCAAAAATGGGCAATCTATCTCGTTTATTGTTGGTGCACTTCTCGTAGTAGCTTCTTACGCTTTAATCGTTACAAGTGGCGATTACGAGACTTTTACCGCGATGGATGCTGATGGTATAAAAGACAAAGCAAGATATGGATTTGGCTTGTTCGATTTCGGAATCGGAGTTACAGCTCTGCTGATTGCAATAGGAGCTTTATTGATGCTAGGATTTGGATTATTTCAATCCATCACTAATATCAAAGGTTCTTTAGGAGCAGTAGCAGGATTAGCTTTACTCGGGATTATTTTTGCTATTGGATATTCTACAACTGAATTAGAAACTTCTGGATCTGTTTATGATGCAGCCATGAAGTTTGAATTGACAGATGGTACTAGAAAATTTGTTGGAGGATCGATCATGACTGGTGTTGCCTTGATAGGTCTCGCAGCTTTAGGAATCGTAGTTTCAGAAATTCGTAACTTCTTTAAATAATTCAACTATGTTAAAGAAAAAAGGAAGCAAAGGACGACAGTCCAATGAAATCAATGCGGGTTCCATGGCGGATATCGCTTTCTTACTCTTGATCTTTTTCTTGGTAACTACTCAGATTGCTGAAGACAAAGGTGTACTAACAGTACTTCCACCTTGGTCTGACGATGAGCCAGATATTACTAAGCTGAATGAGCGAAATGTATATGCAGTATTAGTAAATGCTAATAACGAATTGTTGGTCAGAAATGAACCAATGAGCGCAAGAGATTTAAGAAAGAATGCAAAGGAGTTTATTTCTAATCCAGAAAATAGACCTGATTACGCAGAGAAACCTGAAAAAGCAATTATCTCTTTGAAAAACGATAGAGGAACAAAATATGAAACCTATATCGAAGTTTTGAATGAGTTAAAGGGTGCTTACAATGAATTAAGAAATGAGATGTCTGAAAGAAATCATGGGAAACCTTATGAGTTTTTGGACAAAGTTGATCAAAGAGTCATTCGGAATAAAATTCCTTTGATTATTTCTGAAGCTGAACCTACTGCATTTGGTGAAGAAGGTTAGAGGCTTTGCTAATTTTTTTAGTAAAACTTAATCGAAAAACTACCTTATTTATTCACCAATCTTTTTTAAACGAAAGATTTAAAATTTTTAATTATGGGCAAATTTAGTGAAGGTAAAGGAAAGGAAATGCCAGCTGTATCTACAGCTTCACTTCCTGACATTATTTTTATGTTGCTTTTCTTCTTTATGGTGACCACAGTACTTCGTGAAAATACTCTCAAGGTAGATGTAGTTACTCCAAAGGCAACTGAGTTGACGAAATTGATACATAAGACTTTGGTTAATACTATTCACGTAGGAAAACCTAAAGAACAGTATCAAAAAATATATGGTACTGCACCTATGCTTCAATTAGGTGATGCAGTTTCTCAAACAAAGGATATTCCTTTGTTTTTGGAAAACTTCAAGACAAAAGTACCTGAGAGTAAAAGAGGATTAATTATTTCTTCTTTGAAAGTAGATGGAGATGTTACGATGGGAATCCTTCAAGACATCAAAACTAAACTCAGACAATCCAATCAGCTCAAAATAAATTATTCAGCTAAAACTAAAGAAGCTAAGTAATAATTTATTTGGTAAAATATAAAAAGGTCATACCGAGCATTCGGTATGACCTTTTTTTGTGAACACCGACCTTGATCGGTGAGTAAACCATTATCTCAATCGATCAGCCGATCGAACTAATTTTTCATCCTTAGAAATTCCTCGCTGAGCTAAAAGTGTAAAAACAATAAATAGAACAGGAAGTCCAACTCCTAATTGTTCATTCACTTCAGCAGCTCCCGCCTGCGCTCCATCTTGGTACAAAAAAACGAGTACTAAAATAACTCCAATCACATTAGCAATAATTGAAAACCTTCCCATTAATAATTGTTGTTTTCTATTATTAAAAAGAAAGATGCTGATCAAAGCCAAAGCTCCTGCCGCACAAAAAAGAGCTAAAAGTGCCACGTGGTCATTGATATTATAAATACCATCAGCAAATAAAGAGGCCGGATTTGCACTTTGAGTAGAGGTTGCAAATGGCAACCCAAATAACCCAAATGCACAAGCCCCAGCTAAAGCTAAATAAATAGTTTGAATTCGTTGAATCATAACAAGTCAGTTTATTTTTTTATAGAAACGAAATTTTTTTTGCAAATATAATGGAATTATTCACAAGGTGACTTCGAGTAACCTTACGGATGATTTTATGGATTTCAATTTACTTTTAACATTGTCAAATCACTTAGTTATTTTTGCAAAAAAAATCTTTTATGAATTTAAGTTATTGGGAAAAAGAATCTTTTTTTAAAAATATTGATGTCGCAATTATCGGCAGCGGGATTGTTGGTTTGAGTGCTGCCATTCGGTTAAAAGAGTTATCTCCTAAATTGGAAATAATGATTTTGGAGCGAGGGAGTTTGCCCATTGGGGCAAGTACTCGAAATGCGGGTTTTGCTTGCTTTGGCAGCATGACTGAATTGTTAGATGATTTGAAAAATCAGTCCGAAGATGTGGTTTTTTCGTTAGTGGAAAAAAGGTGGAAAGGGCTGTTGAAATTAAGAAATAGGGTAGGAGATGCGAATTTGAAATACCAAGAATTAGGTGGTTTTGAATTATTCCGAAAAGAAGATCTTTCAGATTTTCAGCAATGCGCAGACAAAATTGATTTTTTTAATAAAGAGCTAAATTCAATTATTGGAGAAAAGGAAGTTTATAAAATTGCAGATAAAAAAATCTCTAATTTCGGTTTTGAAAAAATCGAACACCTGATTCATAATCAAGCAGAAGGTCAAATTCATACTGGCGAGATGATGAAAACTTTGCTCGAAATTGCTCAAGCAAAAGGTATCAAAATCTTAAATGGAATTTTTGTAAAAAAATTAAATGATGTAGAAGATGGAGTTGAATTGCAAACGGCGGATGGTTGGAATTTGAAATTTAAAAAAGTACTGGTGGCTACCAATGGTTTTTCCAAAACATTAATCAAACAAGGGGAGGTCGTTCCTGCGAGGAATCAAGTTTTAATTACCAAACCATTGCAGAACAATCCTATTCAAGGAACATTTCACTACGACAAAGGGTATTTTTATTTTCGGAATATTGACGATAGGATTTTGCTCGGCGGCGGTCGAAACCTAGCAAAAGCGGAGGAAGAAACGCCTGAATTTGGAACGACAGAAATTATTCAAAATGCCTTAATAGATTTGTTGAAAAACGTAATTTTGCCCAATCAAAAATTTGAAATAGAAAGTACTTGGAGTGGAATTTTAGGAGTTGGAAATACTAAGAAACCGATTGTTCAAACTATTAGTAAAAATGTGTCAGTTGCAGTTCGGCTCGGAGGAATGGGAGTGGCCATTGGAAGTTTGGTTGGCGAGGAAGGAGCAGAATTGATTTTTAAGAAAATTTAAGATCTGAAATTAGATGTTATTATTTCTTTAAAATGAATAAATTGACTCACGAAGAGGAATTATTCTCGTTTTAAAGTAGCTGGTCGCCAAAAAATAAGCGAAGCGTTTTTTTGAAAAAAAGAAAGGGAGAATTATCAAAACAAATTTTAATTTTCCATAATCCATTGATAATTAATGATTTATACTCCAAAATATATTAAATTTTTATTTACAACCATAGTGGTGTTAGTACTCCAAGTACTAACACCGCTAAGTTCATTTTCCCAAATCACTCCTCCTAAACCAAAAGCCAAACCCAATCCAAATTTAAACTTGGAAGAATTGGAAGGAGAAGCCCAAGACACCTTAGAAAAAGATCTAGTCATTATCGATCATGCTGATATTGCGATTGGAATTATCGGAGAAGGACGTCAATTATTTAAAGAAGTTCGGCAGGTTGAAATGCGTCAAGGGGAAACTTATATGTATTGCGATAGTGCGTTTTTGTATGATAATAATAATGTTCGAGCTTGGGGAAATGTGATTATTCAACAAGGAGATTCGGTTAATATATTTTCTGATTCTTTATTTTATAATGGTTTTGAGAAAAAGGCAGACTTCTACAGCGAAGTAGTTTTGGAAAGTAAGCAACAAAAATTATTTACGGATAAACTCAATTATGACTTGAATACAAAAATCGCAAGTTATTATGAGGGAGCAACTTTGACCAATGACACGACTCATTTGACTAGTAAAATTGGCTATTATTATGTCGGAGATAATATGGCATTTTTTAAAGATAGTGTGGTGGTGGTGGATCCTCAATTTGAGCTAAAATCGGATACGCTAAAATTCGATACTAAAGAAAAAATCGCATACTTTTTAGGGCCAACTTTGATCAGTCAAAATCAGGGAAAGATTTATTGTGAAGATGGATTTTACGACACTAAAAACAAAGTAGCCGAGTTCAAAAAAAATGCACAATATCAAAAAGGGGAAGAAAAAGCTTGGGCAGATTTGATGACTTACGATGGTAATAAAAAAGAAACTACGCTGACTGGAAATGCCCGATTTATTGATGGGTCTAAGCAAGCCAAAGCTGATGTCATTCGCTACGAGGAAGGAAAAGAAATTACCAATTTGGAAGGGAATGCTTTTTATAAAGATGAGAAACAAGAGATTCGTTCAGAGCGCATCCGATACGATAAAAAGAATGAAGTTTACTCAACTAAAGGAAGGTCGAGAATGAGTGATCCACCACAAATGTTGGAGGCAGATAAAATTGATTTTGATGGTAAAACTGGGTTTGCGGTGGGCGATGTAATTTGGAGAGATACGGCTCAAAATGTCTCCATAAGTCATTGTGATTCAGTTATTTATGTTGAAGGAGAAGATTTTTTGAAAGCAATGGGAGGCAGACCTTTGATGACGATATTGATGGATGATGATACTTTGTTTTTGGCATCAGATACGTTGATTTCATTTAAGCAAAATCCAGCTGATTCCGTGCGGACTTTACTTGCTTATCCAGATGTCCGATTGTTTAAATCTGATTTGCAAGCGGTGTGTGATTCTTTAGTTTATAGCGAAATGGATTCTATTTTTAAGTTTTATGATGATCCAATAATTTGGGCAGATACATCTCAATTTTCCGCTGATACGATTCATATTCAATTGGTAGAAAAAAAGGTAAACCGGATTTATATGTATCGAAATTCTTTTATGATTAATTCGCCCGACGAAGTTTATTTTAACCAAATCAAAGGCAAAAATAATATCGTGTTTTTCGAAGATGATGAAGTTCGGCGAATGAAAGTGGATGGCAATGCAGAGTCTATTTATTTTGCCTTAGATGATGATCAGAAATACATCGGATCGAACAAGACAGTTGCGAGTAGGATGCTTTTATATTTTGGGAATAATCAGGTGGATAATATTAAGTTTTATACTCAGCCAAAAGCTAAATTTACACCTATGAAAAAAGCAGGAGGAGGAGACCAAAAATTAGATGGATTCAATTGGGATACTTCACGAAGACCGATGACGCTGGAGGATTTATTTTTTGAAAAAAATAAAAGTGAAGTAAAAACCGAAACGACACCACCACCAAATGACAAAACGAAATTAGAAATTAAACCTGAAGAAAAACCAGGAACCAAGCCAAAGTCTGGCTTAAAAACAACTAAACAATGAGAAAATTAATTTCTTTGATTTTCTGTATCTCACTATTTTTTATTCAAACTTCAGTTGCTCAACCTGAGGAACAAGCTACTTTTCAAGCCGCTAATGAAGCTTTTTCTAATAAAAATTATGATCAAGCGATTCAATTATACGAATCTATTTTAGATAAAAATCTTCAATCATCAGAGTTATATTTCAATTTAGGCAATTGCTTTTTCCAGAAAAAAGAATGGGGAAAAACGATTTTGAATTACGAGCGAGCGCTACTTATTGCTCCTAATGATACTGCAGTTCTCCAAAATCTTGCATTAGCAAAGTCAAAAACAGTTGATGGAATTGCAGTCCTTCCTAATTTTTTTCTAGCTCGTTGGTGGACTCAAATCCGGAATCTGACTCATTCAGGAATTTGGTCACTCCTTGGGATTTTGCTGTTTTGGCTTGGAATTGGAGGAATCATTTTATGGATTTTGGGAAAAGAAAGGACTCAGAGAAAGCGAGGATTTTTAGGTGGGATGATAACTTTAGGGCTAAGTATATTAATTTTTGCGTTAGCATATAATCGTTATCAAATACAGCAAAAAAGTGGTTCATCGATTATAATGAGCAAAGAAACTTCGTTAAAATTCTTACCAGATGAAATAAGTAAGGAAATTATACAGCTTCATGAAGGTACAAAGGTCAAAATTACAGAGAAAATCACATCTTGGTACAAAGTTAGATTAGATAATGGAGAGGTGGGTTGGATTACCGAATCGGCTCTTGAAGAAATTTAAGTTATTGGGTTATTAACCGAATAACTTTATAAAAGGTCTCTGATAAAAAAAGTCCCTCCATAGCTACCCCTCTCTTAATCTAAATCAATTTTATTCGCCAAAAACCGAACTTATGATTTTTAAACAAAAATTTATTACTCATCTTTTGGGATGTTTAAAGGATTCAGAATATTTATTATTTGAGCATTTTGCTATTCATAAATCAATTCCAGAGATTCCTTTTAATATTTTACTTCGTAAAAAGAACCATCAACAAGTCGTCGATTCTATCAAGATTTTTACGGATATAGGAACTGCGAGTACTTCTCAGAAGGGTGCTTGTACTGAATTTCAAATAGTATTTAAAGAAGGAACGAAAATTCAATTGAATCTTTGGGAAAATTTATCTCATGGCAATATGACTTTTATGAATTCAGAAAAGGTGTTTACGAAAAGGCAAAGATCAAAGTCGGAATTTTATATGCCTAATATCGAGGATTTATTTGAGTTTGCTGTTTTACATTATTATTTGAATCATCAAGGTTTGCCGATTCAATATTTAAATTACTTTGAAGATTTCCACTTTTTTGTAAAAGATGGGTTGTTAGAATTCTTTAATAATAAATACCATACGAATGTTTCAAATCTAGATGAATTGTCCAATTTTGATTTAAAAACTAAAGAAGCAATCGTGGAGGAGTTGAAAAAATCACCTAATAATCAATTTTTTCAAAAGATAAATACGCAATGGAAGAATTTGTGGAAAGCCCCCAGTCCTTAAAGGATGTGAGGGAATTCCTTTAAGGAATTTGGAAAGAGGAAATACTTTTTCGATTATGCCCTTTGGCAATCGAAAAAGTTACGAGGGAAATATTAGACTAAAATTGCACCAATCTTTTTAAATAGAAATGCACTTTGAATATTTATTCAAAGTGCATTTCTATTTAATCGACAGTCTCAAATGAATATTCATTATTCAATTCGGGGCTGGGGCTTTGCAAAAAAAAGCCTAATCGGAGAGATTAGGCTTAACAACAAAAAATATAAAGCTATGAAAACTAAAACTATCTTAATTCGTATTTGATAATAACAAAGTTAATAACTTTTGTTAAAAATGATCAATTTTTTTAATCATTTTTAAAACGTTTTTTCATGCAATTTTAGTGGTTATAATTTACGGAAAGTAAAATATAAGACTTTTTGCAAAAAGAAATAATTATTAAGCTTCTTCTCCAATTGGAGTAATATGTACAAATGTCCTGTTTGATCTTTTTTTATCAAATCTAACAAATCCATCAATTTTTGCATGAAGAGTGTGATCTTTTCCCATGTAAACATTAGTTCCTGGGTGGTACTTGGTACCTCTTTGACGGATAAGAATGTTACCTGCAAGTGCAGCTTCACCACCAAATAATTTCACACCTAATCTATTACTGTGACTGTCACGTCCGTTATCCGAACTACCTACACCTTTTTTATGTGCCATGATATTTTATTTTAATTCACAAAATGAATTGTGATAAGTTAACAATTAAGAAAGATTAAAGACTGATTGAGTCGATTTTGATCTTTGTGAAAGATTGACGGTGACCATTTTTGACACGGTATCCTTTACGTCTTTTCTTTTTGAAGACAATTACTTTATCTCCTTTTTGATTTCCCAAAACAGTTGCGCTTACTGAAGCGCCACCTACATTTGGTGTACCGAGGCTGACAGTTCCGCTATTCTCTACCAAGTGAACTTGGTCGAAAGAAACAGAGTCGCCTTCTTTTGCATCCAGCTGGTGGACAAAGATCTCTTGATCTTTCTCAACTTTAAATTGCTGACCAGCGATAGTTACAATTGCAAACATTGATTATATTATTTAAGTGATTTAAAAAACGAGTGCAAAGATAACTTTAGTAATTTAGATATACAATGTTTTTAAAGGATTTTCACATGAAAATTGAAAAAATATACCATTTTGCGGGATAACTAAAATAGGGCAAAATGGGCAAAGAATAGACTGTTTTAACCGCTTCCTTATGATCAAAATTATTGAAGGTGAATACTGAGAGACTATCTAAATCATTTCCTTTCGAACTAAATTCTGAAAGCTCAGTAATAAAACTTCGTTGGATGACATTTGCTCCAAAACACAAACGATGCTCATGATGAAAAAGATAATCAAAGTTAGTTCGAACAGAAAAATCGGTTATGATTTAACTGTAAATTCCAGCGTCTCGGAAGGCTAGGGAATCTTCCTCTTGGAAAGTAATTTGAACTTCCGAATTATTTTGGCTGGTATATTGAAATTTACTAAATGTCGCAGGTGTATTTAAAAACATTTTATCATTGAACAGATGATTCTAGCGAAGGGAAATAATTTGATTGCCCCAATTTACGGCAGAGCTATTTTTGGATAAAATTGAAAACTCAAAGGATGGAAAATTCGAATCCATTGCCCGATTTTTATCCTAGGAAGAAGTGTCAAATAAATCATCTTTCCCAGCATAGGAATGCGAACTAAATAGATTCAGAATTTTCACTACTTCTTTTGTCCTTATTTTCCCCTTTGAAATCAATCATTTATCCAGATAAACTCATGCTTTCAAAGCAAAAACTAAGCACAAAATAAGCGACCGATAATTCTGAATCTATTTTATTCGCATTCCATAAAAACTTAAGTAGATTTTATTTTTTTTATTCAAAAAGTAATTTGCCTTGGTATTAAAATCTGCAAATAAATAATTTTTTCCAAACCCATTCCTGCAAAAAGTCCAACGGCAATGCTACTCATGAGCAGTAGCAATAAACACATTGATTCGAAAAAATAAAATGAGTACGAGTAAAATTTCAACGCCTCCAAGAAAGGCAAGGAGTAATTGGTTATCCATTTTCGGTAGTCATTTTTATTTTTTCTAAAATTTGTAAATGTATGGTTTTTGGATCATTTTGAATATTGAAAATCCAGGCATTTTTAGGTTTTTCTAACGAATCCAATTGGCTTTGCAAAAGATGGGCAGGCATAAAATGTCCAGCTCGTTGCTCCATTCTATTTTTGATTAAATCGAATGATCCTTCGAGGAAAATGATTTGCAGAGGTTTGGCAATCAATGAATTAAGTATAGTTCTATATTTTTCTTTTAACGTAGAGCAAGCGAGAATTGCTCCGCCTTTCTCATTTTGCAAAAGTTCTTTGGCCAAATTTTGGAGCCAAGGTTCACGGTCGGTATCGTCAAGCGGTTGACTATTTTTCATTTTTAAAATATTAGTTTCTGGATGAAAATTATCAGCCTCGATAAATGGAATCTTTAATGATTCGCTGAGTGCTTTTGCGACAGTAGATTTCCCACAACCTGAAACGCCCATGACTAAAAATAATGGTGAATGGTGAATGCTTAATAGTGATTTTTTGGACATGCGGGAAGTATAATTATTTATTTTTTGGATAAAAATATTTTAAAATAGTATAGAGCAAAAAACCAACTGGCCCAAGCATCAAAGTGAAAAACAAACAAGGCGCAACGAACCATTTTGAGATTCCATTCTTGACGGCATCCAAGGCTATCCAACGAGCAGTCAATAAATCAAAAACTAAATAATGAATCCATCCTGCGAGCACCGCTTTGGGATTTTTAAATAAGATCATCACTTCCTCCAAATTCCCAAATCCACCTTCTTTCATTTGGAAAAAGGTAGGTACCATACTCGCATAAACTAAAGCTAAAATTATCGCAACTGCGGTGACTAGATTTTTCACCAATTTATGTTCAGGTGCAAAAATGAGTGCGAGCCAAAAAGGTAAAACTAAAGTATTGCAAATTTTGAAAAGTAAGTTAACATCCATTTTATTTTGATTTCAAAAAAAAGTCAGGAGAAGTATATTCTAAATGAAATTGTCTTAGTGCTTGTCAAAGGTATAATGTCAAACGTTCAACATGTAACATATGTATTTTTTTAAATTAAATTTCGAAGTTTAAATCGTAAAGTCATAATTTGATCGCCTCGTTTAATTTTGATTCTAATTTTTTTACCGACTTTTTTGGTCAATTTATTAGAGACTCCTTTAAGGTTTAAAAATTGAGTAGGTATTCCATTGACGGAGAGAATTTTATCTCCTTTTTGAAAATTAGCTTCAGCAGCTGGAGAATCTTCGATCAAATTATAAACAGTAATTGTTTTTAATTCTTTTCCAGACACAATCAATTCCAAACCACTTCGATCATATTTGAACTTTTTATTGTATCGGCGATGAGGAAGGAGGTAAAGTTTTTCTTTTGGATAATCGATGATGACATTAAATCGACTGATCAGCGCATGTCCTAAAATTCCATTTCTATTCGAAATAGATTCAATACTGATTGCATCAGAGACATCTTGATAATTAGTAATGATATTATTAAAAAATAATTCTCCAAATTCTAACCGATTGACCCGACCTAAATATCCTTCTAAGATTCCACCTAATCCTCTTCCCACACTTCCTTTAATGATATTTTCGGGAAGTTGAATATCCGCACTTGTATTCGTGTGTAATAATAAGGATAGACTGGCACCAGTATCGAACAATAATTTGACCTCCGTCTTTTTATCTCCAAGAGTTGCTTGAGCCAAAATGTAGGGTTTATTTTTATCAATAGACACCGGGATTTCTTTCCATTTTCTTTTAGGAGCGCGAAAGGAGGAAGTTCTTTGGAGGTAAATACTATTGCGTTTATAATCAATTTTTAAAACTAAATTTCGAAATAAATCTGCTCCAATGATCCCATGAATTTCTAGTCCGACATATTCATCTAGTTGAAAATAATCATCAGACAAAATCAAAATATCTTGAGCTGGAGCAATGGCATTTCCTACTTTTAGGTGAACATTAGTAGAAACATATGCGATTAATTCTTGATTAAGATCTGCTCCAATTAATCGGATGGGACGATCATAAGTAAGCCCTAGAACCTCGGCAAGAATATTTTTGCTGAGAATAGTATGCTCGGCTCCGGTATCGAAAATAAACTTGAGGTTGAAAGAATTATTGATGTTGACTTGAACTACTATAAAATTATTATGGATTTCAAAAGGGATTTCGATAATATCTTTTTCCTTACCAATTTGAAAACCAAATGATTGAGCATTCGTATAAATGAATGAAAAACTAAAAAAGATAAGTAAGATGATTCTTTTCATAAATGGTTTTGAGCCAGAATTAGGAGTTTTTTTCTCAACAGAATTTTTCTAAAACTGCTTCCTTTGGTGATGAAAATTAGATTTTTTCTGAATATGAAATTAGTTAATTTTGCGCAATGTTTTTATTTCAATAAAAAAAATAATAATGAGAGAAGTTTTAATTGTTGGGTTTGCTTTTTTGATATTTTCTATAATGGGATGTCAACAGTCTCATAACCCAAATTGGGAGCAAGATGTTGCAAATGCCGATTATATTCATCGAAGTATGAAGAAGTTGACTGATGTCATTGTTCATGATATTATTTCACCTCCTGTGGCTGCACGGGATTATGCTTACCCGAGTATTGCAGCCTACGAAGCATTGCTTCCAGCTTTCGATTCACATGTTTCTTATGCTGGACAATTGAATGGATTGACTACAATTCCTCCGCCTGATGCGAGTAAAAAATATTGTTTCCCATTGGCGAGTGTGCATGCTTTTTTGAAAACAAGTGAGAGTTTTATTTTTGATGTAACTCAAATTGAAGACTTCCGAACGGAGTTGTATTTGGAAATGGATTCGGTGATCAATATGCCTGCTGAGGTAAAAAAACGATCGATCGAATATGGTGAAATGGTCGCAGCACATATTTTGGATTGGGCAAAAAAAGATAATTATGCAGAGTCTCGAAGTTTTTCAAAATATGAAATTCCTTTCGATGATCCTTCCAAGTGGAAACCAACTCCGCCAGACTTTATGGATGGGATTGAACCACATTGGCGAACGATTCGCCCTTTTGTTTTGAAAAAACCAGATCAATTTAAACCAAAAGCACCGACTGAATTTAGTACGAAAAAAGGAAGTCAATTTTACGAAGAGACGATGGAAGTGTATGAGATTGGAAAAAATAAAACGCCTGAGCAAATTGAAATTGCGAAGTTTTGGGATTGCAATCCTTTCGTTTCTACGCACAAAGGGCACATGATGTTTGCGACTAAAAAGATTTCTCCTGGAGGACATTGGATTGGAATTACACAGATTGCCGCAAAGAGATCTAACTCGAATATGATGGAAACGATTGAAGCATATTCTTTGGTTTCGATTTCATTGTTGGATGCATTTATTAGTTGTTGGGATGAAAAATATCGAAGTAATTTGGTGCGACCTGAAACGATAATTAATACTTTTATTGATGATAATTGGTTGCCACTTTTACAGACTCCTCCATTCCCTGAACACACGAGTGGGCATAGTGTCATTTCGTCTGCGTCAGCTTTGGCTTTGACAAAATTGTACGGCGAAGACTTTGCTTACACCGATGATGTGGAAGTGGAATATGGATTGAAAGCGAGATCATTTACTTCATTTATTCAAGCATCTGAGGAGGCAGCAGTCAGTCGATTGTACGGAGGAATTCACTACCGACCGGCGATTGATGATGGAGTAACGCAAGGAAGAAATGTTGGGGAATATGTTTTGGAAAATGTGAATACTCGAAAAGTAGCAAGGAAGTAATTTTCCTAAAAAAATAAAATCTTAATAATTTTAATCCCTAATTTTCTACTGGAAAATTAGGGATTTTTTATTTAGGAATGCGAACTAAATAGATTCAGAATTTTCACTACTTCTTTTGTCCTTATTTTTTGCTTTGAAATCAATCATTTATCCAGATAAACTCATGCTTTCAAAGCAAAAACTAAGAACAAAATAAGCGACCGAAAATTCTGAATCTATTTTATTCGCATTCCTTAGGTAGATGCATGTTATTTAAAATAGATAATCTATTTTTAAAATTATAGCTGATTTATTTAGATCAAGGAACTCCCATAATTTTTTCTATTTTTACAAATAAACAAAACGAAAATAAAATGAA
>Ga0209712_10000519_pt1 | contig 34179 bp, 39 predicted proteins | sample ArcOceMetagenome_FD_187443 | JGI IMG/M metagenome (GOLD analysis project Ga0209712, IMG submission 187443) | Marine eukaryotic phytoplankton communities from Arctic Ocean - Arctic Ocean - Greenland ARC118M Metagenome (SPAdes) (version 2) | ecosystem: Environmental > Aquatic > Marine > Oceanic...
TGATGATCGCCATGATGATTGCCTGTGAACCTAAGTTACTAATCGCCGATGAGCCTACCACGGCGTTAGATGTCACCATACAAGCGCAGATTCTAGAGCTATTGATTGAGCTACAAGAAGCAAACGGTATGGCCTTAGTGCTCATTACCCACGACATGGCAGTGGTTGCAGAAACGGCCGACCGGGTAGTGGTACAGTATGCTGGCCAACAAGTGGAACAACGCACGGTAACGCAATTATTCGACAACCCGCGTCATCCGTACACCGAAGCGTTACTGAGTGCGCTGCCTGAGTATGCGCAAGAGAAAACCCTTAAAGCGATTCCAGGTGTGGTGCCTGGCCAGTTAGATCGCCCGGTAGGATGTTTATTTAACCCGCGTTGCGAATATGCCCAAGATTTGTGCCGCGAGCAACCACCGAAAAGAAGCGAAGGTATATTGTGTCATTATCCACTCCCCCTCATGGCGACTGCTACCAACCCAGTGGAGGCCACGTGATGCAGCAACATGCGTTAATTAAAGCCCGAGACCTGCATAAGTATTACAGTATAAAAACCGGACTGTTGCAACCCAACCAAAGCTTACAGGCGTTATCTGGAGCTAGTTTTGACCTGCATGCGGGCCAAACATTGGCGGTTGTGGGTGAGTCTGGTTGTGGTAAATCTACCTTGGCTCGTTTGCTGACGCTGATAGAACAACCTACGTCAGGGCAACTCACCTTAGATGGTATTGATTTAGCCAGCGTTAATAAAAAAGAGGTGGCAAAACAGCTGCGAAAAACCATACAAATGGTATTTCAAGATCCTTTTGGCTCATTAAATCCAAGGCACAAAGTGGGTGATATTCTACAAGAACCCCTGATCATTAATACCGATCTCAGCGCCTCCCAAAGGCGCGAGCAAGTGCTTACTATGATGCGGCGAGTAGGGCTGCGTGACGAACACATTCACCGCTATCCTCACATGTTTTCTGGTGGCCAACGCCAGCGTATTGCTATTGCGCGGGCACTCATTCTAAAACCAAAAATTGTGGTGTTAGATGAGCCTGTATCGGCATTAGATGTATCTATTCAAGCACAAGTATTAAACCTGCTTATTGAGTTGCAACAAGAGATGGGATTAGCCTATGTGTTCATTTCTCATGATTTAAGCGTGGTGCGCCATATTGCTGACCAAGTGTTAGTCATGTACTTAGGCAAACCTGTTGAGCAAGGGCTTAGCCAAACGGTATTTAACAACCCCCAGCATCCCTATACTCAAGCACTACTTTCGGCCACTCCTCAGGCCAATACAGACCGCAAGCGCAAGCGTATAAAGCTCACTGGTGAACTACCATCGCCATTAGACCCGCCCAGTGGCTGTACTTTTCACCCGCGCTGCCAAAATGCCATGCCCCAATGCAAAACAACGGCTCCAGTTATGGAACAACATGGTGATGTGAGTGTGGCGTGCTTGTTAATTAACTAGCTCATTAGGAGAGACCCACCATGCCTGCTATGCCGATAGCCTCACCCATTGCACCTGTATCCGTGGCCCAAGGCTTCAATAAAATTAAGGTTTTGGCCCATCGAACACCAGAAGATAGTGGCAATGGTGACGGCTTTTTAAGTTTGGCAGACTATCGAGATGGGGGCATATTTCTTGCCCATTATGCGGGTAACAGCGAGTGGGAAAGGCACCCTAAGGGCGATGAGATGGTCATGGTCATGGAGGGTGAAACCAGCCTCATTTTATTACACAATGGGCAAGAGATACGTAACCCAATGTCACAAGGCATGCTGCTCGTAGTGCCGCAAAACATGTGGCATCGGTTTGAATCGCCCCAACCTGTTAAGATAATGACCATTACCCCGCAACCCACGGATCACTCTGTTAAGAGGCCGATCTAGCAGGACTCATTTTCTGGTCTATACTTTGTCTCTAAGTTAATCTTGGTATAACCTGTGTTTTGGCTTTTAATCTGCCCAAAAAATGACACAAGGCTCGGACTAAGACGATAAAAGGTAGAGTTTATGACTTTGTCCAAAAAGCGTATGCAGTGATCTGTTGGGGAGCAACCCATGACGTCTAATTGCGCCACATACAGATCATTAGGGTGGACAAAACACACGGGGGCGCATTATGCCTAAGGCGGTCCATCAAGCTATTATTGCTATCTGGATAACCTTAGGGCTATCAGTGGTCGCTGCCCTATTTAAGCAATGGACTGACGTTATATCAAATGGTGAATTGTTTTGGTCTATTTTTATGTACGCATTGTTGTGTATTTTTCCCTATAAACTCAGTAGGGGCAGTAACGCAACACGATGGGTGTATACAATATTATCTGTAGCCACAATAGCCTTTGTCCTGACAGGGGCAGGCGCTGATATGCCGCAAGCCGATTGGGCTGTTTTGGTTCTCACAGCGCCTATCGAATTATTTATTATCATCAGTCTATTTGATCGTGAATCATCACAATGGTTTTTATGGGGCTCCAATTAATGTCTTACAAAAAGTTTCATTGTGAAGCCTCAAAACTGACAAAATCTGCCCTCCATAACAAGACCTTTAAGCCATCAAAGCCACCCTTATGATAAGGGAACCAAGCACCCGATTTACTAACCTACAGGTCGCTCGATGAAGCAAGCCATGATGGGGTACCATAAAGACGAAGAAGATGATTGGGTAGCTGAATTACAATGTGGTCATTTTCAGCATGTGAGGCACACCCCACCCTTCTTTAATCGGCCTTGGATCACGACTCAATCAGGGCGAAATTCAATGCTTGGCTCTGAGTTAAAATGCAAAAAATGTGATTTGGGTCAACCAAAAGATAGCCTTTAATAGCTTTGGAGCGGGCTTGGTTCGATTTAGTTACAGTCAAGCAACAACGTATCTCCGAGATATTCAGCTAGAGGGTGAATATCAAGGTAAAGGAGTGGGTTCCAAAGTTCTTCAATTAATTAAGCTACATGGGCAAAGTCGAGGCTCCAAGCGTTTAGCTTTGCGGGTGTTTAGTGAAAACCCTGTGATCAACTTATATAAAACAATGGGCTTTATGCAATTAGCTGAGGTGGATGGCTTGGTCGAAATGCAGTTGCTTTTGAATGCGCCAGTAGATTAACGGGTGGGCGACTCAGTTTCAATTGGATGGGCCACATTAACTCTAGGTGTTAAGCTATGCGCTTGGTAAGGTCATAAGGTGCAACTCAGCTTGACCCACAATAGCATAGGCAATCAGTATGAAGGTTCGAGAAATAACGTCTGCCGATCGTGTGGCATATAGGCAACTCAGAGCAACCCTGGATAAAGAATCTCCCATGTGGGGCGCAGGCGCAGGTGAGCGCGAGCATTTGGATGACCATGCTGCACGTCAATTTGATCAGTTATTAGAAAAGCCAACAAGCACTATCTTTGTGGCAGAAAAACAAACTGCTTTAACTGGCTTCTTGGCTTTGGACACCTCGCCGTGGCAGAGCCTTGCGCGCACCACTGAGTTAATGGTGGGCGTATTGTCGGCCTATCAGGGGCTAGGTATCGCCTCACAACTTTTTGAATGCGCGCAGTTATGGGCGGCTGATAAAGGTATTCATCGTATTGAACTTGTGGTGTTAAGTCATAACCTTTCAGCGATAGGGCTATATAAAAAACTGGGTTACGTGGAAGAAGGTGTGCGTAAACAATCTAGCTATTTGGAAAGTCAGTTTGTCGATGAGATTTATATGGCTAAGCTGTTAAAATGACCCATCTCAGCTAGCCTTAGGCGCTAACAATGTGTAGGAGTCACCATGGAAAATGCAGTCATACCTTTTCAAACAATAGACTGGAGTCATGTGCCAAGAACTGAGCACAAAGGTGAAACAGGTTTGGCATATTGGCAAACCATGCAGTTTGCCGGACTGCGCCTAAGATACGTAGAGTATTCAGCGAACTATAAAGCAGATCACTGGTGTGAGAAGGGGCACATCGTTTATTGCCTCCAAGGTGAGGTGGTAAATGAGCTTAACAATGGCACGCGATCTACGTTAAAAAAAGGCATGTCATACATTGTTTCGGATGGTTTAAGTGAACATCGGTCAATGACCCAAAATGGGGTTCATCTACTCATTATTGATGGAGCTTTTTTAACACCCAATCCCCAACCTGAGCCCTAGTTTGGTTTTTTTCAGCCACTGATCTCAGTTGTATCAGTGCGCATCTTGCCCGCATTTAGTTACAAAAATTTCCAGCAAACTATTAATCAGCTGCCATACTTATAGCATCTGTATTTTGTTGTCAGTGCCACTGTGGACCAAGGTTTGTGTGAGGCTAATCAAACTTCAGGTTCGGCGTATAGGCCACTGTGTTAAAACGCATGTGACTTATAGTGATGACTGATAGTAATGGTTTAATAAAGGCTTTGAATATGGCCTTCACTGAGGTGCCCAAGGGTGCCCAAGTTACTAGGTGGGCTTAACATTAATTAACCCCAAATGGCCCAATCAATATTTATTAAACTCATTGCTTCGCTTATCCAACAGAGATACTAAATTTATGAGCATACCTATTCCTCACCGGCCCAGCGGTTTTCTTTTAGGGGATCCTGCAGCTAATATTACCATTGATGTTTTTATTGATATTCAATGCCCATATTCACGGTTAATTTGGGCCACTTTGGTGGATGTTCTAAAACGCTACAAAGATGACTCTATCAACCTAAAAGTGCATTTGATTACGGTGAGTAGTCATCGGCAAGCTTGGGATATTAACCTAGGCCTTTTTGCTTTAGCCGAGGGTGATGCTCACAAGTTTTATGATTTTTTAAACTTTATATATGCTCGTCAGGAGCAATTTTATAACGCCCCATTTGCCTACAAAACTCACGATGACTTGAGGCAGTTAGTGGCTAACTTTGCTGCACAGCATGCAGGTGTTGAGCGGGTTAATTTCATTAACAGAATGGATGACGACGATATATACGCTCAAGCCCGTATTCCAATTCGCTATGCTGCTGTGCGATGCGTGTGGGCGACGCCTACTATTTTTGTTAACAATGGAACTCAAGTGCCTGTTGATCATGCGTCAAGTTTAGCCGATTGGGAAGCGCTTATTGACCCTTTATTAGCAGCCTAAAAGCACCTAAAAAGTAGCCCCTAGTGGCTTTGGTGCGATAAGTTATGTTGACCTTTTGTGTATTTTTCAGAGGTTAAGCGGTGGCCTGAGATGCCAAGGTCTACACTTTAAACCTAGAGCTTATTTAATGATTATGGGTATTACATTATGGCGAGATATTGCGTATTAGTCACAGCATGGGGGTTCCTTCTTTATGGCCTATTGTTTGTTGTGTTTCCTCAAGAAGCGCTGCAGTTGCTGGTACAGGGTAAAGTAAGTACTCGCTCTGAAGTGATCGACTTAAGAGCAACCTATGGAGGTATGACGATGGGTGTGGGGCTAATACTCTTCGTGTTAGCCAACAATGTAAGCACCCTAAAAATAGGTCTATTGGCTGTTTTTATAGTCATGCTGTGTATGGCCTTGGGCCGTATTATTGGCATAGTCATTGATGGTGAGCCAAACCAATTAATGTATATTTATTTGGCCTTAGAGTTATCAGCTTGCGCACTTTCTTGGCTGCTGCTTAGAGCAGCCAAGAAACGTGAGCAGAGCCATAGTTTAAACTGGGACTATTGAAGCTTGTCTCAGTTTTTGCGCACTAAAACAGACTAATCTGTTAAGCCATGGCTGTTTAAACCCTTGGCAATGCCATAGGCTTCTAAGGCTTTTATGCGAGACTCTTTGACATCGACCATCGGTAGTGGGTAATCCTCACCTAAGGTGATATTGGCTTTTTGCAATACCTCTGGGGGGGCTTCCCAAGGTTTAAATAGGTATTTATCAGGAAGTTGTTTTAGTTCGGGAAGGTAACGCTTAGTGTATTCACCTTGAGAGTCGAATTTCTCGCCTTGGATAATGGGGTTGAATACCCTAAAATAAGGCGACGCATCGGTGCCACATCCAGCCACCCATTGCCAACTCGCGCTATTGCTGGCTAAATCAGCATCCACTAAGCAGTCCCAAAACCAACTCGCCCCGAGGCGCCAGTCTACAAGTAAGTTTTTGATCAAAAAAGAGGCGGTCACCATGCGCACACGGTTGTGCATATATCCAGTTTGCCATAGCTCACGCATACCTGCGTCAACCAGTGGGTAACCCGTTAACCCTTGTTGCCAGCGCTTTAGCCAAGCGGGGTTATTTTCCCATGGAAAATTGTTAAAACTAGGTTTTAGGTTTTGTTCAGGCAAATCTGGAAAATGAAACAGTAAATAATAAGAGAATTCCCGCCAGCGTATTTCTCTTTTGAAGTGCTCGCTGTTTTGATCATCAGGGATCGTGAGTAAGGTATTGATGATTTGTTGAGGGGCTATGTCACCAAAATGAAGGTGCGGTGAGAGCCTCGAAATAGCCTTCAATGCGGGCCTGTCACGGCCATCTTTATAATCGTTTATACCGTCACATAAGAAATTGTTGAGCACCGCTACTGCCCCAGCTTCTCCTGGGGTCCAGAGCTCATGAAAATGAGCATCCCACTGAGTCTCAGGCAAGAGCGAAAGCGCCTCTAGATGAGTCGCTTGAGGGTCAACAATCAATGGAGCTGGTAATATAGGAGCAGGTAACAGGGCAATAGGCTGCTCTATTTTACTAGCCTCGCGGTGGTAGGGGGTGAATACTTTATAGGGGCTGCCATCCTTCTTAAGAACGGACCAAGGTTCGTTAAGCAATGAGCCATTAATACTCCTGGCGTTAACCCCTTGAGAGCATAGTTGCGCTTTAATGCGTTGGCTTTGGGCGATATGGTGGGGTTCATAACAACGGTTCCAGTAGACACTGGCCACTGAAAAACGTTGGCATAAATCAGCAATAATAGTTTCTGCATCACCAGCGTAAACGTTCAAAGCTTTATCTAAGGATAGGTTCAGGGCTGCTAATGAATGATGCAGCCACCAACGGCTTGCACTTCCCATCTTATGTGGGCCCGCAGTGTCATCATCTAGTATGTAGATGGGCAACACATGGGTGGCTTTACATGCTGCTACTAGGGCTGGATTATGATTCAGCCTTAGGTCTTGACGAAACCAAATAATCGAAACTGCACTATTCATAAATACCCTACTTTATTTTTTCGATGACGAGCGTAATTTGGCCTACTTTAAAGCCCCACTTGGTCATTTCAGTTTGGTTAATCAGGCGTGTTTCATCAAGCTGATAGATCCAATCGTTTAACTGGATGTCCCAGGTTTCTCCATCCACTTCGATGGCTAAGGTATATTTCCAATTAAAGGCAAAGCCTTGGCTTTGCCCCGTGGCTTCACCCACCGAGTCAGACGCAACGCCGCTATAACGATTGTCACCATGCTTTACTAGGCTCCAAACGCGTCGCTGAGTTTCACCATCATCATAAAAAAAGTCTTCTTCTAACAGTCCGTTGTTACCTTCCCATGAACCGATTAAATCGGCTCGAAAACGCCTGATCACTTTACCTTCCCTGTCTTGCACCATGCCGTAGGCTTCCAGCTTGCCGTCAAAAAAGGTTTTCATATCAAATTCTGGGCTAGTGGATTGATAATCAGAAATCTTGGCACTACAACCTGCCAATAAGATGCCTAAAAAAATGGCCACAAACAAACGCGAACAATAATGCGTAAAACGGTTAAAATTTATCATAGTTCTAATCCTATTAATTGGTTGCGTAATTTTGGTTTTAGCGTGTTTTCCGATAGCCATATAGCGCTAAACGCCGACGAAAATGAAGTATCATTAAAGGCACCAATAAACTTATTGTTATAGAAAAAATGGCTAATGCTGGCTTCATCTACATACAATATGAGCTCATCTTGGGCGACCACATCGGGCCAAATATCACCTAATAGTGAGACCCATTCAGTTGAATAGTCAATGCCTTGGCGTTCCCACTCATCAATGGTTGATTGTATGAGCTGCTCAGCACTGATGCTACGCTTATAAAGTAGAGATAAGGACAGGGGCCTTTGGTCAGCCGCATAGGTCCCTGTGGGTGTGAGCACTCTGGCTTGGTAAATGTCCAACCAAAGCCATTTCATGGTTGCGGTGCCCACTAACTTAAAGCTTGGCAAAGGCGTCATTTCAACCAAGGTATCAGTAGTGAAGGGCGCATCATTTAATGCTTGTGCGCTATAAACGGAGTGGCTAGGTATCAATAGCGCGCATAAAAACGCCATTGTTACTGTGCTTTTGCTGAGGCTACCCATGAGCAGGTTGCCTCATGGCGTTGTCTGCCTTGACGCACAAGGGTAAGAAAATACCCCAAGTGATGGCGACGATTGTTAACGTAGACATGGGGCCATGAGGCAACGCAACCGCACCAAATTTCCAACTGGCCCAATAAGCATAAACCCCGCCTACGGCACTGAAGCTGATCAGATATATTAGTTTAAACTTACGTAAAAAGCGCATGCTGTGCCCTAAGTTGAGAATAAAAGCCACCCATAAAAATAACAACCACACCGGCCATTGAGTAAAGCTAAAGAAGCCAAAGTGCATCATGCATAAGTCTATTAAAAAACCACCCAAGGCAAGCAGTAACACTTTACTATCGTCGATACGGCTGGGCGTTAAAATAAAATGTATGGCTAAAATAAGCATAGAAACAGGCAGCCAGGTGTTACCACCTAATACCAGTGATAACCACATTACTTGAAAGCTAATTGGTTGAAACCATTGCCATATGGTCATTAGGTTACCTTAATATTCGTTTTTAATGAGTTCAATGTGGGCCAAGCCAATGGCAGACTCACGAAAGCCACCTTCGCAATAACAGAAGTAATATTCCCACAAGCGAATAAAGTCATCACTAAAGCCCAATGACTGAATGGCTTCACGATTATCTAAAAAGCTTAGCCTCCATGCACTCAATGTTTTAGCGTAGTCAATGCGGTAATCTGATAGCTGTTTCATATACATGTTGGTATTGTTTTTAACTAGGTCACAAATCACGCTCACAGAAGGTAAGTGGCCACCTGGAAATATATTACGTTGAATAAAATCGACGTTGTTAACATAGCTATCGTAGCGCTGGTCATTCATCGTGATGGCTTGGATAAACGATTTCCCACCGGGCTTTAATAGTTTATTTAACATACCAAAGTAGGTGGGCATGAACTTATGTCCAACGGCTTCGATCATTTCAATAGAAACAATTTTAGAATATTGGCCCGTTAGGTCACGGTAGTCTTGCTTTAGCAGTGTTATTTTATGGTCCAGACCTTGTTCATTGATACGTTGCTGGGCAAGCTCAAATTGAGCCTCTGATATGGTGGTTGTCGTGACTTGGCAGCCGTAGTTTTGAGCTGCATAACAGGCCAATCCACCCCAACCAGTGCCAATCTCTAGCAGGTGGTCATCTTCACTAAGATTTAAGGCTTCACAAATTGTTTTGAGTTTGTGTTGCTGAGCTTCCTCAAGGGTAGTGGTCTCATGGGGAAAAATGCCCGACGAATACTGCATCGCTTTGTCTAAAAACACCTCATACATCTCATTACTTAAGTCATAATGTGCGGCAATGTTGGTTCGGCTGCCGGCCTTACTATTACGATTCAAGCGGTGCTTAAACATATTGATGATATTTAATAAAAAGCCAAAACGTTGCTCATGTTTTTCTAGGGTGGCTAGATTCCGAGAGAATAAACGGATCACATCGACGAGGTTATCACTGCTCCACAAACCTTCCACGTAGGCCTCACCGGCACCAATGCTGCCACCCCACAAGATACGGGAGTAGGCTTTTTGGTCGTGAATGGTAATGGTGGCTTTAATATTGGCATCACTGTTACCAAACTCTAACTCGTGACCGCCCTCAATTAACCGAATGTGGCCGTCAATGAGTTTTTTGAGTAATGAAAATACGATTCTTTTACTAAACGAGGGCTTTTTCATTTTCTCAATATCTTTGGTGTAAGGTATGGTCATGTTTTGCTCTTTGTATTGGGATGTTTAATCGATGAGGTAGATGATTCGGTTTTTTTGCTTGGGTAAGGCACGAAGGGGATGCGTTTTAAATACAACTTAAGTGCTTGCCAGTAAATAGCCTTGATAATGCTTAGAGAGACGATGGGCCAGCGTAAAAACACAGCTGTTATTTTTTTGCTATTAATTTCAAAACGGGTTGCAGAAAAAGATGCTGTAAACAGGTGCTGTTGACGCCAACTTTGTATAGTAATGTGAGTGTTTGCCGCGGGCGCCCTAACTTGCCAACGGTATTCCATGTCTAAATCCATAAAAGGCGATACATGAAATGCTTTTTCCGTGGGTGTGGGTGCGATCAAATCAATTAAGTAACAATGGCTTTGGTTCCAAGGGGTATTGCTCACTTCTGCCACAAGGTATTTGGCGGTCTCATTGGCATACAAAAAGAAAAAATTAATGGGGCTAAAGTAAATGCCAAAGCAGCGTAATTGAGCTAGCACGCAGACGCGATTAATGTCACCCACTTGGGCGCCCAAGGATTGTGCTATAGCAATGGCTTGGGTTTTTAACAAGACCCCACTGTCAGCTGGTGACTCACTCTGGGGCAGTGCTTCGTGTCTGAAATAATCTGATACCTTAAACTGCAAAGGTGCCCATCGTTGGGATGAAAACCACCAGTAGCGTTGAGCTAATGATGTAACTTCATCAAGATCTAAAAAATTCATATACAAAGGGTAGGTGAATGCATGCTCTTTTGGCAACAGGCGCTTATGGAATACGTGACCAATATAAAATGCACTCTTTAAAGTGGATTTTATCGGCTTACTATTAGCCGTTTGCGTCTGTGCCTGAGCATTACCCATGGGCTAGGCCTTGAGGTGCGGCCGCATCGGAGGTGTGGGCGGTGTCAAGCGTGATGCCAAAGCGCTGGCATACATCTAGCGCACTTCTCACCCCATCTTCGTGAAACCCATTATACCAATAGGCACCGCAAAAGTGAGTTGAATGCGTGCCACAAATGGTATGCCTTTGTTGTTGTGCAGCAATAGACTCGAGGGTGAAAACTGGATGTGCGTAGGTAAAACTGCGCAAAATGAGTTTGGGGTCGATGCGCTGGGTTTGGTTAAGCGTGACACACAGGTCTTGCTCAGTTTTGAGGCCCTGTAAAATATTCATATTGTAAGTTAATGTGGGTAACCCATCTACTTGTGGGTCGATGCAGTAGTTCCAGCTGGCATAGGCCTTTTTACGCTTAGGTAGTAGTTGGTTATCCGTATGCAGTACCACTTCGTTGGCGCGGTATTTAATGGCTCCAAGTACCTGTGTTTCTGCCTCGCTAGGGTCGTTTAATAGAGCCAGTGCTTGGTCGGAGTGGCAGGCAAAAATAACCTCATCAAACTGTTCAGTTTTGTTTTGGCTGGTGATTTCAACGTAGCCCTCACAGCGCTTGACCGATGCGACTGCGCAGTTGAGACGAATGTCTTGAATCGACTGGGTTAATCCGGGTATGTAACTACGTGAGCCACCTTCAATCACATACCATTGTGGCCGGTTGGCAATGTCGAGTAGACCATGATTGCTTAAAAAGCTGAGAAAAAATTGCAATGGAAAATCTCTACAGCTATCAATAGACGCTGACCAAATAGCAGCCGTCATGGCCAGTACATAGTGAGTGGCAAAATAATCACTAAAACCATGTTGATCAAGAAATTCGCCTAAGCTTCCTTGATTGTCTTGGCTTGTCTCGTTAGCTTTTTTAGAGAGCCTATTAAAGCGCAGTATTTCTATAATAAAGTAATAAAAGCGGGGCTTTAATAAATTGCGTCGCTGAGCAAAAAGAGTATTTAGGCTATGCCCATTATACTCCATGCCAGTGGCTTGATTATGCACACTAAAACTCATTTCAGTAGCCTTGCTGGCGACGCCAATTTGAGTCATCATTTTGATGAAATTAGGGTAGGTACGATCATTAAAAACAATAAAACCCGTATCAACTGCCAGGGTTTTATCCTCTATATCAAGATCGATCGTTGCTGTGTGTCCACCCAAACGCTCGTTCGCTTCAAACAGCGTGACTTGGTGCTGCTGGCTTAACAAGTAGCCACAGGTTTGGCCTGATATGCCGCTACCTATAATAGCGATACGTTTTTGTTGAAGTTGCGCAGCCATCATGGGCCTGTCCTGATCATTTTAACAGCGAGACGCCGCCAAAGAGCATTGGGTAATAGGGATAATACTTTCATAATGAGAAAAAATACCTTTGGAAAATTAATCTCTGATTTTCTTTTTTCAAGCCCACGCATAATGTACTGGCAGGCCTGTTCACCAGAGATCATACCGGGCATGGAAAATGTATTCTTTTGGGTTAACGCAGTATCTACAAAACCTGGACGAATGAGTGAAACAGCAATGCCGTGTGGGCTAAGGTCAACAGCCAAAGTGCGGGTTAAATAGTCTAACGCCGCCTTAGATGCTCCATAAGCTTCAGATCGGGTAAGCGGCAGTAGGGTGACGGAAGAGCTAACAATGGCCAGTTGGCCACCCTGTTTTATATTACCCAACACGCCCTCTAAGCAATACCCTGTACCATTGACGTTGGTGTCTATTACCCGTTTAAATAAGGCACTATCAAATGGCAGGGGCTGGTCCATGTATTCGCATGTCCCCGCATTGAGTATGACAAGATCAAGAGATTTAATTTGCTGCAGTTGATCTATGACCTCAGTAGCTTGGGTAATATCAAAAATACATAGGGTGAGGGCTGGATTGGTTGATGAAATAGCAGCTTGCAGCTTAGTTAATGATCGACCGCAGGCAATCACCTGCCAGCCTGCTGCTAAATAGCTCTGCGCAAGTTGCATACCAATGCCTGAGCTGGCGCCCGTAATTAACACGCGCTTCATGCGGCTAACCTTTTTTTAAGCGCACCAATCACCTTTTTCAGTACAGGTACATGTTCATAAAACATACTCCCAACGTCGAAATAATCTCTGTGGTAAGTAATACGATCAGTAAACTTAATTTCACTCACTCCAATCACAGTAATTTCTTTATAGTTGTTTAATTTGGGATGGGCAAAGGTCATGGTCCAGCTAATAAACGCTTGGCCATCGTTGCTCACTACATCGCTGATAGCAAAGCGACAGTAGCTCACATTAGACATCATTTTACTAAAGTGGGGTTTCAAGTTGCTAAGCCCCTCAACTCTGCCAATAGGGTCTTCAAACACGATTTTCTGGTGGTAAATTTCATCAAGTCCAGCAACGCTGTCTTGGCTAAACTCTTTGTAGTAGAGGCAGAACTTTTCAACTATTGTATGCATAATCTGGGTGCCTTAATGGTTGGCTTGCTGAAGGTATTGAATCATCGGGCTAATTTTTTCAGGGTATGGCTCTAAATAACGTTGATCTTTTATATACGTTGAACCGTGTTGAATTAGGTGATGCTTAAGTAAAGTTAAAGGTGTGGTTAGCGGTATCAAGCCTTTATTGTAGTTATGAATAATTTCAACTATGTGCTCTCTTGCTACGGCAGGCAAGTTACCTTTTAGGTACCCTAAAATATGAAATAGAGCGTTAGTATGATTTTTTCTGCTTGCAGGTTTGGACAGAGCCTCAATAAAAGACCTAAAGTAGGTATGAGTGAGGGTCTCAACAGAGCCATGTTTATGGGTCCCTAATAACCTTCCCAAGGCACGGCATTGGTCTTGATTATGAGCCATTAAAAGGTATTTATACCGGCTGTGAAAAACCATTAGGTTGTGCAAGCTGGATTGTTCTAAGACCTCTTTACGAAAGTTATGATAGGCATAAACCCGCAGCAAAAAGTTGTCAAACAATTTGTTGTCGTGCAGTCGACCTTCTTCTTCGATGGGCATTAGTGGATACTGTGCTTTCAATGCTTTGGCAAACACACCGGCGCTGCGTATCTGGTGTGGGTGCCCATTGGGCTGGTACACTTTCACTCTCTCAAGTCCACAGCTGGGCGAGTTCTTCATTAAAATGTAGCCATCAAGATGGCCCATTTCAGGCAGCTTTTTCTCAAACCCTTCAGTCAGTTGGGCCGTTAAATCTAACGCACTATTACTACTAAACACCAATTTTGGTGAACTTGGATCGCCAATAAGTCGCATGGCAGGTCTTGGAATGCCAAAACCAGCGGCAACTTCAGGGCAAAAACTGGTGAATTTAAAACATTGGCTCAAAAAGTCAAGACACAGTCTTGATTGCGTATGGCCACCATTATGGCGCACTTCATTGCCTAGCAAGCAGGCGCTGATACCAATCTGTATGGAAGCTTGATCAATGTCACTGTTGGCCTTATCAGAGGCTATGGCCTGTTGGCTGTTCATAGTCTATTACTCAATGGCCCGTTATTTGCTGATATAAAGCTAGGGCACTATTTAATGCGCCAGCTGTGCCCCCACTCCCTAGCCAATCGCTACAGCAACCCACTTGAAGAGTGTCGTCCCAAATAAACGGAGGGTATTCTTGAGCCACTCTTTTGTGCCTCGCCATACGCCAGTAGTGAGAGGTTAGTAGTTGTGGCTCAGCTTCAATACCAAAGTGCTGACAGAAGGATTCGGCTAGCTGAGTTGCTGCCACACCACTATCTGCGTGGCATTGTGCGTGAGCCCACCCATGCGAACTGTGCAGAAGCCAAACTTCTTGCAATGAGGCTGGCCAAGTTCGGTTGGGTTTGCTACTTTCGCGCACCGCTCTATATAAGGTGTCATGCCCCCCCTCGTAGTCATCTGCATTCAAGCTTAGTTTCTCGCTAAAACCAATGGCACAAACGTATTGGGGAAGACTTTCAGTGGGCAGCGTTGAACAGTAATTAAAACGACCCACGGTGTCGAGCAGATCAATGGCCTGCTCTGGAGGAGAAGTAATCACCACCTTGTTAGTGACGGCAACCAGTTGGTGATTTGCATCAAATAGGTGCCAGTGGTCATCTATTTTCTCTAGGTGTTGCACTCTGGTCTGCGACAGAATGTTAATGTGCCCCGCAATATTGTGGTGCCAAGTGCTCATCGAAGGGCTACCACACAGGGATGTGAGCGCTTCGTTAGGGTTAGTGTAGGTATCGAAACGGCTGATGGTTTTGGCCCATGTGGTTAAATAACCAGCGGTCGTCCAGGTCTGTATTTTTTGTTTTAGCAATGGGTTGGTCACTTTGCCAAGTGAAAACTCTGGCGCGCCTAGGTCGATGCCGTGGACACTATCGATTCGGCGGCGGCTACAGCGACCTCCAAACCCTCTACTTTTCTCGATGATCACGCAGTCAATACCAGCTTCATCTAGTAAGCTAGCAATAAAACAGCCGGCGGTGCCCGCACCAATAATAGCGACTTCAGCAGTGAGTGAATGCATGTGAATTGTTACTCAAAAAACTATACAAAAAATAATACTGTACAAGTATTTAATTGTACAGTATTATTTTTTTAAGGGTATTTATGAACCAATGTATAAAAGTAAAAATAAATTAACATGATCACAGCTACCGACCAAAATCCACAATCTGAGTGCCAGTTTCCTATTCGGGAATTAAGTGCTCGTACTCAGGTGAATACGGTTACCCTAAGGGCTTGGGAGCGGCGTTATGGTCTGCTAAAGCCACAGAGAACTCCCAAAGGACACCGGCTTTATACAGAAAAAGATGTGGTTACCATCGAACGAATTTTGACCTTAGTGGCTAGAGGTGTGCCTATTGGCAAGGTTAAAACCTTGCTAAAAAATGATGTTGCCGTAGACGCGCAAGCTAGCGAAATGGGTAACTGGCAACACGCCGTAGCTGAACTCAAGGGTGCTGTCGAACTGTTTTCAGTCAGTAAAGTAGAGCATCTGATACACAAATCCTTTGCTAATTACCCTGCGCCTATCTGTAGTGATCGTTTATTGAAACCTTTATTTATTGAACTAAGCTTACTTGATGATCATGGAGCGGCCCTAGGTTTTGCAGAGAGTGAGTTGGTGCGTTATGCATTAATTCGCTCAAGTGCCAGAGTGACCAAGAAAAAACATGCCGATAGTGTGGTGTTGATGGCGGGTAACCAAACCCCTATTTGGCGTTTGGCGTTAATGGCATTAGAACTCACTGATGCCAAGTTTTCTGTGCATTTATTAACCCACGCATTTAGCGTAGCAGCGGCGAGTGAGTTGGTTCAAAAATTCCAAAAGACTTCTACAGTGTTCTACCAAGATGGCCTATGGAAAGATTTAGATCAAACCATGATGGCTAAACTTTTACTTAACAATGATCAGTTTTTTCTCTGTGGTACCGCACCCGTGCTGGCTAATTTGCAAGCAGAAGAACGTGTCTTTGAAAACTTGAAGCACTGCATTGATAGTTTAGTTAAGCGTCAAACAGTGCCCTTGGTCAACTGAGGAAACCCATGAAAATATTGATGACAGGTGGTACTGGCCTAATTGGCCAAGCCTTTATTAGGCAGTTTGAGGAGCACGAGTTTACTGTGCTTAGTCGTTCTAAACCCAGCCAAAGGGCCGCTAATGCGTTGGTGCCGGCGGCAGTTAAGTTTATTGACTCATTAGACCAGTTACAGACTTTAGATGGCTTTGATGCGGTGATTAACCTCGCTGGCGAACCCATTATTGATAAGCGTTGGAGCCCAAAACAAAAACACATTATCTGCCAAAGCCGGTGGTCATTAACCCAACAACTCGTCGATTTGTTTGCCCTGAGTCAAACACCGCCATCAGTGTTTCTTAACGGTTCTGCTATCGGCGTCTACGGTGATGGCGGTGATGAAGTGCTGACGGAATCCTCTGCCGTTGCAGTGACTGATTTCCCCACCAAGCTGTGTCTGGGCTGGGAAGAAGTTGCCCTGCAGGCAAAGCCTTATACTCGTGTTGTCTTACTCAGAACAGGCATCGTTTTAGCGGCCCGTGGGGGTGCCCTAGGTAAAATGTTGTTGCCGTTTAAATGCTGTTTAGGTGGCCGTATTGGCGATGGAAAGCAGTTTATGTCGTGGATTCATTATCAGGACCACATCAACGCCATGCATTTTTCTTTGCTAGACACGAGTGTTTTGGGGGCGGTCAACCTAGTGGCACCTGAGGCCCAAACAAACAGCGCGTTCACGCAAACATTAGCCAAAACCCTTAATAGGGTCGCTGTTTTTCCATTACCTAAAAAAATATTACAGCTGTTGCTGGGTGAATCCTCTTGTTTGTTGCTTGATAGCCAGAGAATTGCACCGCAAAAGTTATTACAAAGTGGCTTTGAGTTTAAATTTCCTAGTTTGAAATCGGCTTTGGACAACCTGCTCAAGTCCCCCTCTATTTAAACCGTCACATACTTTGACACCTCTGGACAAGACACATGAAACACTTATTAATTGCCGCCCATGGAAGCCGAAGAGAAGCTTCAAATGAAGAATTAAAACAACTAGGAATAAAGGTCTCAGCGATGTTGGGAGTGGCTAACAATCAAGTTGATGTGGCCTTTTTGGAGTTTGCTGCCCCCTCCATTGAAAATGCGTTGTTAGGGCTGTTCAATAATCACGCCACAGAAGTGCTTGTATTGCCTTATTTTTTATCGGCTGGTAACCACGTGGTACGAGATATCCCTGAAGAGCTTGATAAGGTTTTAGCTCAATGGCCTGATAAAAAAATTACACTTTTACCTCACATTGGAGCCTTAGACAGTATGGTGGGTGCCATTGCTGGCGCCTTTGAGGTTGCACCCTAAACGGCACCTTAAATGGCACTCTAGTTCTAACCTTAGTTTTTTACCTTAGGTTTTCACCTAAACTAAGCTAGCAGGTACTCGTTCACACGCTGGCTTCGAAAGGCCTTGGTAGGCAAGACAGAGATTGTTTGTGAACCTAGTTTGGTTAGCAGTGCGAAGCTGCTATTATGGGCGTGTTTACTCAAGGTATAGTTATATGAACCGTCGCAAAAAAGGCATCCAAATTCTAACGGCCCGCATAAAAAAGGCCAATGCTAAGTTGAGCTCCCACTCCAAGCCTAAATACGTGAGTAAAGCTAACCGAGCCAAGTTAGATCCAAGCACTATCAATAATGACCCTGTGGTGACTGAGACATAGTCTTAAGGTCACCCTAGGCACAAGTCCATTGGCTCAGATAACCGAGCTACAGGCTGACTTCACCGATTTACAATTTGCCAATCTAAGCGCTTAATTAACAGTGTCAATTAAGCGCTGGCGATCAAACAAAATTAGACGGAACAACAACAATGAAAATGAATCCGATGGGACCTACTGGCGTCATGGTTTCTGAATTATGCCTTGGTACGATGACCTTTGGTACCCAAACCTCTGAGGCCGAAGGGCATGCACAATTAGATTGCGCCCTAGCCAATGGGATCAATTTTGTTGATACGGCAGAAATGTACCCCGTCAATCCTCTTGCAAAAGAAACCACTGGCAGAACAGAAGAAATCATAGGCACTTGGAATGCAAAAAATAGGTCGCGCAGGGGTGACTATATTTTGGCAACCAAACATTCTGGTGAAGGTCTTTCATACGTGCGCGATGGGGCTGCAATTTCCTCTAAGACGATACCCGAGACTATCGAGGGCAATTTACGCCGCCTGAAAACTGATTATATTGATCTTTATCAATTCCATTGGCCCAATCGTGGCTCGTATATGTTTCGCAAAAATTGGGATTACAACCCGGCTACCCAGAATAAGGCTGATACACTTGCTCAGATGGAGGACTGTCTGGAAGCCCTGCAAAAACAAGTTGATAAGGGCAATATAAGGCATTTTGGCCTATCTAATGAAAGCGCGTGGGGCACGGCTCAGTGGCTGCGTTTGTCTGAGGACCGGGGGTTGCCGCGAGTGGCAACCATGCAAAACGAGTATTCGCTCTTGTGCCGGCTTTATGACACGGACTTGGCTGAACTCAGCGTCAATGAAGAGGTTGGATTGATTGCTTTCTCACCCTTGGCGGCAGGATTGTTGACCGGTAAATATCAACATAGTGCTACTCCCGTTGGATCTCGTAAGACCTTTGTGGCTGATCTGGGTGGGCGCGCCACGGACCGTGTTTGGCCTGCGGTTGACACTTATATGGAAATCGCAGCCAAACACGGGGTCGACATTGTGCACATGTCACTGGCGTGGTGCCTCACTCGGCCCTTTATGTGTTCTGCGATTTTTGGGGCAACGAGTCATGTCCAGCTAGAGCATATTCTAAAAACCACTGATGTTGAGCTAAGTGCTGAATGTCTTGCTGATATTGCTAAGGCCCATAGATCGCATCCCATGCCATTTTAAGGCACAGTAAGGCGCTAAAGACAAAGTAAAATCTGCTCACTAAACCTCTAGGTTGGCTTGGTGTAGCTCTCAAGCAACGCATGTGAAGCGAGAGTGGCTTTGCAACTTCAGAGGTACTATTGTGGCAACTAAACAAATGATTAACGAGTTTTTAACTCGGGAGTTTCCCCAATCTAAGTGTGTGGTTGAGGCTATTGGCGAACGTAGCGCAATCGTCAGTCATACCGTAGGTTTCGATGAATTGCGTCCAGGAGGCACAGTCTCAGGTCCAGTCATGATGACCTTAGCAGACGTGGCTTTGTATGCTGCGATATTAGGTGAATTAGGTTTAGTGGCGTTAGCGGTCACCTGCAACATGTCGATCAACTTTTTAAAAAAGCCAGCCGCAGATCAAGACATTGTGGCTCATTGTAAATTAGTTAAAGTGGGGCGTCTGCTAGTGATGGGAGAGGTGATGTTATATTCCCGCGGTGATGAACAACCAGTGGCGCAAGTGATGGGCACCTATGCTTTGCCTCCCACTTCTTAATACAGGCCAATGCGCCTAGCACAAACCTCATTCTGTCTTATGAATAGAATGCGAGGCTCACGCACTCGGTGTCTTATGTAGTAGTTCCCATAAGGCCTTTAATTTAAAGCTAGGGTTGTTGCGGCGTCGATAGAGGCGGATCTCTAAGCCAATATGCCATTCGATACCCCCTGCGATACAAAGCAAATTCTGTTCTAACTCTGCCTTGATTAAGCCTTTGGGTAACCAACCTAAACCGAACCCCTGTTGAATCAATGCTTTACTGCTGACGGCTTGGCTATTTTCATTGACTGCAACCAGTTGGCTAGGAAATAAGGGTTGTACTTGGGCTTGAATCACTTGGGCAAGAAAGGTTTGTGGTTGGTAAGAGATGTAGGGCATTGGTCCAGGTGAGTTTAAACCCTGCCCAGAAAGGCTGAATAAGGCCTTACCATTCGAATTTTTAGCGCTTACGGGTAGCAGTTGGTCCTGACCTAGAGCAATAAACTCAACCTCATCACTATTGAACTCAGCGTCAAGTTGCATGGCGGGGTGCCAATAGCTGATGAGTAAGTCACATTGTCCTTTTAACAAGGCCTGACAATATTCAATACCAAGCCAATTACCAGAGGCTAGGTTGATATCAAGCCACTGCTCCATGGCCACTTCTGGGCCCGCGAGTTGAGACAGCTGTTGCCGCCAATGAGGCAAAAAACTAAGTAGTAACGATTGGCCAGAAGCGAGGCTGACTTTTTCTTGTTGCTGCTGGTCTACGGCTTGGCATTGGTTTTTAGTTTGCCTTAGGCGTGCAGAAATATCAGCACACGAAAGTAAAAATACTTCACCCGCAGGGGTCAATTGCATGGGCAAACTGTTGCGGTCCATAAGGATAACGCCCATCTCTTCTTCTAGCAGTTTGATGCGGCGGCTAAAGGTTGGTTGACTGACATGGCGCTCTTCAGCTGCACGGGAAAAATGCCGTGTCCTAGCGAGGGCGCAAAAATCATCCAACCAGCGTAATTCCATAGTATTACCTTAGCTCTTTTATGACAGCTAACATGGCCGGTAATAAGGCTGCACCCATGTCACTGCTGCGCTGTGCAGACCAACCACTGGTTGCGTCTGGTAGATTATAGTTATCGATAAAGGGCATCTCCAAGGTGAGAGACAAACAATTGTAGGTCTGACCCACAGATGAGCTAGCCATGGCAAGGTTAGCTTGGCCTGGTAAATCTGTGTCGTAGCCATGTTCCGTTTGGTAATCTGGGTTGCTGATGAGCAGCTGTTTTTTAAACTCTGCTTCTAGTTTAGCAAGTCTTGGTCCATAGGCTGGAATACCTTGGTTATCCACTAAAAATACGTAAGGTATCTCTTCGTCGCCGTGGCAATCAATGAATAGGTCTACGCCTGTGTCTCGCATTTTTTGTTGTGTCACAAACACTTCTGGGCTGCGTTCCATGCTGGCATCTTGCCATTCACGGTTTAGATTAACGCCTACTGAGTTAGTCCGCAGGTGACCTCGGACACTGCCGTCTGGGTTCATGTTGGGGATAATATAAAACACCGCATCTTCAAGTAGTTTACGGCCACACGCATCACTGGGATCGAGTAGTTTGTGTAATAGCCCTTCAATGGCAAATTCGGCCATGGTTTCACCAGGATGTTGACGAGCAATGAGCCAAATTTTTCGCTTGTGTGGCAAATGCTCCCCAATCGTCAGTAGGCTTATAGGCCTACCCTCTAAACTGTTACCAAGGGTGCTCACCGCACAAATGTTGCTGGTTTGGGCCCAGCCGATTAAATCTTGATGCCGTTCCCAAGAGTAGGGAGTAAAAAAGCTATACCAAACTAAGTCATGATCTGAGGCATGGTTAAAAATAAGGCAGCCGTTTTCATAACCTGTGGTAACCCTAAACCACTCTTCTCTGTCATAGGAGGCCACAACCTGAAAGTGCTGCCAAGCTTCAGGAAAAGCTGCACCCGAGGCGTTGGTAATGCTTAGTTGCAATTCATGTTGGTGCTTAGCACCACTAATACTAAAGTGAAACCATTGGTAGAAGTCTGATTGATTATCATGACGTATGGCTAACTCAATAGGGTTTTTTTGAGCATTGATCACCTCAATGTTGCCACTATCAAATTGGCTGTTAATATGAAATGTCATGGGAGTTTCCTTGGTTCTAAGATCACTTGGGTTTGGGTGATCAGGTTTGGCGCAAGATGGCAGGCAACCCAGTGCTTGGGTTTGATTTCTTTTGCTTTTGGGGTTTGGTGGCGGCAGGTTTCGAAGGCCTTAGGACATCGATCTTGGAGGCTGCAGCCTTGCTGGGTAGGAATGCGATTGGGCACATCACCTACCAGTTTTTGGCGATTATTAGGGGCTGTATAAATCTGTGGTGATGCCGCCAGAAGCGCTTGAGTGTAGGGGTGCTGTGGTTGGTTAAAAATCTGTTCGCGGCTGGCAATTTCACATATTTGCCCCTCATACATAACGGCCACACGATCCGCCATGTGTTCTACAGCCGCTAAGTTATGGCTAAAGATCAAATAGGTGAGTTGTTGCTGTTGCTGTAGTTCGGCCAATAAGTTGAGTATTTGTGCCTGAATAGACACGTCTAATGCAGATAGTGGTTCATCAGCCACAATAAACTCTGGCTGCACCATTAAGGCTCGGGCAATGTTGACACGCTGGCGCTGGCCACCCGATAACTGGTGGGGAAACCGTTGCGCTAGGGCGGGATCAATACCCACTTCTAGCAGTTGGGCCATGGCTTGATCAATGGCATTTTGACGATTGAGTTGAGGCTGGTGGTATAGCAAAGGCTCTACCAGCGCATGTAGCACCGTTAACCTAGGGTTGAGGGCTGTGTAGGGGTCTTGAAAGACCATTTGCATACGTTGACGGTATTCTTGTCGGTGTTTGTGCTTAAGGCCACTGATGGTTTTGCCCTGATAGCTAATATGCCCCTGATCTGGCTGCTCTAAACCCATCACTAAACTCGCCAAAGTGGACTTTCCACAACCACTTTCTCCCACTACACATAAGGTTTCACCAATGGAGATGGAAAGGTTCAAACCGTTAATGGCTTGAATCCGGTTGGCATCAGAGGTGCTTAATGGATTGCGCCACCAATGATGAGCTTGATTGGGCGCTTGATAACTTTTGTGTAAATTACTGATTTCCAGTAACGCTGGAGTAGAGCTCATGGCTTGGCTCCAGCGAGTGTTTGTGATGCTGTCAATAAATGGCAGCTGGCTTGATGGCCCGAGTCTTGGGGCATGCTTGGCGCCTCTTGCCAGCACACCTCATGAGCAAACTCACAACGTTTGGCAAAAGCACAGTGATGGCCTAATTCTTCTACAACAGGCATTTGGCCGGGTATTTGAAATAGGCTTTGGCCTGGCTTACTCATTTGTGGCAAGGCTTTGATAAGGCCTTGAGTGTAGGGGTGTTGGGCATCATTAATAAGAGCAGTGGTAGGTCCTTGCTCCACAATTTGACCTGCATACATGATTAAGCACCGGTCGCTGGCGTGGGCCACAAGGCTTAAATCATGGGTGATCCATAATAAAGCCACGCCATTACTATGGCATAAATGAGTTAGTAGGCTCATCACTTCGGCCTGCATCGTGACGTCTAAGGCACTGGTGGGCTCGTCGGCGATAATTAAAGTTGGCTCTAATGCTAAGGCCATAGCAATGGTGGCCCTTTGCCTTTGGCCAGCAGACAGCTGATGCGGGTACTGTTGCAGGCGCGCTTCTGGCGCAGGGATATGCACCTGACGTAACTTATGTAGCGCCACAAGGCGAGCTTCAGCCCTGCTAATGCGCCGATGGCTCAATATGCATTCCAACAACTGCTGCTCTAAGGTGAGGCTGGGGTTAAGGTTCGTCATGGGGTCCTGAAACACCATGCCTATGCGGCGGCCACGAATTTTGCGTAATTGCTTGGGATTTAATTGGGTGAGTTGTTGGCCTTCAAATACCACTTCGCCCTGACGAATACGGGCACTCGAATCAAATAATTGAATAATGCTGGTGGCCAGCAAAGACTTGCCAGCGCCACTTTCGCCAACTAAAGCCACGCGCTCACCGCGGTTTAATTCGAAGCACACACCCCGTAATACATCAACACTGGGCTCGTTGGGCCATCTGGATATAAAATTAACGTGCAGGTCTGTGACTTTGAGTAATGGGCTAGTCATGGCCTTTGCCCCAAATTTTTTGGATCAAGGGCGTCTCTCAGCCAATCAGCAACTAAATTAATACTCAGTAATAGGATTAATAAGGCTAGGCCAGGAAGCAGCGCAATCCACCACACGCCGCTGAGCATATATTCAAAGCCTGCACCCATTAGACCACCTAAAGAAGGGTTAGCGTAGGGCATACCAATGTTTAAAAACGACAAAGCGGCTTCTGCCAAAATGACATGGGCAATTTGCCAAGTGGCAATCACTAATAAGGGTGACAAGGTGTTGGGTAAAATATGAAATACCATGATGTGCCGACTCTGATACCCCAAAACTTGAGCAGCGGCAATATAGTCTTTGTGCTTTTCTGCTAATACGCTTGCCCTAAGGGTGCGTGCGTATTGGGGCCAGTCTGCCAGCCCTAGTACCAGCACCAATAACCAAGGTGACCAGATATGATAATCGTGGGCCCCCATAGCAGCGCGGGTGATGGCAAGCACCAGTATGGCTAGCATAAGGCTAGAAAAGGTGAGTTGGAAGTCTGCTAGGCTCATGATCAAACGGTCGGCCCAACCGCCAAAGTAACCAGCACACAGGCCTAAACTAGTGCCTAATATAAACTGTAATATTACCGCCCAAAAGCCCACCCAAAGTGAGTTCTTAAGGCCGTACAAAATACTGCTTAGGAGATCTCGGCCCAAGCCATCGGTGCCCAACAAGAAGCGGCTGTCATTACCCAGTTGCCAAAATGGTGGCAGTTCCGCATCCATAATATTTTGCTGTTGCATATCCGTAGGGTCAAAGGGACTGATCCACGGGGTCAAAAGGGCCAGCAAACCTAAGGTTAATAATATGAGGGCACTCACAAAAGCGGTTTTATTGGCTTTTAACTGACGCCATAACTGTTGCCGTCTAAAACGTCGCCAAACATGGTGCCCATGGTACTTAGCAGCATTCATGGTGTGTCTTGCCCTATAAATGGTGTGTGTTGACGCCATGGTGCTAGGTGAGGGTTAAACAGGCCATAAGCTAAGTCTGTTAGGCTATTAAATAGTAAAAACATAATGCTCACTAAGACAAGGTAGGCGGCGATTAACGGACCATCGCCACGAATAATGCCCTGCATAAACAAGCTGCCTACCCCTGGCCATTGAAACAGTGTTTCTGCCACCATGGTATAGGCCATAAGGGTACCAAACTGTAAGCTTGCCATAGTAATCATGGGTAAAGTTGCATTACGTAACCCGTACCGCAGCCAGATGCGCCAAGGCGTAATGCCCATGGCTTGGGCTAAGCGCACTGGGTTGCTGTGCATCACTTGAATGAGTTCGGCCCGTATCAGGCGCAAAAACAAAGGTAATAAGGTCAGGCTGACGGCGGTGGCGGGCATCACAATATGCTGCCAGCCAGACACTGTAAATAGTCCGCTGGGCCATGAGCCTAACCAAACAATCTCGCCACGACCAAATGCAGGCAGCCAGTTGAGTTGTACTGCAAATAAATACACCATTAAGGTGCCGGTTAAAAACATGGGTAAAGAGATGCCTAATAAGCTAAATGCCATCACTGCGCGGGCTACTCTTTGCTGTGGTTCTATGGCGGTATAAAGGCCAAGTGGCAGTGCGAGTAGCGCCACTATGAGGCTAGTAATAATGACCAATTCAAAGGTGGCCGGAAGTTTTTCAAGGATGAGATCTAGGTTAGGCAAGTGATAAAATTGAGATTGGCCAAAATCTCCATGCAATAACTGGTTAAGGTACTGGTCTAAGGAAATAGCTGCAGCATGGTTGGGGCTAATAAGACTGAGAATCCAATAGCTCACGCAGGCTGCCAGCATGATAGTGATGGAGCCAGTTAATAAGCGCTGGGTTAGTTGGGGTAAATAGTTCATGGCTGGTCGATGACTAGGTCAGCCAAATATGGAATGTTACCCACCGTAAGTACTTGGCCGATATCGATACCGCTGCGACTACCCCATGCCAAATGTTGCCAGTGCAAAGGCACAAAGGCTGCGTCTTGATACAAAATTTGCTCTACTTGTTGCAGCATTTGAGCGCGTTTTAGACTATTGGTTTGTTTGGCACTAGCACTGACGAGGCGATCTACTTCAGGGTTGCAGTAATGGCCGCCGTTGTACCTACCATAGCCACTTTCCGCATTGCGGCACATCGCCAAAAACTCACTAAAATTGGCTGAATCCTCTGTGTCTGAATGCCAGCCCAGCATCATTAAATCAGCTCCACCTTGGTCGTATTTTTGCCAATACTGCGCTTTAGGCATGGTCACAAGGTCAACTTCAATATTAATTTTGGCCAACATAATAACCACTGCTTGAGCTATTTTTGCATCATTAACGTAGCGGTTGTTAGGCGCAATCATGGTGAGCCTAAAACCTTTATTGTAACCCGCTTGAGACATCAGTTTTTTGGCCAGGTCTAGGTCAAATCTGGGCTGTAGCTTTGGCAGGTGGCCCAAATAGCCAGGCGGACTTTGCTGGCCTGCAGGCGTGGCGAAACCACGCATAATTTTACTGGCAATGCCTTTGTTATTGATGGCATAGATGATGGCCTGGCGCACCCGAAGGTCGCGTAATTCTGGACGGGTAACCTGATTCATTTGTATATTTATGAAGCGCGCACCATCACGGGTAAACAAATGCATACCGGCCTGTTTTTTAATACGGTAATGGTCGATGGGGGCCACAGGGGCAATGAGGTCTAGATCGCCTGCTAGCAGCGCTGCACTGCGGGTGGCGTTGTCGTGTATGGGAGTGAGGTTAATTAGGCTGACATTGCCCATAGATGCGTGGTCCCAGTAGTTGGGCTGCCTTTTGAGTTGAACTTCTATACCCTGTTGGCGTTTGGTGACAATAAATGGCCCAGTACCTGAGGCATGTTCGGATGCATATGAATGGCCATGTTTTTCGATGGCATCCTTGGCTTTGTTTTGCTCATCAAAGCCTTGGTAAAAAAGACTGTCCATGACGAATAGCTGGGTGGCTAGATTTTCTAGCAGGGCGTAGGGCTGCTCAGTAATTAAATCGACGGTGTGGGTGTCGATGACTCGGGCATGACTGATGGGTTGAAAAATCGCTTTAAAGTCAGGGCTGGTTTTAGCCCGCTGTAAGCTCCACTTAACATCAAGGGCTGTTAATGGGTTGCCGCCAACAAACTTAACGCCATGACGCAGGTTAAAGCGCACGGTGAAGTTATCTAAACGCTGCCATGAGGGCGCTAGGCGGCCCTCTAGTTGATGATTGGTAGTCCAGCGCAACAAAGGGTCATAGAGCAAGTGAGCCTGCTGCATGCTGCCACCAGATAGCTGTTCGTAAGGATCTAACGAAACTGGGTCTGCGTCGTAGGCAATACGTAAGCTATTGGCGTTAACTAAACCACTCATTAGGCAACTGAGAGCTAACAGTAAAGTGCTTAACCATTTTTGGTGCGCAATAGGGTTCATGCTAAATGCCGCTAGGGATAAGTGGAATAAATTAAACTATCACTTTAGGCACATTTATGCATAATCGCAATCGAAAAAACGCATAGTGATAAAACCATTCACAGGCGCCGAGGGCCCATTAATATGTTTTTGTATAAAAGGATATTTTTGGTGCTAGTTGGGGTCTAGTTTGATACTAGCTTAGTACTAGAGAACAAGACAAATGGCTGGGATAGCAGGATTCGAACCTGCGCATGACGAGATCAAAACCCGTTGCCTTACCGCTTGGCGATATCCCAGAAATGTCTTACATAATGATCAAAATGGTGGCTATGACTAGATTCGAACTAGTGACCCCATCATTATGAGTGATGTGCTCTAACCAACTGAGCTACATAGCCATTTTAATCATTCTTAAGCACAGTGGCTGTACTTAAGGACGCGAATTATTCCTTGTTTTGGGGGTGCTGTCAACACCCAAAAACAAAGCTTTTAAACATTAAATCTGAAGTGCACCACATCACCGTCTTTTACGCGGTATTCTTTGCCCTCTAAGCGCCACTTACCCGCTTCTTTGGCCCCTTGTTCACCATTACCAGCAATAAAATCATCATAACCGACGACTTCGGCACGGATGAAGCCTTTTTCAAAATCTGTGTGAATGACACCTGCTGCTTGAGGTGCTGTGGCATTTTGCTTTATGGTCCAAGCGCGAACTTCTTTGACGCCGGCGGTAAAGTAAGTTTGTAAACTCAGTAATTCATAACCTGCTCGAATGACACGGTCTAAACCAGGTTCTGTCATGCCAATATCAGACAAGAATTCACGTTTGTCTTCATCGTCGAGTTCGCTAATCTCAGCTTCAATTTGGTTACAAATGGCCACTACTTTGGCGCCTTCTGCAGCAGCAAAGGCGTTTACTGCGTCAAGGTGTGGGTTGTTTTCAAAACCATCATCGGCCACGTTGGCGATGTACATGGTGGGTTTGCTGGTGAGTAGGTGAAAGCTTTTCACCATCTCTAACTCGTCATCATTTAAATCTAGCGTGCGCACGGCAATGCCTTCACTGAGGGGGCCAGCCAGTTTTTCTAAAAATGTCATAGTGGCTTGGGCTTCTTTGTCGCCAGTGCGGGCCACACGATGGACACGGGATTTTTGCTTTTCTACGGAATCTAAGTCGGCCAAGGCCAGTTCCATATTGATAATGCCAATGTCGTCGATTGGGTCGATACGGTTAGCCACGTGGATGACGTTATCGTCATCAAAGCAGCGCACAACGTGGGCGATGGCGTCTGTTTCTCGGATGTTAGCTAAAAATTTGTTACCTAAACCTTCCCCTTTAGAGGCGCCTTCCACCAAGCCGGCAATGTCTACAAATTCCATGGTCGTAGGCAAAATGCGCTCTGGACTAACGATGGCGGCTAATGCATCTAAACGTGGGTCGGGCATAGCCACTACGCCTGCATTAGGTTCAATGGTGCAAAATGGAAAGTTTTCAGCGCCAATGCCAGCTTTGGTAAGGGCGTTAAACAGAGTGGATTTGCCAACGTTAGGTAGGCCTACAATGCCGCAATTGAATCCCATGGGATACCTCTAGTAATTTTAGTTAGACCGCTTGATTAGTTTGTGTGCAGGTCGTTCATGGCTTTTTGCCATTGCCCAGATATGGCCTCTGGCATGGCTTTAATGGCTTTATCCATTGAGTTAGTAATGCTGATGCGCTCGTCAAGGGACGCTTTTTTCAATACATAATTGGTCACTAGCTTGGCATCTCCAGGGTGACCTATGCCTAAGCGTAAGCGATGAAAGTCTTTGTCACCGCTACGTTTATTGATTATGTCTCGCAAACCATTATGGCCACCATGGCCACCACCTAATTTAAGGCGGGCTGTGCCTGGGGGCAGGTCCAGTTCATCATGGGCTACGAGAATGTTTTGGGTGTCGATTTTATAAAAGTTGCACAGTGCTTGTACGGCCTGACCACTTAAATTCATAAAGGTATTGGGAATCAGCAGGTGCACTTTATGCCCCGCAATTAGGCCTTGACCATAGTCACCGAAAAAACGCTTTTCTGGCGTTAAACTAATGCCAGCTTCACGGGCTAATTGGGTCAGCCAGTCTTGGCCTGCATTGTGTCGAGTTTGCTCATATTTGGCGCCAGGATTGCCTAGACCAACAATAAGTTTGATGGGTGTTGCAGGTGTAGTGTTAGGCATAGTCACGCGACTCCAAATAAAAACGCCCTTGCTAAATAAATAACAAAGGCGTTTATTACAACAACAATTAAGCTGTGCTAGCTTTACTTGCCTTTGACGCCAGTAATTGTGGCAATCGCTTGGTTGTGATCTTCACCTAGGCGCAGAGCGCGAACAGTCACACCCTTTGGTAGTTGAATGTCTGAAAGATGCACAATGCCGCCGATAGCGATATCTTGCATGTCTACAGTTACAAATTCTGGCAAGTTAGCTGCCAAGCAAGTGATCTCAACTTCGCTTTGAGCGTGAGATACAGTACCGCCACCGATCTTAATGGCAGGTGCTGTAGCTTCGTTGATAAACTTAATAGGCACCAAAATGTGGATCAAGTTTGACTTGGTAATGCGCAAGAAGTCAACGTGTTGAATTTCTTGCTTGGCTGGATGACGCTGTAAGTCCTTAACGATGACGGGCTCTTCTTTGCCGCCAATGTTTAGGGTAATCACAGAGCTATAAAAGCCAGCTGTTTCAGACGCCTTCCAAAGGTCTTTGTGGACCAAAGTGATGGATTGAGGCTTCTTGTTCTTGGCACCACCAAAGACGATAGCAGGAGTGCCACCAGATAGACGACGTAGGCGGCGGCTCGCACCTTTCCCCAAGTCATCACGGGCTTCAGCATGTAGAGAGATAGACATTTGTCTTTCCTTATATATTGTCCTGGGCACTTGCGACCGGTGCACGGTAGGACGGTTAAAAGAGCCTAATTAAAGGCCGTTAATACTAGTGCGAATGTTGTCATCTAAAACTAGGTACGAAACATCGCGCTAATGGATTCTTCATTACACACCCGACGGACAGACTCAGCTAATAAATCAGCCATGGTCAGTTGACGAATGGTGCTACAGGCTTTACTAGCGGCTGATAGCGGAATAGTGTCGGTGACAACGAGTTCGTCGAGTGACGAATTAATAATATTGTCCACTGCTGGGCCAGATAACACTGGATGAGTAGCGTAGGCTATGACGCGTTTGGCGCCGTTAGCTTTGAGTGCGTCCGCCGCTTTACATAAGGTGCCAGCCGTATCACACATATCATCAACCAAAATGCAGGTACGGTCTGTCACATCACCAATAATATGCATGACTTGGGATTCGTTAGCTTTTTCGCGTCGTTTATCGATAATGGCTAAGTCGGTATCTAGCTGCTTAGCGACTGCACGTGCACGCACAACACCGCCTACATCTGGAGAAACAACCAGTGGGTGGTCGTAGTCTTGGTTGGTGATTTCATCCAGCAACACAGGAGAACCAAACACGTTGTCTACGGGGATATCGAAAAAGCCTTGAATCTGTTCGGCGTGTAAATCAACAGTGAGCACTCGGTCAATGCCGGAGCGCGCCATCATGTTGGCCACTACGCGAGCGCTAATTGGCACGCGAGCAGAACGAGGGCGTCGATCTTGGCGTGCGTAACCAAAATAAGGCACCACGGCAGTCACGCGAGCAGCAGAGGCGCGGCGCATGGCGTCTGCCATGAGGATGAGTTCCATTAAATTAGTGTTGGTGGGTGCACAGGTGGGTTGGATGATAAACACATCTTTACCGCGCACATCTTCCAACAATTCTATAGCGCATTCGCCGTCACTAAAGGTTGATACTTTAGCTTTACCTAGGGGCACACCTAAACGGTCTACAACCATTTGAGCTAACGCTGGATGAGCACTACCGGTAAAAACTTTAAGTTTTGACACCTTGGGCACCTATGCTTTTGCAGTTATAGTAAGACGCAAACTTTAGCCTGCGTCAGAGAATGTGGCTGGGATAGCAGGATTCGAACCTGCGCATGACGAGATCAAAACCCGTTGCCTTACCGCTTGGCGATATCCCAAAAATTTCAGGCGCGTATTTTCGCTGAAACAACGCCTTATGTCAACATTATTCGTTGCTCACTCCATGTTTGGAATGGCTGCGAAATCAGGGTTAAGGCGCGGAAATGGGAATAAATTGAACCAGCTTTTTAACACCAGCACGAGGCGTATATCAGTGCCAATAATTTCGATTTTTTGGGGCATTGGCAGGCCCGTTACTTTGCTGTAAGAATGGTATATCACCTGCCAGCCTGATTGTTCAATGGTCGCGGCCTCTCCCTCTGCATTGAAGGTCATTTTAGCGGCCGTGTCTGGGTGTGCAATGCCTCTGGCCCAGTACCTTAGTTGTTCCATAGGGAATTGCCAGTCAAAGGCTTTTTTAAACAAAGCCTCAATGGACTCAGCCTCTACCTTGCCTTTACTGCTGGTGGCGATAACAAAACCGGGTGTGCCTTCAATAAAAAGCTGACCGCTTCCTAAGGGCCCGTTAAGCAACAGATCGAAATAGCCTGACCTTTGACGCCAAGTCAGTAAGCCAGAGTTGTTTTTGTCATTGGTATAAACCGCTAATTTGCCCTCTACATCCCATTGCACCAGCTTCTCTAGCTCCGTTTGCTTGTATGCAAAAGGTGCATAGGCGTGGCTTGCTGCTGGTTGGGTGTTGCTGGTTGGACCCTGACTAGTGGGTGCGTTACTGCAAGCGCCTATGGCTAAACAAATCAATCCAAAAAAGGTTAATCGTGTGAGGCTGTTAAAGCTGTTACTCGCTTTGGAATTCATTTTGTGCATCCAGTATGGCTTGTTTAATGAGGGCGTTGTCGGGTTCTAGACTGAGGGCGAGGTTCCAGGTTTCAAAGGCACCTTTTGTGTCTCCAAGAGCCCATTTTACTGCGCCCAAGTGGGCGGCTATTTCAGCTGCTGGCATTATATCATAGGCCTTAGTCAGCAAGGTTAGAGATTGCCGTAAGTGACCTAGGCGATAACTGACCCAGCCTAGGCTATCAATAATGGCGGCATTATTGGGTTCGTGAGCTAAAGCTTTACGAATTAATACCTCCGCTTCAGCTAACTTAACGCCCCGATCGGCATAGGCATAGCCTAGTGCATTAAGGGCATTGGTGTGGTCAGGTTCTAGTTTAATAATGCGTTGTAACATCAGTTCGGTAGTGTCGAATTGGTGCGAGGACTGGGCGAGAAGGGCATAGTTGTAAAGCAGGTGAATATGATTAGGGTAAAGTTGCAGCGCAGCTTGGTAAGACGCGAGTGCGGCGTCAGTGTCGCCTATGTCTTGCAAATACTGGGCTTCTAGGGTGAATATGTCTGCTGCTAAATCTTGGTTCTGGTGCCGCAGTTGATCAAAATAAGGGATTCTTTGTTGTGCTTCTGGGCTGTCTAAATCTAGCAGTAGCGTGAGGGCATTTAAACGATCTGGCCCTTTGGAGACTTGCTGCAAGTAACCTACAGCCTGGGCTGGTAGATCTTCATGTAAGGCGCTTAGGCCCATATAGTAATAGGCGCTATGGTTGTCTGAATCAAGTTCGATTAGATGCTGCAGATGACCGTAAACTAGGGCGTATTGATGATTTTCATAAGCTAGAAGTCCTGCAGAGTAACTGTAGCTGGGATCTTCAGGGTAACGCGTGGCGAGCTCATTAAAATATTCGTAGGCTTGCTCATAGTCGGCCATTAAAGTGAGCACCTGAGCATGCAGAGTAATCAAATGCCGTGGGGCCTTGTTTAAGGGTTGGGTGAATTGGCTTAAGTAAGTGTCTGCTGCTTCTGTTTGTTGGCTGGCCAGTAATAGCTCTCCATAAACCACTTGTGCTTGCAGGTAATGGGTATCCTGCGCCAACGCTTTACCCGTATAAATAATGGCCGTTTCAAACTGCTCAGAGTGTTGTGCTAATAGCGCAAGCGCTAAGAGTAGTTGTTTGTGGTTGGGGTAGGTGTCGAGCCACGATAGGAGCGTGGTTTGCAAATTTGCTTGAGTGGCGACTGTGTCATTAATGCTGAGGCTAGCAATGTAGGGTAGCCCTGCGCCCCCACCGCGCTTTAGTTCTTGCTCTAAGGCCAGTGTGGCTTGGTTAAACTGACCCATTAGGCTTGCTGCCTGGGCCATGTATTGCCAAGGAAGTGGGTCTTGGGGTGAGAGCTGGCTCCATAGTAGGCTGGTTTGTTGCAATAAATGTGGATTTTGGGAGAATTGTGCTAAGTAAGTGGCGCGCTTGGCTGTGTCTAAGTCTTGGGTGGACTGGGCAGCGGCCAGTAAACGCTGCGTCGCCGTCTCACTGTCACCTCTTTGTAGGGAAAATTCACCTATTAAAAGATGGGATAAGTTGTCACTGGTGAGGCTCTCGGTTGGGGTGAGTGGCAGTGGGGAGCTACTTTTTATCGAGTTGCTGCAACTCATAATCAAGGCGCAAGCGATGCCTATGCCAAGGCAGCGTAGTTGGAGCCAGTCGCAATTGAGGCGAGTGATAAGGGACGAACGTGGCGACAAAGTAAGGTTTCTTTGATAAAGCTATAATCATTAAGTGTAACAAATAGAAACCGTTGCACAATACCGTTGCCAACATAAAGTCGCTAAAATTACACGCTAAGCCGACAGCTATCTGCCCAAAGGGGTCGATATAGCCCTATAGTTAGCTATGGGGGCGCTTAAGTTTGAGGTATAATATTGACTTTAGTAGCTATAATAGCTATGTCTTAACTATACCTTAACTATACCTTAACTATACCTTAACTATATCTTAACTATA